>Ga0208124_100082_pt1 | contig 60981 bp, 42 predicted proteins | sample LakWasM104_HOW12_2_FD_183922 | JGI IMG/M metagenome (GOLD analysis project Ga0208124, IMG submission 183922) | Freshwater sediment methanotrophic microbial communities from Lake Washington under simulated oxygen tension - Sediment Metagenome... | ecosystem: Environmental > Aquatic > Freshwater >...
TTCACAGCCACCGCCCACACCATGCAGCAAGACCGCCATTTCACCAACGCCGCCCTCCTCACCCGCCGCCAGGCCGCCGTGGCCCGGGGCGTGGGCCAGGCCCATGAACTCTTCATCCACAAGGCACGCAACGCCGAGCTGTGGGATGTGGAGGGCCGCCGCTTCATCGACTTTGCCGGTGGCATCGCGGTGCTCAACACCGGCCACCTGCACGCTGGCGTGATCGCCGCCGTCAAGGCCCAGCTGGACCTGTACACCCACACCTGCTTTCAGGTGGTGGCGTACGAACCCTACGTGGAAGTGTGCGAGCGCCTGAACACGCTGGCCCCCGGTGCGTTTGCCAAAAAGAGCCTGCTGCTCACCACCGGCGCCGAGGCCGTGGAAAACGCCATCAAGATCGCCCGCGCCTACACCAAGCGCCCTGGCGTGATCGCCTTCACGGGCGGCTACCACGGCCGTACCAACCTCACGCTGGGCCTCACCGGCAAGGTCGTTCCGTACAAGGTGGGTTTTGGTCCGTTCCCGGGTGAGACCTACCACGCGCTGTTCCCCAACGCACTGCATGGCGTGAGCGTGGAGCAGGCCCTGCATTCGGTGGAGCTGATCTTCAAGAACGACATCGAGCCCGAGCGCGTGGCCGCCTTCATCGTCGAGCCCGTGCAGGGCGAAGGCGGCTTCTATGTGGCCCCGCCCGAGTTCATCACCGGCCTCAAGGCCCTCGCAGACCGGTACGGCATCCTGCTGATTGCCGACGAAGTGCAGACCGGCGCGGGCCGCACGGGCACGTGGTTCGCCTGCGAACAATGGCCGGTGGCCCCCGACCTCATCACTACCGCCAAGTCGCTGGCGGGCGGCTTCCCCCTGTCGGGCGTGGTGGGCCGCGCTGACGTCATCGACGCGCCTGCTGCTGGCGGCCTGGGCGGCACCTATGCGGGCAGCCCGGTGGCCTGCGCGGCAGCCCTGGCGGTGATCGATGCGTTCGAGCAGGAAAACCTGCTGGCCCGCAGCCAGGACATGGGCGCGCTGCTGGTCAGTGCCCTGAAAGCAATGGCCGCCAAAGTACCCGCCATCGGCGACGTGCGCGGCCTGGGTGCCATGGTGGCGATCGAGCTGTTTGAAAACGGCGATGTACACCGCCCCGACGCCGCACTGACCAAAAAGGTCGTGGCCGAAGCCGCGCGGCGCGGGCTCATCCTGCTGTCCTGCGGCACCTACGGCAACGTGATCCGCATCCTGGTGCCCCTGACTGCATCGGACGAACTGCTGCACGAAGGCCTGGCCATCCTGGCCGACAGCTTCGCAGCTGTGGGCTGAATCCCTTCTCCCTTGATTGCCCCCACCACCATGAACCACGCAGAACCCCTGGTCCGCTTCAGCGGCGTGCAAAAAACCTACGACGGCGAACAGCTTGTGGTGCGTGCGCTGGACCTGGACATCCAGCGCGGCGAGTTCCTGAGCCTGCTGGGGCCTTCGGGCTCTGGCAAGACCACCACGCTGATGATGCTGGCCGGCTTCGAGTCGCCCACCGCGGGCGACATCCTGCTCGATGGCAAGCAGATCACGCGCACGCCGCCGCACAAGCGCAACTTTGGCATGGTGTTCCAGAACTACGCGCTGTTCCCCCACCTCACCGTCGGGCAGAACGTGGCTTACCCGCTCACCGTGCGCAAGGTGCCCAAGGCCGAGCAGGCCGAACGCGTGAAGAAGGCGCTGGACATGGTGCGCCTGTCGGGCATGGCCGACCGCCTGCCCGCACGCCTGTCGGGCGGCCAGCAGCAGCGCGTGGCGCTGGCCCGCGCCCTGGTGTTCAACCCCCAGCTGGTGCTGATGGACGAGCCCCTGGGCGCGCTGGACAAACAGCTGCGCGAGCACATGCAGATCGAGCTGAAAGAGCTGCACCGCCAGCTGGGTGTGACCTTTGTGTACGTGACCCATGACCAGGGCGAAGCCCTGACCATGAGCGACCGCGTGGCGGTGTTCAACGAAGGTGTCATTCAGCAGTTGGCCGATGTGGAGTCACTGTACGAGACCCCGTCCAACCGCTTTGTGGCGGGTTTTGTGGGCGACAGCACGGTCATCACCGGTACGCTGCAAGGCAGTGGTACGGCGTGGGCTCTGCAATTGCCTGACGGCCAGCGCCTGCCCGGCCTCAATGTGAACCACCTGGCACCCGGCGCCCCGGCCGAAGCCTGCATCCGCCCCGAGCGCATTGCGCTGCATGCCGCCAGCGCCACGCCCCAGGCCCCCGCCCTGCGCGCCACGGTGGCCCGTGCCATCTATTACGGCGACCACCTGCGCCTGATGTGCGACATCGGCGCCGGCCAGGCGCAAGCCACCGTCAAGCTGCCGCTGACCCGCGCCGACGCCAACCCGCACCCCGAACCTGGCGATGCGGTGCTGCTGGAGTTCCCCACGGAGTCCGTGCGCATCTACGCCGCGCCCACCGTTCACTGAACCGTTTTTTTTGTTCCCCGTCCCCTTCCCTCAACCCCTAGGAAACCGCACCATGAAAAACAAGAGCCTGATCGCCTGCGCTGCCCTGTCTGCCTGCCTGGCCCTGCCCAGCCTGGCGCAGCAGCAACTCACCGTCGTCAACTTCGGCGGTGCCAACGCCAATGCACAAAAGAAGGCCTTCTACGAGCCCTACGAAAAGGCCGGCAACAAGATCGTGGCCGTGGAGTACAACGGCGAGCAGGCCAAGGTCAAGGCCATGGTCGAGGCCAAGAAGGTGACCTGGGACGTGGTCGAGGTCGAATCGCCCGACGCCGCGCGCGGCTGCGATGAAGGCCTGTACGAAAAGCTGGACTACAGCAAGATCGTGCCCAAGGCCGACCTGCTGCCCGCTGCGGTGAACGAGTGCGCCGTGGGCATCTTCGTGTGGTCCACCGTCATGGCCTACAACGGCGACAAGCTCAAGACCCCACCCACCAGCTGGGCTGACTTTTGGGACACCAAGAAGATCCCTGGCAAGCGCGGCATGCGCAAAGGCGCGCGCTACAACCTCGAATTTGCGCTGCTGGCCGATGGCGTGAAGCCCGCCGACGTGTACAAGGTGCTGGCCACCAAGGACGGCGCCGACCGCGCGTTCAAGAAGCTGACCGAACTCAAGCCCAACATCCAGTGGTGGGAGGCCGGTGCCCAGGCGCCGCAGTTCCTGGTCGCAGGCGATGTGACCCTGACCACGGTGTTCAACGGCCGCATCGACGCCGCCAACCGCGAAGGCCGCAACCTCAAGATCTACTGGCCCGGCGGCATCTACGACCTGGACTACTGGGCCATCCCCAAGGGCACACCCAACAAGGATGCTGCTGTGAAGTTCATCGCCTTCACGATGCAGACCCCACAGCAAGCCGCCTATGCACAGAACATTGCCTATGGCCCGGCCAACACCAAGGCCCTGGCGTCGCTGGACAAGAAGGTGCTGGACGACCTGCCCACCTCGGCCACCAACGCCAAGGAGGCCCTGCAGTTCAGCGTGGGCTTCTGGGCCGACCAGGGCGAGGCGCTGGAAAAGCGCTTTGCCGCCTGGGCCACGCAGTAAGCCTGCGCCCGACCGCCTGAGCCATGAGCCCACACCAGCAGCAGACAGAGCACACCACCATGCAAGCCCACTCCGGCGTGATCGCCATGAACGCCCCTGATATGGCCCCGCACCGCGCACAGGACAGCCACGCCCCCGGCGCGCTGCGCAAAGCCCTGGCCCGCGCCGAAGTGCGGCGCAAATGGCGGGCGTTCAGCCTCACGCTGCCCTTGCTGGTGTTTCTGCTGCTCACGCTGCTGGTGCCCATTGCCGCGCTGCTGCAGCGCGCGGTGGAGAACCCCGAAGTGGCCAACGCGCTGCCGGGCACCATGCGTGCCCTGGACGGCTGGGACCGGCGCGACGCACCACCGGCGGCGGCCTATGCCGCGCTGGTGGGCGATCTCGCCCGCCTGCCCGACCGTTCGGACGCTGGCGCCCTGGCGCGCCGGCTCAACTCCGAGGTGCCGGGCGCACGCTCCATGGTGATGGGGGCCTACCGCGACCTGCCTTTTGAAGGTTCTGCCGACGCCATCAGGGAACGCCTGCTGGGCGCCGACCCCCGCTGGGGCGAGGCACCCTTCTGGCGTGCCATAGCCAAGAACGGCGCCCGCTGGACGCCCGACTACCTGCTTGCATCGGTGGACCTGCAGCGCGACGCCCTGGGCCAGGTCGAGCGCATGCCCGAGGAGCAGCGCGCCTTCGGCGGCATCCTGCTGCGCACGTTCCACATCAGCCTGGTGGTCACACTGGTGTGCCTGCTGGTGGGCTACCCGCTGGCCTGGTGGCTGGCCTCATTGCCTGCGCGTTCGGCCAACGTGCTGATGATCCTGGTGCTGGTGCCTTTCTGGACCTCGATCCTGGTGCGTGTGGCCGCTTGGATCGTGCTGCTGCAATCCGAAGGCCTGGTCAACCGGGGCCTGATGGGCCTGGGCCTGATCGAACAGCCGCTGGCGCTGCTGTTCAACCGCACGGGCGTGGTGATTGCCATGGTGCACATCCTGCTGCCGTTCATGATCCTGCCGCTGTACAGCGTGATGAAGAGCGTGCCGCCCACCTACCTGCGTGCGGCGGTGTCGCTGGGCAGCTCGCCCATTGCCGCGTTCTTTCGGGTGTATGTGCCGCAAACCTACCCCGGCATTGGCGCGGGTGCCCTGCTGGTGTTCATCCTGGCCATTGGCTACTACGTCACGCCCGCACTGCTGGGCGGGGCCGATGACCAGATGCTGAGCTACTACATCGCCCGCTACACCAATGTGGAAGTGAACTGGGGCATGGCCTGCGCACTGGGTGCCCTGCTGCTGGCTGCCACGCTGCTGCTGTATGGCGTGTACCGGCGCATTGGCAAAGCCGAATTGAGTCTGGGCTGATCACTCCCTCCAAAGCTGAAAGTCGCTGACCATGTTTCGCCTGCCCCAATTCCCCCTGTACGCCACGTTGGCCGACAAGCTCGGCTGGTGGGCCGTGCGCGCGCTGTGCGTGTCCGTGCTGGTGTTCCTGCTGGCCCCCATCCTGGTGATGGTGCCGCTGTCGTTCTCCGAAAGCTCGTTCCTCGCCTACCCCATCCACGGCTGGTCGCTCAAGTGGTACCGCAACCTCTTCGAGTCGGCCGAATGGGCCCGTGCCACGCGCAACAGCTTCATCGTGGCGCCCGCAGCCACGCTGATTGCCACTGTGCTGGGCACCCTGGCCGCCGTGGGCCTGTCGCGGGCGGACTTCCGGTTCAAGGGACTGCTCATGGCCATCCTGATTGCCCCCATGGTGGTGCCCATCATCGTGGTGGGCGTGGCCACCTACCTGTACTTCGCGCCGCTGGGCCTGGCCGACAGCTACTTCGGCCTCATCATCGTGCACGCAGCCCTGGGCGCACCTTTTGTGCTGACCACCGTGCTGGCCACGCTGGCGGGCTTCAACCACAACCTGGTGCGCGCCTCGCTGAGCTTGGGTGAGACACCGCTCAACACTTTCTTCCGCGTCACGCTGCCGGTGATTGCGCCGGGCGTGATCTCCGGCGCGCTGTTTGCGTTTGCCACCTCCTTTGACGAAGTGGTGGTCACCCTCTTCCTGGCCGGGGCCGACCAGTCCACGCTGCCGCGCCAGATGTTCAATGGCATCCGCGAGAACATTTCGCCCACCATTGCCGCCGTGGCCACACTGCTCATCCTCTTCACCACCAGCCTCTTGCTGGCGCTGGAGTGGCTGCGCACGCGCAGGGGCTGAGCATGCGCCACGCTTTTGTGAAGTACGCCCTTGGGGTGTCGTGTGGCCTGGCCTTGGCCGCAAGCCCCGCGCTCGGTCAGACGCTGACGGTGGCCAATTTTGGCGGCGCCAATGCCAAAGCCCAGCAACTGGCCTTCTATGGGCCTTTTGAAGCCACCCCCAACGCCAAGGGCGCCAAGGTGCAAGGCGTTGAATACACGGGCGACCTGGCCCAGGTGGGCGCCATGGTCCAGCGCGGCAAGCCTGAATGGGATGTGGTGGAGGTGGAATCCGCCGACCTGGCAAATGGCTGCGCCGCAGGACACTTCGAGCGCATTGACCGCACGAGCGTGCCCCACGCCAGCATGCTGCTGCCCGGCACGGTGCAAGACTGCGGACTCGGGGCCTTCGTGTGGTCTACGGTGCTGGCCTTCGACAGCCAGCGGTTTGGCAAGGAAGCACCCAGGAGCTGGGCCGACTTCTGGGACACCAAACGCTTTCCCGGCAAGCGCGGCATGCGCAAAGGCCTGCGCTACAACCTGGAGATCGCACTGCTGGCCGACGGCGTGCACCGCCGCGATGTGTACGCCCAACTGAACAGTGAAGCCGGCGTGGCACGCGCGCTCAAGAAGCTTGAACAACTCAAGCCCCACATCGTGTGGTGGGAGTCGGGTGCACAAGGGCCGCAGAACCTGCTCGACGGCACGGTCGGTATGACAACGGCCTTCAATGGCCGCGTGGCTGCCGCCAATGCAGCCACCCAGTCCTCGCGCCTGTCCATCGTCTGGATGGATGCGATCTACGAGATGGACTATTGGGCCATTGTGCGGGGCACGCCACGGCAGGCGATGGCGCTGGACTTCATTCGCTTTGCCACCTCGGAGGCTGCGCAGCTCGCTTTCTCGCAGGCGATTCCCTACGGCCCCACCCACATGGGGGCCATCCTGCGCTATGAAGAAAATCGCCCCCGGTCTGCAGAACCGGTAGGAGGTGGCTCATCGCACACACCGTTGGTCGACTTGTCGATGGCCCCCAGCGACCTGCCCTCCGCCCCCTCCAACCTGCGCAGATCGCTGGCTTTTGACGCCAGTTTCTGGCGCACGCACGGTGCGTCGGTAGAGCGCCGCTGGGCAGCAGGCGCACCATGATCCGCAAAACATTGCAATCGATCGCCGCCATGAAGGTCTGGGTGCGCCTGATGTGCACGCTGGGCTTGCTGCTGGCCCTGCTGGCGGGTGTGGGCCTGGTGGCAGCGCAGCGCATCCTGGTGCTCCATGAAACGCTGGACCACTACACACGCAATACCACGCCATCGCTGCAGGCCGTCAAGTCCTGGCAGGAAAAGCTGGCCGCCATCCGGATATTGCAGGCACAACACCTCATGACCGTCTCCGCCGCCGAGATGGATCTTCTGGAAAAGGGCATTGACGAAGCCCATGCCCAGCTGCGCAGCAGTCTCGCTGAACACGAGAAGCGCCTGACGGGTGAGGAAGACCGTGCCTTGTGGATGGCGGTGACCGACGTGACGCAAACGGCCATGGGCTACTGGGACAAGCTGCGTGCCGTATCGCGGGAGTCGCTCTCCGACCCCGCCCGGGCAGAAGAAGCGCGGCGTCTGTTCACCGGCCGGTCGCAGCGGTTGTTTGCGGCCAGTGCAGCGGCGGTGGAACAGCAATGGCAGTTCACCACCGACGCAGCGAATGCGTTGGCGGCCAAAGGTCGGGCCACCTATGTGTTCTCCATGGCCCTGCTCGCGGGCAGTTGCACCTTGGCGCTGCTGCTGGGCACGGGCCTGGCCGCGATGGTCATCCGCTCCATCACGCGGCAATTGGGGGGTGAGCCGGTTGATGTGGCGCACATGGCGCTGGTCATCGCCCAGGGCGACCTGAGCGCGGCAACTTCGGCCGGGTCGGCGCCCCCCCTGCCGGGCAGTGTCATGGCGGCCATGGACACCATGCGCGGCCACCTGGCGGCCCTGGTCGGCGATGTGCGCAACAGCAGCGAGAGCATTGCCACCGGCTCAGCAGAGTTGGCCACCGGCAACCTCCACCTGAGCCAGCGCACGGAAGAGCAGGCCAGCCATCTGCAGCAGACCGCCGCGGCCGTAGCGGTCTTGACCGATTCGGTGCGAGACAGCACAGTCAAGGCAGAGCAAGCCCACCGCCTCGCAGACGGGGCCTCTGGCGCAGCGGCAGACAGCGGACATGCCGTGCAGCAGATGGTGGCCACCATGGAGGACATCTCCACTTCGTCCAAGACCATCAGCGACATCACGGCAGTGATTGACGGTATTGCGTTCCAGACCAACATCCTCGCGCTGAACGCTGCCGTGGAAGCGGCGCGTGCTGGCGAGCAAGGCCGGGGCTTTGCGGTGGTGGCCACCGAAGTGCGCTCTCTGGCCCAGCGCAGCGCCGAGGCAGCCCGGGAGATCAAGCGGCTCATCCACCAGAACGTGGACAAGGTGGCACAAGGCCACCAGCATGTGCAGCAGGCAGGGGCTTCGGTGCACGCCATCGTCTCGCAGGTGCACGACATCAGCGCCATGATCGGCGACATGCACCACGCGATGACGCGCCAGTACGAAGGCATCCGCGAGATCAGCGGCACCATGGCACGGTTGGACGAAACCACCCTGCAAAACGCGGCCCTGGCGGAACAAGGCACAGCCGCCACCCAGAGCCTGCAAGGCCAGGCAGCGCGTCTGGCCGAGCTGGTTAGCATTTTTCAGTTGCCCAAGGCCCCTGCAACGCAGGCGACACTCGCCCGTACTGCCCGTGATAGCCTGTTCGTCGCCCCGCATCCACGCGCCGCACTGCCCGCACTTTGGCACTGAATTCGCCCTCTTTCTGCCCTTATTTCACCTGCATCCGGAGACCCCCATGGACATGAAGACTTCCCCCCTCGCTTTGCTCAACGACCCCACGCTGCTCAAGACTGACGGCCTCATCAACGGCCAATGGGTGGCGGGCAGCAGCCGCTTTGACGTGAACGACCCAGCCACGGGCCTGAAGCTGGCCGACGTGGCCAATCTGGGCCCGCAGGATGCCGAGGCCGCCATTGCCGCCGCCAACGCCGCCTGGGGCCCTTGGAAGACCAAGACCGCCAAGGAGCGCAGCATCATCCTGCGCAAGTGGTTTGACCTGCTCATGGCCAACCAGGACGACCTGGGCCGCATCATGACCGCCGAACAGGGCAAGCCCCTGCCAGAAGCCAAGGGCGAGGTCGCCTACGGCGCGAGCTTTGTGGAATGGTTTGCCGAAGAGGCCAAGCGCATCAACGGCGAGACCCTGCCCCAGTTTGACAACAACCGCCGCCTGCTGGTGCTCAAGCAACCCATCGGCGTGTGCGCGGCCATCACGCCATGGAACTTCCCGCTGGCCATGATCACCCGCAAGGTCGCGCCTGCGCTGGCTGCGGGCTGCCCCGTGGTCATCAAGCCGGCCGAGTTGACACCGCTCACCGCCCTGGCCGCCGCAGAGCTGGCCCTGCGTGCGGGCATCCCTGCCGGCGTGTTCAACATCCTGCCCGCCGACAGCGACAACTCCATTGCCATCGGCAAGGTGCTGTGCGCAAGCGACGTGGTGCGCCACATCAGCTTCACGGGCAGCACCGAAGTGGGCCGCATCCTGATGGCGCAGTCGGCCCCCACGGTCAAGAAGATGTCGCTGGAGCTGGGTGGCAATGCGCCCTTCCTGGTGTTTGACGACGCCGACATCGACAGCGCTGTGGAAGGCGCATTCGCCAGCAAATACCGCAACGCGGGCCAGACCTGCGTCTGCACCAACCGCTTTTATGTGCAGGAAGGCGTGTACGACGAGTTCGTGGCCAAGTTCGCCGCCAAGGTCAAGACGGCCAAGGTGGGCAATGGCTTTGAAGCCGGTGTGAACCAGGGCCCGCTGATCGAGGAAGCCGCGCTGGCCAAGGTGCAGCGCCACGTGGACGACGCGCTGGCCAAGGGCGGCCAAGTGGTGGCTGGCGGCCAGCGGCTCAAGAGTCTGGGCTCCGGGCAGTTCTTCGAGCCCACGGTGGTGGCCAATGCGTCAGCCGACATGCTGTGTGCCCGCGAAGAAACCTTTGGCCCGTTTGCGCCCGTGTTCAAGTTCAAGACCGAGCAGGAAGCCATCGACGCAGCCAACAACACCGAGTTCGGCCTGGCCAGCTACTTCTACAGCCGCGACGTGGGTCGCATCTTCCGCGTGACCGAGGCGCTGGAATACGGGATGGTCGGTGCCAACGTGGGCATTCTGGCCACCGAGCACGTGCCCTTTGGCGGCGTCAAGCAGTCGGGCCTGGGCCGCGAAGGCTCGCACTACGGCATGGACGACTATGTGGAGATCAAATACCTGTGCCTGGGCGACATTCAGAAGTGACCAGCGCCAGAACGGCTTCCCGTTGATATGCTTTTGATAGCTGCTAGCGCTTAATTTATAAGCGCTAGCGGCCAAAAAAGCTTCAAAATTTGGGGTCTCGTCAGCGACGCAACATCGCCTTCACGCGCAGGCCGGCCCACACTGCGAAGAACACCGCGGCACCAAACACCCAACCCGACAGCGCGCCCGCCATGCCGCCGGACAGCAGCGTGCCAACGGTGCAGCCCAGCCCGGTCATCGCCCCCCAGCCCAGGAACACGCCACCCGACAGGCCCCGTACAGCATCGCGCCACGTAGGCCAGCGCGGCACAAACTGGCGGCTGGCTGTAGCTGCCACGAACGCTCCCGCCACCAGGCCCACCAACAGCATGGCATTGGGGGTAAACCAGGTGGCCTGCGGCACGGTAGCGCAACCCGCAAATCCATCGAGCCCATCGAGCCGGTCGGGAATCCAGCCCTGCCCCTGTGCCCACTGGCGTGCGGCGCTGCCCAGCGTGGCTGTCACGCCCAGGGGTCGCATGCGCACGATGGCAAATGCGCCAATCAGACCCACGACCAACCCGCCTACCCAGTAGTGCCAGCGTCCGGTCCACAGGTTGCGCCACACGGCACGCAGTCCTGGTACGACAGGGACTGCACCCGGCGCTGATGATGCGGCGGCCTCCTGCGCAAAGCCCCGCCAAAGCCAGGCAGCCACCAGGGCCAACCCGCCCAGTTGCGCCAGCAAGGCGCCGCCATACCCCAGGTGGGCAGGCAGCCACACCACGGGCGCATCGGCCACACTCTGGCTGTATAAGGGGTTCCAGGTCTTGAAACCCAGGATGAAGCCCAGTGCCGACCCGGCCAGCGCGAACGGCGATACCGTGGCCGCTTCGGCCAGCCGGTACCAGTGCGCGCTGATGCACGAGCCCGACACCACCATGCCGGTACCAAACGACAGCCCAGCCGCTACCAGCACCCAGCTCACGGGGCCGATGTGCATGTCGGGCGGCAGCTTGCCCGGCTGGGGCACCGGCAACCAGCTACCCAGCACCACGGTGTAGCCCACCACCCCCACCGCCAGCGCCAGCACGATGGCCAGCAGCCCGCGCGGATTGCGGTCTTCAAACCAGTCGCGCGCGTGGCAGTAAAAGCAAAAGCGCGAGCGCTGCAACACGAGCCCCAGCACCGCGCCCGTGATCAAAGCAAAAACGAGCGTGCGCCCGCCTGGCAAGCCCTGAACCGCCTGGGCCGCCCAACCCAATGCCGCCAGCGCTGCAAGCGACGCCAGGGCTCCTGCGCCAGAGAAATTGATCTTGTATGTCATTGCACCGCACCCATAAAAAAAGCCCGCACCAGGCGGGCTGTAAAGGAGACCCCCTACCAAAACTCAAAAGATCTCTTTGTTTTGCATTGCACCTTCTTCCCAAAAGGTTCTGTCGGTCAGCCCATTCACTTCGCGGCCCAGATGGTGCCCGCCGGGTTGGTGATGGGCACGCCCACCGCATTGCCGTATTCCGTCCACGAACCGTCATAGTTCTTGACGCTGTAGCCCAGGATCTTGGACAGCGCAAACCAGGTGTGGCTGGAGCGTTCGCCAATGCGGCAGTAGGTGATGATGGGCTTGCTGCCATCCACGCCCGCGCTGGCGTAGAGCTTTTTGAGGTCCTCGGCGGACTTGAAGGTGCCATCCTCCTTGACCGCCTGGCCCCAGGGCACGTTGGCCGCGCCGGGGATGTGGCCAGCACGGATGCTCAGCTCGGGCACCCCGGCCGGGGCAAAAATCTTGCCCGCGTATTCGTCGGCCGACCGGATGTCCACCAGCTTTGCATTGCTCTTGCCTTCTGCCGCAGCCAATGCATCGGACAGGCGGGCCCGCAGGTCGGTGTTCACCTTGGCCACCCTGTAGCTGGTGGTTGCAAACTCGGGCACGCGGTTGTTCAGCGGCTGGTTCTCCGCCTCCCACTTCTTGCGGCCGCCGTCGAGCAGCTTCACGTTCTTGACACCATAGATGTCAAACACCCACGCGCCCCAGGCAGCAAACCAGTTGTTGGTGTCGCCGTACAGCACCACCGTGGTGTCTTGCGACACGCCCGCCTTGGACAACAGGGACTCAAACGCCTCCTTGCTCACGATGTCACGGCGCACCCGGTCGTTCAGGTCCTGGTGCCACGAGAAGTTGACCGCACCCGGCACATGGCCGCGCTCGTAAAGGCCGGGGTTCACGCTCACCTCCACAATGCGCACCTGCTGGTTGTCCAGGTTCTGCGCCAGCCATTCGGTGGTGACCAGAGGGCCCGCGGGGATGGGTGTGGCAGCGAGCAAAGTTCCACCGAACAACGCCATGCAGGATGCCAAGGAGGCGCGCATCCAGCGGCATCCAGACCATTGCGACGAGAGAGTGCGTTGGGTTGTCATTGGCATCCTTTCCTTTTCTTTGAAGTGCCTGTGCAGTGCAGCAGGTGGAAGGAATTTAGAGCCCGACGCGATCACACCCAACCAACATGTTCGGCTATGGATATGCGTTTTGCACGCTTGCACAAAGCGCTTGCAAGACACCTAGCGGATGCTGCCTATAATCCGGAGCGTCGCGGGTGTAGTTCAATGGTAGAACGGCAGCTTCCCAAGCTTCATACGAGGGTTCGATTCCCTTCACCCGCTCCAAATCAATAAAACCTGCCAGGCAGCAATGCCTGGCAGGTTTTTTCATGGGCTGATGTCTTTCTGTCGATGCTCTCTAGCCGCCGAGCTTTGGCACGGCACGGTCCGATGCGGGCACATGCATACGCGCCGTTGTTGCATCCTGGCCCAGGTTGAACCGCGCAATGGCCTCAACCATCTGCTGCGCCTGCGTGCGCAGGCTGCTTGCAGCCGCAGCCATTTCCTCCACCAGCGCCGCATTCTGCTGCGTGGTCTGGTCGAGCTGTGTGACAGCCTCACCCACCTGGCCAACTCCGGCGGTCTGCTCGTTACTGGCCGCGCTGATTTCAGAGACCATGTCGGCCACGCGCTGGATAGAGCTGACGACTTCCTGCATCGTGGTGCCCGCCTGATCGGCCAGCACCGAGCCCTGTTGCACCATGGCGCTGCTGGCGCCAATCAGCTCCTTGATGGCCTTGGCTTCGGCTGCCGTGCGCTGGGCCAGGTTGCGCACCTCGGCAGCCACCACCGCGAAGCCGCGACCTTGTTCACCCGCGCGTGCCGCCTCGACCGCCGCGTTGAGCGCCAGGATGTTGGTCTGAAAGGCAATGCCGTCGATCACACCAATGATGTCGGCGATCCTCTGGCTGCTGTTGTTGATGTCCTGCATCGTGCGGACCACTTTGGACACCACCTCACCACCCTGCTGGGCAACCCGGCTGGCCCCCACGGCCAGTTGGTTGGCTTGGCTTGCGCTGTCGGCGTTGTGGCGTATGGTGGCGCCCAGTTGCTCCATGCTGGCCGCCGTCTGCTCCAACGCACTGGCTTGACTTTCGGTACGCCCCGACAGGTCCTGGTTACCCTGTGCAATCTCCGTACTGGCAGCAGATACGCTGTCGGCACTGGTACGCACCGTGCCCAAACTTTCCACCAACCGGATGCGAAAGCCTTCCATGGCCTGGGCCAGAGAGCCGATTTCATCGCGCGAGCGGACGGACACCGCGTGCGTGAGATCCCCCTGCGCCAGATAGCCAAGGGCTGTGCTTAGCTGCTGCACGGGGGCACCCACCAGTCTGCGCGTAGCCACCAACAGCACCACAGTGAGCAAAGCGAGTGCCACCGCCACACCCAGCCAAAGCCAGGTGAGCACGCCGCGCGCCTCACTCATCATCTCTGTCAAAGGTGCCTCGGCAACGATGGCCCAGCTCCAGGGTTTGTAGTGCTCAACCGCCACGTAGCGGGTGGCGGTATCACTCTCACCGCTGCGACGGGGCGACCAACCGGACTCCAGATCGCCAGAGGACTGGACCGCAGCCAACGACGCCAGCCAAGCCTTGGCGTTGTCGTCCTTGTCATCCAACTTCAGGGACTTGCCAGCGCCGGGCAACCCGAAAACACTGCCCCGTGCGGGGCCCGATGAGAGATTGACGGCATACACAGCACCCGAGGTAAACAATTTTTGTCCCGCCATCACGGTGTCGAGCTTGCCCAGAATGGCACCCATGTCGGAGCCAATGAACAGGATGCCGATGGTGCGAGTCCCGTCGCGGATGGGCTCATACACGGTCATGTACTCACGGCCAAACAGGCTGGCACGGCCGATATAGGTTTTGCCCTCATTCATGAGGGCATAGGCCGGGTGCTTACGGTCCAGCAGGGTCTTGTAAGCACGCTCACCATCCTGCTTTTTGAGGGATGTGGTCACACGAATGAAATCGTCGCCGGTGCGCGCGAAAATCGTGGCCACGGCTCCCGTGCTGTCCTTTGAGAATCGGTCCACCACTTCAAAGTCGCCGTTGACGGAGGCCCCCTGGAAAGACAGCACAGCCTCGGGCTTTCCATCGGCCCCAGGCGACTCTGCCACGGTGAATTGACCTGGGAAATTCGCCTTGAACAGGGTGAAGTCGCGCTTGGCCTGCTCTTGTGCCGTTTCATCAAAGGTCTGGACCAAAGTGCGTACCTGGGCGGCGTATTGCATGGCATCACCACGCGCGAGGCGACCAAAGTCTTGCCAGAGCAGGGTACTGACGATGCCCATCGTGGCCAACAAAACCGCCAACAGACTGAGCAAAGCCGTCAAGGACAGCTTGAAGGCGACGGAATGGCGGGAGCTTGAGGGAATCATCTGGTGCTTTTTGGTAATTTATGCATCGACGTGCATACGGAGAACCAAAGTACCCGATCTCGCGCAAAAACAAAACCATCACCAGTGCAATGGCCTTTCCAAGCATAGGGAAAACCCTTGAAAAAATTCACCACCACAACAACCCGCTGCTGCAGACACAGAAGTGGTCATGCAGGTCTGCGTCGAGGTCCCAGCGTGTTCAAGGCAGGCTCAGCGCCTGTCTGCTTTCAAAAACCCTTTGCACCCCAGTGACGGGATCCACAAACTCAAGAGACCGCGCCAACAGCTGCAGAGGCCGCGAGTAGTCGCCTTCGGGCGGGTCGTTGACGACGGGATAAAAAGGGTCGTTGCGCAGTGGCAGCCCCAGGGCCGCCATATGCACGCGCAACTGGTGGCGCTTGCCAGTGACGGGCGACAGCAGGTACCGAGCCCAGTCGCCTGCGACCTCTAGCACCTGGATATGGGTGTAGCTATTGGGCTCGCCCGACACCTCCTGCATACGAAAGAACTGCGGACTCTCCTCCAACCGGCTGCGGTGGTCACGCGGGAAGGTCAGGTCGGCGCGCCACGGTGCAACGGCCTCGTAATGCTTGATGATCTGCCGATCGCGGAACAGCGCCTGATACGACCCGCGCGTTGCCTGATGCACTGACAGCATCACCAACCCCGCCGTATCGCGGTCAATGCGGTGCAATGGCGAAAGCTCGGGCAGCCCCAACCGGCGTTTGAGGCGTACCAGCAAGGTGTTATGCAGATACCGGCCTGAGGGCGTTACCGGCATGAAGTGCGGCTTATCTGCCACCACCAGATGCTCGTCCTGATACACCACCGCTTCACTGAACGGCAAGGCGGGCTCGGCCGGAAGGCTGCGATAGTAGTAAAGGCGCAGCCCTCCCTCAAAAGCCCGATCAGGCAACACGGCCTGCCCGCGTTCATCCACCACGACACCCGCCTCCATGCGCTCGTGCCACCCTTCACGGGACACGGCCGGCAGCCGCTCTGTCAAAAAATCCAGCATGCTGCCGTGCCCTCGCACTGGCAGTACCACGCAGCTGGGGCTCACCCCATCGCGCACGGGCAATACATGGGGATGGCGAGGGTTGTGCATGGCCTGCAAATTCTAGGGGGTTGGTCGGCGTCAAGATACGCCAGTCCCGACCGGGGATAGCGCTTCACCCGCGCATACAGGTGGAGCACAAAGCCCATGCAGAGCAGCGCTGTAGGACAAGCACGCCAAAAGGCCTATCGGCCAACGCAATCGACGCAAATTTGCGTTCTGCGGGCTAGCATGGGTGCTCTATGACAAGACCCCAAACGGACCAGCACACCACATCTGCACGCGCAACGGCGACGGCAATGGCACCAGCTGGAGTGACTTCAACGCCTCGCCCGAGGCAGGGCCATAGCAGGGTCCGCATTGCCTGTGGCGTAGCGGGAGGCATGGTAGGACTGCTGCTGATAGGCGCTGTGGCGCTGAGCCAGTGGGATTGGAACCACTTCAAACCCTGGATCAACCAAACCCTCAGCGAGGCAGCCGGACGACAGTTTGCGGTGGAGGGCAATCTATCGGCATCCTGGCACTGGCCACAGCCCCTTGAAGAAGGGTGGCACCGCTGGGTTCCCGGCATCACTGTGCAGGGAACCCAGCTGGTTCTGCAAGACCCGCCAGGATTTGCCCGTCCTGGCAAAGCCGCAACGCCCCAAACCACGGCACGCGCCGAGATGGCGCGCGCATCGCTCAAGCTTTGGCCACTACTGGGGCGGCAAGTGGTCATTGATACCCTGGAGCTGTCTGGCCCGGACATCTCCCTCGCCCGCCTGCGCGACGGCAGCAACAATTGGACGCTGCTCCCAAAGAGGGATCCCGACGACGCCACGCCGCGCTGGGCGTTCAGCATTCATCAGCTAGCGGTCCGCGGGGGGCATTTGGCATATAACGACGCCAAGCAAGACCTTGATCTGACCGCCCGCGTCGACACTCTGAGCGAAGGGCAGACAGTCGTTGCATCGGGGAATGCTGCATCGCCTGCGTCTGGCACGGCGAGTGCCTCTAGCACCCCAGTTTATGGCGTGCGCTTCGACCTCAAGGGCACGCTGGGCAAGGCGCGTATCGAGGGTCAGGGTCAGGCCGGCTCTGTGCTCTCGCTGCGCGACAAAGAGGTGAACTACCCCCTGCAATTCACCGCCAAGGCGGGCAGCGTAGAAACGGCCGTTCGGGGCGTTCTGGCAAACCCGGGTGCGCTGTCAGGGATGGATTTCCAAGTCATGCTCAAAGGCGCCAGCATGGCAGACCTGTATGCACTCACGGGTCTTGTCCTGCCCAATACGCCCGCATTTCAAACCCAGGGACGATTGCAGGGCAGTCTGCAACCAGGCCGTGCTGTATGGGACTACCGTGACTTCACTGGTACGGTAGGCCAGAGCGATCTGCACGGCAATCTGCGCTTCGTGTCGGCTGCGCCACGCGGCAAACTTTCAGGCGCCATCACATCCAATCAGTTGCGCCTGGTGGACCTGGGACCAGTGCTCGGTACAGCCACCACGGCGACTGCCCAGCCTGGCCGCAATGGCAAGGTACTGCCCAACGCTGCGTTTGCCACCGATCGCTGGAGCACCATGGATATGGATCTCAAGTTCGCGGGGCAGCGTGTGATCCGACCCAACAGCCTGCCGCTGGAGGACCTTAGCGTGCATGCCGTATTGGACGATGCCGTGCTGCGCCTGGAACCCTTGCATTTTGGTGTGGCCAAAGGCCAGATTGAATCCAAACTGGTGCTGGACAGCCGCAAACGACCGCTGACGGTACACATGGACACCCGCGTGCAAAACCTGCGGCTCGCTGCGCTGTTTCCCGAGGTGGAACTGACCCAAAAAAGCCTGGGGCGACTCGATGGCGCCATGGCGCTGAATGGCCAGGGGAATTCCGTAGCGCAGTGGCTTGGCAGCAGCAGCGGCGAGGCCCGCCTGTATGTGCGCGATGGCACTCTGAGCCGCGAACTACTGGACCGCGCTGCACTCAACGTGGGCAGCATCGTGGTGGGCAAACTGTTTGGCGACAACAAAGAAGTGCAACTGCGTTGCGCGGTGGCAGATCTGTCGGTGCGCGAAGGCCTTGCCACGGTCCGCACCGCCAAGCTGAGCACCAACGAGGCGGTGGTGGATGTCACGGGCACCATCGACATGGCAGAGGAACGCCTGAACCTGAGCGTGAAACCAGCGTCGCTGGAGTGGAAGTTCTTCTCGCTGCGCACTCCGCTGTACGTGCGCGGCACGCTGGGCAAACCCGATGTGGGCGCAGAACCAGGCCCCCTGCTGTTGCGCGCCGGGGCAGCCATTGCCGCTGCGGTGGCCGCGCCTGCCGCCTTGGCATTGTTACCTGTAACGGTACCCGGAGCTGACGACGACGCGCAGTGTGCGCCCTTGCTTGCTCAAGCTACACAACCGGTCAAGGCAGGGCGCGCTGGCGCGCCGGTCGCGCGCACGCCATCACGCTAAAAAACAGTTCAACACCGCCTCTGCGGGTGTGTGGGCCCCAGCGGCCATCGCCAATGAAAAAGCCCACGGCGTGAACCGTGGGCTTTTCGTGGATCTGCGAGGAACCCGAGGTCAGTCGGCCGTCGCCTCTTCAGGCTCTGCAGGCTCGGACTTCGCCGAACGCTCCTTCTTCGGCAAAGGCTGGATATCCAGCAGCACGTCGGGTGTTTCCACACCCTTGTCGTCCTTCTTCATGTCGATATCCACGGTCAAGCGTCCGCCTTCGGTCAGGCGGCCAAACAGCAACTCGTCGGCCAAGGCGCGTCGGATGGTGTCCTGGATCAGGCGCTGCATAGGGCGTGCGCCCATCAGCGGATCGAACCCCTTCTTGGCCAGGTGCTTGCGCAGGGCATCGGTGAAGGTGACCTCCACCTTCTTCTCGGCCAACTGCGTCTCCAGCTGCAGCAGGAACTTGTCCACCACGCGCAGGATGATCTGTTCATCGAGTGCCTTGAAGTTGACGATGGCATCCAGCCGGTTGCGGAACTCAGGCGTGAACAGGCGCTTGATATCACCCATTTCATCGCCCGCCTGCCGCGGGTTGGTAAAGCCAATAGTCGCCTTGTTCATGGTCTCGGCGCCGGCGTTCGTGGTCATGATGATGAGCACGTTACGGAAGTCGGCCTTGCGACCGTTGTTATCCGTCAGAGTGCCGTGGTCCATGACCTGCAGCAGCACGTTGAAGATGTCCGGATGTGCTTTCTCGATCTCATCGAGCAGCAGCACCGCGTGCGGCTTCTTCGTGATGGCTTCCGTCAGCAGACCACCTTGGTCGAAACCGACATAACCTGGAGGCGCGCCAATCAGGCGGCTCACGGCATGGCGCTCCATGTACTCGGACATGTCAAAACGGATCAGCTCGATGCCCATGATGTAGGCAAGCTGCTTGGCCGCTTCGGTCTTGCCGACGCCGGTGGGACCGCTGAACAGGAACGAGCCGATCGGCTTGTCGCCCTTGCCCAGGCCAGAACGCGCCATCTTGACGGCACTGGCAAGCACTTCCAATGCCTTGTCCTGGCCGAACACCACGCTTTTCAGGTCACGTTCCAGGGTCTGCAACTTGCCGCGGTCGTCATTGGACACGTTGGCAGGCGGAATGCGCGCGATCTTGGCCACGATCTCTTCGATCTCGGCCTTACCGATGGTCTTCTTGCGCTTGCTCGGCACCATGATGCGCTGGGCCGCACCGGCTTCATCGATGACGTCGATTGCCTTGTCGGGCAGGTGGCGGTCGTTGATGTACTTGGCGCTCAGTTCTGCCGCAGCCTGCAGGGCAGCTGCAGCGTACTTCACGCTGTGATGCTCTTCAAAACGAGACTTCAGCCCCTTCAGGATGTCGATGGTTTCGGCCACGCTGGGCTCCACCACGTCCACCTTTTGGAAGCGGCGCGACAAGGCAGCATCCTTTTCGAAGATCCCCCGGTACTCCGTGAAAGTGGTCGCACCGATGCACTTGAGCTGGCCGCTGGACAGCGCCGGCTTCAGCAGATTGGAAGCATCGAGCGTGCCGCCCGAGGCCGCACCCGCACCGATCAAGGTGTGGATCTCGTCGATGAAAAGGATGGCGTTGGGCTTATCTTTGAGCGACTTGAGCACGCCCTTGAGGCGCTGCTCGAAGTCGCCACGGTACTTGGTGCCCGCAAGCAGAGCACCCATGTCCAGGGAGTACACCGTTGCCTCAGCCAGGATCTCGGGCACATCGTTTTGCGTGATCCGCCAAGCCAGGCCCTCGGCAATCGCAGTCTTGCCCACCCCTGCCTCGCCCACCAGCAGAGGATTGTTTTTGCGGCGACGGCACAGAATCTGGATCGTGCGCTCGACCTCGTAATGGCGGCCGATCAATGGATCGATCTTGCCATCCTTGGCGGCCTGGTTCAGGTTCTGGGTGAATTGCTCCAGCGGCGACGCCTTTTCGTTACGCTCGCCACCTCCGCCCTCTTCGCCCTCGGCCTGATTCTCGGCCTTAGCAGGCTCGGGCGGCTCGCCCTTCTTGATACCGTGGGCGATGAAATTCACCACATCCAGACGCGTGACACCTTGCTGGTGCAGGTAGTACACGGCGTGCGAATCCTTTTCGCCAAAAATTGCCACGAGCACATTGGCACCCGTCACCTCTTTCTTGCCGTTGCCCGTGGACTGCACGTGCATGATGGCGCGCTGGATCACGCGCTGGAATCCCAGCGTAGGCTGGGTGTCCACCTCGTCGGTACCTGCGACCTGGGGGGTGTTGTCTTTGATGAAATTCGCCAGCGATGAACGCAGATCATCGATATTGGCCGAACATGCGCGCAGCACCTCCGCTGCGCTGGGGTTATCGAGCAATGCAAGCAACAGATGCTCCACGGTGATGAACTCGTGGCGCTGCTGACGGGCCTCAACAAAGGCCATGTGCAAGCTGACTTCCAGTTCCTGGGCAATCATGTGAACTCCTTTGTGCTTGCGTGGAAGGGATAACTTTAGATCGGGACAAAAGACCTGTTATTCAACAGGCTCACTGACACATTGCAGTGGGTGGCCCGCCTTGAGGGCGGCGTCAAGCACTTGCTCTACCTTGGTGGCTGCCACATCGCGCGAATAAACGCCGCAGACGCCTTTGCCATCGAGGTGGATCTTCAACATGATCTGGGTGGCAGTTTCGCGGTCTTTACTGAAAAACTCCTGCAGAACCACGATGACGAACTCCATGGGCGTGTAGTCGTCGTTCAGCATGACCACCTGGTACATCTGCGGCGGCTGGGTCTTTTGGGTGCGCCTCTCGAGCACGACCGAACCGCCATCATCCCGCGCAGGCCGGGTCACGGGCGGCGCGGTGGGGGGTGAAGGTGGTTTTGTTGCCATGAAAATCATTCTAGCGACCCGAACAGGGTGCCGCTGCAGGACAAGCTGGTTGTTGACCAGGTATTTTTCAACCCACGGCTTACAGAAACTTCTGCAGGGAACTCAATCACTCGTACACCACATTGGCGGCACCGGCCCCCACTTGGGCGGTCCATGCCGCCAATGCAGCATCGCTGGGATAGAAACGCGCGTTTTCACCCAGTTGCAACTCTGCCACTGCGGCAGCATCGTCCGACTGGCAGCGCACGCCCATGCGCACGCGCAACCCGTGCACCAACTCCCCTTCGGCGACCTCTTCGCGCAACGGCGGAAACTCGCGCACCAAGCGCGGCACATCTGGCGCCTTATCACCCACGGTCACATGCAGGTATTTGCCAAACCGGCAGCGCGCGCCCGCCAGGTCCCACACCTGCTGCACCTTGACGCGCAGACCGCCACTGAAGTGGTCCAGCTGCAGCCGGCCCATCATCACTACAAACTCATCTTCCTTGAGCTGATTGCGGTAGGTATTGAGCAACGCCTCATCGGCAGAAGCCTCAATCACAGCGGATTTGTCGTCCAGCTTGAAGAGTCCCAGCCTCCCGCGTTGCCCGTTGATGACCCGAAAGTCGCTGATGATGCCGGCGAGTATCTGGGGCTCACGGCTGTCAAGCAGCTCATCGATCTGGGTGCGCACAAAGCGGCGCACCTCGGTGGCCACTTCATCAAAAAGATGGCCAGACAGGTAGAACCCGACGGCGGTTTTCTCCAGCGTAAGCCGCTCCTTGATACCCCAGGGCGTTGCGTCCACCAGATCGGGCTCCTGGGTACTGGAGCCATGGGCATCGTCACCCATCATGTCAAACAAGCCGCCCTGGTTGACGTTGGCCAGCGTTGCGGCGGCAAAGTCAAAGGCCCGATCAATAGAGGCCACCAGGGCCGCCCGGTTGAGATGGATCGAATCAAAGGCACCCGCCTTGATCAGGGCCTCGACTGTGCGCTTGTTCATGCGGGCCTTGTCCACTCGCACGCAGAAGTCAAACAGACTTTTGAAGGGCCCTTTGGTCGAACCCTGGGGGCCTTCACCGCGCCCTTCACGGGCCGCGACGATCGCTTCGATCGCCTGCTGTCCAGTGCCTTTCACCGCCCCCAGACCGTAACGGATGATCTTGTCGGTGACTGGTTCAAACCGATAAAAGCCCCGATTCACGTCCGGCGGCTCGAACGACAGCCCCATCTTGTGTGCATCCTCGAACAGCACCTTGAGCTTGTCGGTGTCGTCCATTTCCACGGTCATGTTGGCGCAGAAAAACTCGGCCGTGTAGTGCACCTTGAGCCAGCCAGTGTGGTACGCCAGCAGGGAGTAAGCAGCCGCGTGTGACTTGTTGAAGCCATAGCCCGCGAACTTCTCCATCAGGTCGAACACCTCGTCGGCCTTCTCCTGGCTGATGCCTTTCTCCGCTGCACCCTTGCGGAAAATGGCGCGGTGTTCGGCCATTTCCTCGGCCTTCTTTTTCCCCATGGCACGCCGAAGCATGTCGGCGCCGCCCAAGCTATATCCGCCCAGCACCTGGGCGGTCTGCATCACCTGCTCCTGGTACACCATGATGCCGTAGGTCTCGGCCAGCACCGGCTCTACCAGCGGGTGGGGGTAGATGACCTCTTCCTTGCCATGTTTGCGGTTCACAAAGCTGGGAATCAGGTCCATAGGCCCCGGTCGGTACAACGCATTCAAGGCAATGAGGTCTTCCAGCCGACTGGGGCGCGCCTCTTTCAACATACCCTGCATGCCGCGGCTTTCAAACTGGAACACTGCTTCGGTCTTACCCTCAGAGAACAGCCGATAAGTGGGCCCGTCGTCGAGGGGAATATTCTCGAACGCAAAATTCTCCTGGCCCTTGTGCCGCTTCATGATGAACTCGCGCGCAATTTCCAGAATGGTGAGCGTGGCAAGCCCCAAGAAGTCGAACTTCACCAAGCCGATGGCTTCCACGTCGTCCTTGTCATACTGGCTCACGGCGGATTCGCTGCCCGGCTGCTGGTACAGCGGACAAAAATCGGTGAGCTTGCCAGGCGCGATCAGAACGCCACCGGCATGCATGCCGATGTTCCGTGTCATGCCCTCAAGCTTTTGTGCCATCTCGATGACGGTCTTGACGTCTTCTTCCTTGCGCACGCGCTCGTAGAGCATGGGCTCCAGTTCCAGCGCATAGTTGTTCTTGTCGCCGTCCTTTTTCACCTCAGGCGGATAGGCCAGGGTGTAGGACATGCCCGGCTTGCCTGGCACCAGCTTGGAGATGCCATCACAAAATGTGTAGCTCATGTCCATGACCCGGCCCACGTCGCGGATGGCCGCCTTGGCCGCCATCGTGCCGAAGGTAGCGATCTGGCTCACGGCGTTCTTGCCGTACTTGTCCTTGACGTAGTCAATCACCCGGTCGCGGTTGGATTGGCAAAAGTCAATGTCGAAGTCGGGCATCGACACGCGCTCCGGGTTCAAGAATCGCTCGAACAGCAAGTTGTATTGCAGCGGGTCCAGGTCAGTGATCTTTAGCGCATAAGCGACCAGCGAACCGGCGCCGGAGCCACGGCCGGGCCCCACTGGGCAGCCGTTCTGCTTCGCCCACTGGATGAAATCACCCACGATCAGAAAGTAGCCCGGGAACCCCATCTTGAGGATGGTGCCCAGCTCGAACTCCAGGCGCTCGACATAGCGCGGGCGCTCCTTGTCCCTTTCAGCTTCGTTAGGAAAAAGATGTTTCAGGCGCTCCTCCAGCCCTTCAAACGACGCGTAGCGGAAATACTCGTCGATGGGCATGCCGTTGGGCGTCGGAAAATCCGGGAGCTGCGGCTTGCCCAGCACCAGGGTCAGGTTGCAGCGTTGTGCAATCTCGACCGTATTGGCGATGGCCGATGGCAGGTCGGCAAACAAGGCCTCCATCTCCGCCGAGGACTTGAAATACTGGTCGCGGGTGAACTTGCGGACACGACGCGGGTTTGCCAGGATTTCCCCCTCGGCGATACAGATTCGCGCCTCGTGGGCCTCGTAATCATCGGGCTCGGCAAACTGAACGGGGTGGGTCGCCACCACCGGCAGGTTCAACCGGGCAGCAAGCTGAGCGGCTGCCACCACATGGGCTTCATCGTCGTTTCGGCCAGCCCGTTGCAGCTCGATGTAAAACCGGTGCGGAAAAATGCCCGCCAAGCGCAACGCAACGTCGGCGGCACCTGACTCATCCCCCTTCATCAGCGCTTGCCCTACCGGGCCCGCCTGCGCGCCAGACAGGGCAATCAATCCCTCTGACAGCTCTTCCAGCCAAGTCCAAGTGCTCAGCGCCAGGTTCTTGACGATATTGCGCGTCCAGGCCCGGGCCAGCAGCTCCGACAGATTCAGATACCCCTGGCGACTCTGCACCAGGAGGATAAGGCGCGATGGGACACCTCCCGCCTCGCCTTCAAGAAAGATTTCTGCACCCAAGATGGGCTTGACACCTTTACCTCGCGCTTCCTTGTAGAACTTGATCGCCCCGAAGAGGTTATTGAGATCGGTGATGGCCAGAGCGGGCTGGCCGTCCTTGGCGGCCGCTTTGGCCACCTCGTCGATGCGATTGGTACCGTCAACGACGGAGAACTCGGTGTGCAGGCGCAAATGAACAAACATGCAGGCATTGTAGAAACCCCTGCGACTCTCCAACAGGACTTGCGTCGGCAGCGCCTTGGCGCTGCTGGCGCCACCAGTACAATGCTTTTTCGTGCCCGAAATGGCGCCGAAGGCTTCCGTGACGAGTACGCCAAGCGCACTCCCCTATGACTGAACCCTCGGGCCATTCTTTGTGCACCTTTTTCCTTCTTTGCTGAAAGCTGCTTGCGATGCTGCGTGCCCCACTGCCCCTTGTTTCCGCCCTGCTGCTGGCTGGTTTGCTGGTTGGCTGCTCCAGCACCACAGTTGATAAAACGGCAGGCTGGAGTCCCAATCGCATCCACTCGGAAGCCCAGGACGAAATGAACAGCGGGGCGTATGACAAGGCCGTTCCTCTGCTGGAGAAACTGGAAGGCCGTGCGGCAGGCACGCCACTGGCACAGCAGGCCCAGATTGACAAAGCCTATGCCCACTACAAGGCGGGCGAAAAGGCGCAAGCCGTCGCAACGCTGGACCGCTTCATGAAGCTGCACCCTGCCAGCCCTGCATTGGACTATGCGCTGTACCTGAAGGGCCTGGTCAACTTCAACGACAACTTGGGTCTGTTCTCATTTATCTCGCGCCAGGATCTATCAGAGCGTGACCAAAAGGCGGCCAAAGACTCCTTTGAAGCATTCAGCGAACTGGTCACACGCTTTCCTGAGTCCCGTTATGCGCAGGACTCGCGCCAGCGCATGACCTACATCGTCAACTCGCTGGCCCAATACGAAGTGCATGTGGCGCGGTACTACTTCCAGCGTGGCGCCTATGTGGCTGCCATCAGTCGCGCGCAGGTCGCATTGGCAGACTACCAGGGCGTGCCCGCGCTGGAAGAGGCGTTGTACATCCTGATCCAGTCGTACGACGCGCTCGGAATGACCCAGCTGCGGGACGATGCACGCCGCGTGATGGACAAGTCCTACCCTCAAAGCGCCTATCTGAATGGCGGCGTCAAAGGCAAGTCGGATCCGTGGTGGAAGGTTTGGTAAGCGCCATCAGCGCAGACTGAAACTCTTCGGGCGATTCCAGCCTGCGCATGGGGGGCAAAGCCGCCAGCAAGCGCTTGCCATAACCCATCTTGATGAGGCGCGTGTCGCCCACCACCAAAATACCCCGATCCGCTTCATGCCGGATCAAACGCCCGGCACCTTGCTTGAGTGCCACCGCCGCCTCTGGCAGAGCGTAGGCAGTGAACGCTTTGCCACCGGCCATTTCGATGTGTTGGGTGCGCGCCTCCACCAATGGATCTCCCGGGGGCGGAAAAGGCAGCTTGTCGATAACCACCAGTTGCAGAGCATCGCCTGGCACATCAAACCCCTCCCAGAAGGACGCCGAAGCCACCAGCACACAACCCGGCCGCCCGTGCGATGCCCCCTCGCGAAAACGCTCCATCAGGCGCCGCTTGGGCCACTCGCCCTGCACCAGCACCTCCAACGTGCCTGAAGCCTGCCAACGTGCTTTGAGTGCGTCGCCAATGGTGCGCAAGGCCTTGAGCGTGGTGGTCAGCACCAGCGTGCGCCCGCCCAGCGGCTCGGCGGCCAGTGCGACCCAGTCAGCCACGCTACGGCTGTGGGACGGATCTGCAGGCGACGGCAACTGGCGCGGCACATACAAAGCCGCCTGTCGCGCATAGTCGAAGGGGCTGGCCACCCGAAGGATGCGAGCATCCGTGAGCCCAGCTCGTTCGGTGAACCAAGTCAACGCCTCGTCCGCACCGAGGGTCGCAGAGGTGAAAATCCACGCCCTGCCGGCGTTTGCGCCAGGCTCCTCGGGCCAAGCTTCGCCGTCCGAGGTTTCAGCGGGCGACGCCAGAATCCGGGTACGCATGGCGTCTGCAATGTCCAACGGGGACTCGATCAGGCGCAACTGGTTGCCCACATCGAGCCAACGCACCGCATCGGCCTGGCACGGGCCTGAAAACCTGGCCAGCCGGGCCAATAGTGCACTGCCCCGTTCGTACAGGCGCTCCAGATCGGGGGACATTTCGCTCACGGTGTCCAGGGCCTCCAGCGCCTGTGCACACGCCAAGGCCAGTGCGCGCAGCGCGGACTGCCATACGGCGCCCGAGACACCTTCGGGAGCCTCCTCCGTCCAGCGCAATCTGCCCCCTCCCGAAATGCCATTCTGTCCCTGGAAAGCAGCGGTGCCCACGACCAGACGGAGGTCCCGTGCAGACAACTCCAGAAGCTGCGCCAGGCCTGTCCAGTCAGCCAGACCGCGCGCATGCTGCAGCCCGGCTATCAAAAGGTCACGGGCAAAGTCCATCCATTGCCCCGTGGAAATCTGCGTACCCAAGAACTGCACGCCAGTCTCATTGATCTGGTGGGCCTCATCAAAAACGACCACACGCACCGTCGGCAGCAACTCGGCCATGCCTGACTCGCGTACCGCCACATCCGCAAAGAACAGATGGTGATTGATGACCACGATGTCCGCCGCCAACGCCTCGCGCCGCGCCCGATGAACATGGCATTCCCGAAAGCGCGGGCAGGAAGACCCCAGGCAGTTCTCACGCGTCGAGGTGACCAGGGGGATCACGGGCGATCGCTCGTCCAACCCTGTCAGCTCGGCCAGATCGCCGGATACGGTCTGGCGCGACCATTCCTCCACCTTGGCCAGCACGCGGGCGACGCCTCGGTCCAGGGCCTGAGCATCGTGCCGTGCCTGCTCCATGCGGTGCAGGCACAAGTAACTGGCGCGCCCCTTGAGCAGGGCCATGCGAACGGGCAGTCCCAGGATGTGCGCCAAGCGGGGCAGATCGCGGGCGAACAACTGGTCTTGCAAGGCCTTGGTGGCCGTAGACAACAGCACCCGCTCGCCACTCAGCAAGGCCGGCACTAGGTAGGCAAAGGTCTTGCCCACTCCGGTGCCTGCCTCCACCACCAGCGCCCCTCCCTCTGTAATGGCCTGGGCCACCGCAATGGCCATCTGGGTCTGACCGTCACGCGGTTGAAAATGCCCATCAGCCCTCGCCAGCACACCATCGGGGGCAAACACCTCGGGCACCATGGCCTCCAGTGACATCAGGCGGGCTCTTGCGGTTGAAGTTGCCGCTCCAGCCGCTCCATCGCGTCACGCAACACGAGTCGGCGCTTTTTGAGACGGCGCAGGGTAAGCTCGTCGGGTGCCGCTTCGGGCTTACACCGGTCGATGAGTGCGTCGAGATCGGCATGTTCCATGCGCAGCTCGATCAACTGACGGTGGGGAGAGTGCAGGCTGGGTTTCAAGGCAGGAGGCCGTGGGCATGGCAAAAATGCCACAGGCGGGCGGATAATACGCGCTTGGCCCGCTTTCCACGACAGGCGTTCGCGTAGGCGCCCCCACAATCTGCAGCATGACCAAAGCGTTTCGCCTCATCGCCTCCACCGGCATCCACAAGGGTGACCGCGAATACCAGCAAGACCAGGTGGCCCTGATCTCCCACGAGCGGCACAACGGCTGCGTTCTGGGTGTGGTTGCCGACGGGATGGGCGGCCGCAGCGGGGGGCGCAAGGCATCAGACCAGGTCATGATGACAGCACGGCAACTGTTCGAGCGGTACTCGCCCGACACCGATGACCCGGTGGCAATGCTCAAGAACATGGTTGAAGAGGCCCACATCGTTATCCGGTTGACGGCCATATCGGCAGAGCAGGAACCTCACAGCACCATCGCTGCGTTTCTCATCAATCCCCGGGGCGACTGCCATTGGGTGCATGCGGGCGACTCGCGCATCTACCACTTTCAAGGCTCACGGCTGGCATTCCGCACCAGCGACCACTCTTATGTGCAAGCCCTGGTGGACCGGGGTGAGCTGACGGAAGCAGAGGCCAACAACCATCCTCATTCCAACATTCTGGTGGGTTGCCTGGGCACAGAGAGCGATCCGCCCATCACCACCCACGTCATTCCCCAACTTCAGCCGGGCGATGTCTTGCTGGCCTGCAGCGACGGGGTTTGGCACTACTTTTCTCCCACCGAACTGGCATCGGTGGTCGATTCGCTGTCGCCCCGCGAAGCGACGGAGTTCCTGATTGAAAAAGCCCGCTCCCGGGCACGCGGAGGCGGCGACAACCTGTCGCTGGTGGTCGTCAAGATCGAAGCCCTGGCCGAAGAGAAAAAGATTGCGCGCCTGACGCCGCTGGACACGGGTCGGCCCTGAGGGCCTTGTCTGCACCACCCATCGGTGTATCGACGGGTGAACGCGAACCCATCGAGCAACCAGCAGATAGTCGCCGATACCCTATCGTCAACCACTCAGCCACTGGTTGCTTGGCTCAGCGGCCCTTCCAAACTCAGCGAGGCGCAGAAGCAGCAGGCGCTGGCAAGGGCGCTGCAGGCTTGCGGCCCTGAGCCAGGGCATCAGCTTGAGATTTTTCGACCCGCGCGCGGCGCTCCTCCGCCGCTTGGAGCGCCTGGGTATGTTTGGCACGCGATTGGGCAGCGCGCTCGGCAGTCCCCGCAGCGCGGGCCGCCTGTTCACTGGCCTGAACCTGGGCACGGCTATTTTGTTGCTGCGCGCGTTGGTGTGCGTCCTGGTCCCGCTGTGCCTTGGCAACATCCGGATCGGCGGATGGCTTGCGAACCTGCGCGTCAGCGCGTTTGCTCGCTGGCGGTACGGCCATTTGCTTGTCTTCAATGGCCCGCAGGCGCTCCGCCGCTTTCTCCCTGCGCTCGGCATCGTTGAGTTCAATTTCCTGCGCACGCAATCGGTCGTGGGACTCCCGTGCCTTGGCACGCACGCTGCGCAAGCAATCCTCCACGGCAAAACGTTGGTAGCACACCGCCTCATCCTGCTGCCGCCGGGCCGTCAGTGCCTCGCGCTCCATTTTGATTCGGTCACGCTCCACTTTGCGATGTGCTGCGGCCGACGCGGATGCGGGATCTACTTTTTCCCCCGTCGCGGCCCAGGCCGGGACGGCCAGCACAGGCAGTGTTGAGCAAGCCAGCGCCAGCACTACCGCCAAAAAGCGACCACCGGTCTTGTTCATGTCAACCCCGTATCCACCATGCGGCGCTCTAGCGCCAGAAACTCCTTGGACTGCATCTCGTTGAGCCGGGACACTGTGCGCGGAAACTCGTGAGCCAAAGGCCCTTCGGTATACAACTGCTCGGGCGGCACAGCCGCCGACAGGATGAGTTTGACCCGGCGGTCATAGAGCACATCCACCAGCCAGGTAAAGCGCCGCGCAGGCGACGCCATGCTCACAGGCATGTAAGGAACATCGGACAGCAACACCGTGTGGAACTGCGTTGCAATTTCCAGGTAGTCGTTTTGCGATCGAGGACCACCACACAGTGTCTTGAAGTCAAACCACACCACCCCGCCAGCCTTGCGACGGGCGCGAATTTCGCGCGCCTCGATATGCAGCACGGGGTCTTCATCGTGCACTTCAGCGAGTTGGTCGAACGCCTGGTTCATCTCGGCATCCGCCTCTGCGCCCAGTGGCGTGTGATACAGCTTTACGTGCTCCAGCGTACGCCGGCGGTAGTCGGTGCCGTTGTCCACATTGACCACCTCCAGCCGCTCGTTGAGCAGTGCAATGGCGGGCAAGATACGGTCGCGATGCAAGCCACCGGGGTAAAGGTCGTCAGGCTTGAAATTGGAAGTGGTCACGAAGCCAACGCCGTTGTCGAACAACGCCACCAGCAATCGGTGCAGGATCATCGCGTCCGTGATGTCCGCCACGTGGAACTCATCAAAACAGATGAGCTTGTAGCGTTTGGCAATGCGCTCGCCCAACACATCCAGCGGATTGACCGTGCCCTGAAGGGCCGCCAGTTCGCGATGCACCTCACGCATGAATTCGTGAAAGTGCAGGCGCACCTTTCGCTTCAGGGGAACAGCGTCAAAAAAGCACTCCATCAAAAAGCTCTTGCCGCGCCCCACCCCGCCATACATGTAGACACCGCGGGGAATCTCCGGGCGGTTGATCAGCTTCTTGATCGCGTTGGAGCGCCGAGCCTTGTACCGGGCCCACTCGTCAGCACAGCGCTGCAGGGCTTCCACTGCTCGCAGCTGGGCGGGGTCGCTTTGATAGCCTTTGGCGGCCAGCTCGGCCAGGTAAGCCTGTTTGACGGTCACTTTGCGGTTGCTCTGATACTACAAAATTGATAGCTGCAAGCGCATGTTAATCATGCGCTTTCAGCCGATTGAGACCCAATATCAGAAGTTCAGCGTGCGCTTATCCACCGCCAGCGCTGCTTCCTTGGTGGCTTCGCTCAAGCTGGGGTGCGCATGGCAAATGCGTGCGATGTCTTCGCTGCTGGCCTTGAACTCCATGGCGACCACGGCCTCGGAGATCAGCTCGCTGGCCTGTGGACCCACGATGTGCACGCCCAAGATCTCGTCGGTCTCGGCATCCGCCAGCATCTTGACCATGCCGGTGGTGTCGCCCAGCGCACGTGCGCGGCCATTGGCCAGGAACGGGAAGCTACCCGCCTTGTACTTGACGCCGTCGGCCTTGAGCTGCTGCTCAGTGCGGCCCACCCAGGCGATCTCGGGGCTGGTGTAGATGACCCAGGGGATGGTGTTGAAGTTGACATGACCATGCTGGCCGGCAATGCGCTCGGCCACGGCAACGCCCTCTTCCTCGGCCTTGTGGGCCAGCATAGGGCCGCGCACCACGTCGCCCACCGCCCAAACGCCGGGCAGATTGGTCTTGCAGTCAGCATCCACCACGATGGCGCCGCGCTCGTCGAGCTGCAGGCCCACCGCTTCGTTGTTCAGGCCGATGGTGTTGGGCACGCGGCCGATGGAGACGATGAGCTTGTCCACGTCCAGCGACTGTGCTTCGCCCTTGGCGTTGGTGTAGGCAATGCTCACACCCTTTTTGCCGGTCTTGATCTCGCCGACCTTCACGCCCAGCTCGATCTTCAGGCCCTGCTTGTCGAAGGCCTTCTTGGCTTCCTTGGCGATCTGCTCATCCACCGCGCCCAGGAAAGTGGGCAGACCTTCGAGGATGGTGACTTCAGCACCCAGGCGGCGCCAGACCGAGCCCATTTCCAGGCCGATCACGCCCGAGCCGATGAGGCCGAGCTTCTTGGGCACGGCGCCAACGCGCAGCGCGCCATCGTTGGACAGCACCAGTTCTTCGTCGAACGGCGTGCCGGGCAGCGCACGGGCGTTGGAGCCGGTGGCGATGATGATCTGCTTGCCGGTCAGCGTCTCTTCAGCGGCACCTGCCACTTTGATCTCGTAGCCGCCTTCGGCAGCCTTCACGAACGAGCCACGGCCGTGGAAGAAGCTGACCTTGTTCTTCTTGAACAGGTACAGGATGCCGTCGTTGTTCTGCTTCACGACGGTGTCCTTGCGGGCAATCATCTTGGCCACGTCCATCTTGACGCCAGTGGCGGTGATGCCATGCTCGGCAAAGTGTTTGTTGGCATGCTCGAAATGCTCGGACGACTGCAGCAGGGCCTTGGAGGGAATGCAGCCCACGTTGGTGCAAGTGCCGCCCGGTGCGGGGCCACCCTTTTCGTTCTTCCATTCGTCGATGCACGCGACATTGAAGCCCAGCTGGGCGGCGCGGATGGCGGCGATGTAGCCGCCGGGGCCGCCACCGATGACGATCACATCAAATTGTTTGCTCATGGGAAATCTCGTTCAGTCAGTTGGAGAAAGACCCACCGGCGGGCAGGACCAGAGGCCGGGCCACGCGGGTGGGTCGATACAGTCAGGGGATCAGATGTCGAACAGCAGGCGCGATGGGTCTTCCAGCGCGTCCTTCATCGCCACCAAGCCCAGCACGGCTTCGCGGCCGTCGATGATGCGGTGGTCATAGGACATGGCCAGGTAGTTCATCGGGCGGATCACGATCTGGCCGTTTTCGACCACGGCGCGATCCTTGGTGGCGTGCACGCCCAGAATAGCCGACTGGGGCGGGTTGATGATGGGGGTGGACAGCATGGAACCGAACGTGCCGCCATTGGAGATGGAGAACGTGCCACCGGTCATTTCTTCAATGCCCAGCTTGCCTTCCGCAGCCTTCTTGCCGAACTCGGCAATCTTCTTCTCGATGTCGGCGAAGCTCATCTGGTCTGCATTGCGCAGGATGGGCACCACCAGGCCACGGGGCGAGCCCACAGCGATACCAATGTCGAAGTAGCCGTGGTAGACGATATCGTTGCCGTCCACCGATGCATTCAGCACAGGGTACTTCTTGAGGGCATGCACAGCAGCCTTGACGAAGAAGGACATGAAGCCCAGCTTGGTGCCGTGCTCTTTGGTGAAGCTGTCCTGGAACTTCTTGCGCAGGTCCATCACCGGAGCCATGTTCACTTCGTTGAACGTGGTCAGGATGGCGTTGGTCGATTGCGACTGCAGCAGACGCTCGGCCACGCGGGCACGCAGGCGGCTCATGGGCACGCGCTGCTCGGGGCGGCCGCTCAGGTCTTCCTTGCCAGCGGGCGCTGCCACCTGGGGCAGTGTCTTGGAGGGCACACCGGTGGGGATCACGCTGGGGGCTGCCACGGCAGCCTTGGCGCCACCGGCCACAGCGGCCAGCACATCACCCTTGGTCACACGGCCATCCTTGCCCGAACCGGCCACGGCCGACACAGACAGGTTGTTGTCGGCGAGCAGCTTGGCGGCGGCAGGCATGGCCACATCGCCCTTGGAGCCACCGGCAGCAGCGGGTGCGGCAACAGGCGCTGCGGCGGCAACAGGAGCTGCTGCTGCCGGAGCAGGAGCCGCGGCACCAGCCTTGCCTTCGGTGTCGATCTTGGCGATGAGCTGGTCGGCCACCACCGTGGCGCCGTCGCCCTGGATGATTTCAGCCAACACGCCAGCGGACGGTGCGGGCACTTCGAGCACGACCTTGTCGGTTTCGATCTCGATCAGGATCTCGTCCACCGCCACGGCCTCACCGGCCTTTTTCTTCCAGGTCAGCATGGTGGCTTCAGCCACGGATTCGGACAGCTGGGGGACTTTGACTTCTACGATAGCCATATCAATTCTTTCGGAATGGGGTTTTGTTCTGTTGTCGGGTCGCAGCTGGCCTTACTTGGTCAGGACAAAACCCTTGAGCTTGGCAAACGCGCCGTCCACCAGCGCCTTTTGTTGTTCTTGGTGCAGGTGCGAGTAACCCACGGCTGGCGATGCGGAAGCTGCGCGGCCGGAGTAGCCCAGCTTCTGGCCTTCGAGCATGTTCTCGTGGATGTAGTGCTGCACGAAGAACCAGGCACCCTGGTTTTGCGGCTCGTCCTGGCACCACACCACGTCGGTGGCGTTGGGGTACTTCTTCAGTTCAGCGGCAAACGCCTTGTGCGGGAAGGGGTACAACTGCTCGACGCGCAGGATCACCACATCGTCGGCTTCCTTCTCTGCGCGCTTCTTCACGAGGTCGTAGTAAACCTTGCCAGAGCATGCGATCACGCGCTTGACCTTGGCCGCCTTCTTGACGATGGCTTCATCCTGCTCGGGAATCACCGTCTGGAAGCTGCCCTTGGTGAACTCGGACAGCGGCGAGGTCGCATCCTTGTTACGCAGCAGCGACTTGGGCGTCATGATGATCAGCGGCTTGCGCAGATCACGCACCATCTGGCGACGCAGCACGTGGAAGATCTGGCTGGCCGTAGTGGGTTGCACGATCTGCATGTTGGCGTCGGCAGCCAGTTGCATGAAGCGTTCCAGGCGGGCAGAGCTGTGCTCTGGGCCCTGGCCTTCGTAGCCGTGGGGCAGCATCAGGGTGATGCCGTTTACCCGGCCCCACTTCACTTCGCCGGAGGCGATGAACTGGTCGATCACCACTTGGGCGCCATTGGCGAAGTCGCCGAACTGCGCCTCCCAGATCACCAGTGTATTGGGGTCGTTCGACGCATAGCCGTACTCGAAGCCCAGGACAGCTTCTTCGGACAGAATGGAGTCGATCACAACAAACGGGGCCTGGTTGTCGGCCACGTTCTGCAGCGGCACGTAGGTACCAATGTCCCACTTCTCGCGCTTTTGGTCATGGATCACGGCGTGGCGGTGCGTGAACGTGCCGCGGCCGCAGTCTTCACCGGACAGGCGCACGGGATAGCCGCTGGCCACCAGCGAGGCAAATGCCATGTGCTCACCCATGCCCCAATCCACAGGGATGTCACCACGGCCCATGGCCGCGCGGTCGTCATACACCTTCTTCACCAACTGATGCGGCGTCACGCTCTCGGGGATGGTGGTGATCTTCTCAGCCAGGCGCTTCCACTCGGCCAGAGGAATAGCCGTGTCTCCAGCATCAGTCCACTTTTTGCCCAGGAACGGGCTCCAGTCCACCGCGTACTTGCTCTTGAAGTTGGTCAGCACGGGATCGACCGTGTGCTTGCCCGCATCCATAGCAGCGCGGTAGGCCTTGACCATGTCGTCGCCCAGTGACTCGCCCAGACCCTGCGCCGCCAGCTTATCGGCGTACAGCTTGCGTGTGCCGGGGTGTGCGCCGATCTTCTTGTACATCAGCGGCTGCGTCAGAGCCGGGGTGTCCTGCTCGTTGTGGCCCAGCTTGCGGAAGCAGATGATGTCCACCACCACGTCTTTCTTGAACTCCATGCGGAACTCAAGCGCAAGCTGAGTCGCCAACACCACGGCTTCCGGATCATCACCGTTCACGTGCAGTACGGGCGACTCGATCATCTTGACGATGTCGGTGCAGTAGAGCGTGGAGCGGGTGTCACGTGGATCGGACGTGGTGAAGCCGATCTGGTTGTTGATGATGATGTGCACCGTACCACCCGTGTAGTAGCCACGGGTCTGGGCCAGCGCCAGAGTTTCCTGATTGACACCTTGGCCTGCAAAGGCGGCGTCACCGTGCACCAGCACTGGCAAAACCTGCTTGCCGTGTGGATCGGCACGGCGGTCCATGCGAGCACGCACAGAGCCTTCGACCACGGGGTTCACGATTTCCAGGTGCGAGGGGTTGAATGCCAGCGACAGGTGAACCGGACCGCCGGGGGTCGTCACATCCGAGCTGAAGCCCTGGTGGTACTTCACGTCACCCGCAGGCAGGTCTTCGGGAGCGGTGTGATCGAACTCAGCGAACAGGTCCTTGGGCATCTTGCCCAGCGAGTTGACCAGCACGTTCAGGCGGCCCCGGTGGGCCATGCCGATCACGATTTCTTGTACGCCCTTGGCGCCTGCAGACTGGATGAGTTCATCCATCGCAGCAATAAAGCTTTCGCCGCCTTCCAACGAAAAGCGCTTCTGACCCACGTACTTGGTGTGCAGGAAGCGCTCCAGCCCTTCAGCAGCCGTCAGGCGGTCAAGGATTTGTTTTTTCTTGTCAGCACCAAAGCTGGGCTTGCTGCGGATCTTTTCCAGCTTCTCCTGCCACCAGCGCTTCTGGTTCTGGTCGGTGGCGTACATGTATTCAGCGCCGATGGAGCCACAATAGGTCTCACGCAGCGCGTTGATGAGTTCACGCAACGTCATCGACTCTTTGCCGAAGAACGTGTTGCTGGTGTTGAACACAGTTTCCTGATCAGCATCGCTGAAACCGTAGAACGAAGGCTCCAGTTCAGGAATTGCGGGACGCTCTGTGCGCTTGAGCGGATCCAGGTCGGCCCAGCGCTGACCCACATTGCGGTAAGCGGCGATCAGCTGCTGAACGGCGGTACGCTTGCGGCCCAGTTCAGAGTCGGCGCCCGTCGCAACCACGACCTTGGTGCCGCCTTGCTTGGCACGCTCGGCAAAGGCATTGATGACAGGCAGATGGGGAACGTCTTTGGCGTTGCTGCCATCCACGGCGGGGACATGCTGCAGCGCGTCAAAGTACTCGCGCCACGTATCTGGCACGCTACCGGGATTGGCGAGATAGTTCTCGTACATCTCTTCGACATAGGGCGCATTGCCGCCGAAGAGGTAGGTGTTGCCTTGGTAGGCTTGATAGACGGATGTCGTATCGCTCATATTCCGCTGACCTCCGCTTTCCTTGGGAAAGCATTAGCTGGTTGAGAAACCTTCCGCGACACGGCTGAACCGGTTGGCGGATGCGACTGTGGCTGGGGAAGGGCCTTGGTACGGGCGCCATTGTGCCACCGAACCGAAGTCCACCCCCAAAAAGTGGATCCAGACCATCGCCGCGCAGCGCAAGAAGCCGCGCTGATCGACGCCTCGCGTACATTCCGGGTATCCCATTGCAAACCCCACTCCATGCCGCATCAACACCTCCAGGACAAAGCCTTTTTGCTGCTGCTCACCCTCGTCACCGTCGCGTTCGGTGCGATCCTGTGGCAGTTTCACGGAGCCGTTTTCTGGGGCGTCATCCTCTCCATTCTTTTTGCCCCACTGCACCGCAAACTGCTGCGAAAAATGCCCAAGCGGCCCACGCTCGCGGCCTTATGCACACTCGGTTTGTGCCTTGTGGTGGTGATCTTGCCGATGACGGCCATCACGGTGTCGCTCATTCAGGAGGCCACCGCAATCTACGAACGGGTGCGCTCAGGTCAAATCAATTTTGGGCTGTACCTGCAGCAGGTCATTGCTGCACTGCCAGCTTGGGCTGTCGGCCTGCTTGACCGCCTCCAACTTACCAGCGTCGGCGAGCTGCAGCAAAAGCTCTCGTCCTTCGCGGTACAGGCCAGTCAATTCGTTGCGACACAGGCGCTGAGCATCGGTCAAAACACCCTGGAGTTCATTGTCAGCTTCGGCATCATGTTGTACCTGTTGTTCTTCCTGCTGCGAGACGGAGCCAGTCTGGCACAGCGTATCGGGCAGGCCACCCCCCTGGAAGAAGCGCACAAGCGCCAGCTGGTCGGTAAATTCACGACCGTGATCCGTGCCACGGTCAAAGGCAACATTGTGGTGGCGGCTTCTCAGGGCGCGCTGGGCGGCATGATTTTCTGGATCTTGGGCATCCAGGGACCGGTGCTGTGGGGGGTGCTCATGGCCTTCCTGTCCCTTTTGCCAGCCGTGGGCGCCGGGCTGATCTGGGTGCCTGTGGCCATCTACTTTCTGGCAACCGGCGCTGTGTGGCAAGGCGTGGTGCTGACTGCATTCGGCATCTGCGTGATCGGACTCGTGGACAACATCCTGCGCCCCATTCTGGTGGGCAAAGACACCAAGATGCCCGACTACATCGTGCTGATCTCTACACTGGGCGGCATGGCCTTGTTCGGACTCACGGGGTTTGTAATCGGTCCAGTGATAGCTGCACTGTTCATGGCCAGCTGGGACCTTTTTTCACCACCGCCGGAGATGGACGCACCCACCCGGTGATCCCCTCCAGCCTCGGCCACATTTACCAGTCAGGGGCATCGATGGCCTTTGACTGGCGCTTTAAATGGCCGCCAAAAACAAAAGCCTCCCAAGGGAGGCTTTTGGCTGAACACACATTCAATGATGCGCTTTGAATCGGGTGGTAGGACGTACAAGATTCGAACTTGTGACCAACGGATTAAAAGTCCGCTGCTCTACCAACTGAGCTAACGTCCCGACCGATTGCAGCTATCGTGTCGATTGCTGCAAAGCCTTGAATTATAGCGTCTTTTTTCCAGCCGATTTGGAATTGGTTGCAAGTTTATCGAGCACCCAGCCTGCGGCACATTGGCCGAAGGTCGCGGTCACAGCGACCACCGAGCCGTAGCCGTGGCAGTTCAAAGAACCATCGCCATCGATATTGCAGGAAGCATCTGGCGGGGCTACGGCCTCACGGCTGAAAACACAGGTGACCCCGATCTTCTTGCCCTCCCGCGGTGCGCCGTGGTGTTTGCGCAGCTGATAGCGCATTTGGGCCAACAGCGGGTCATGGGTGGTCAGTGCGAGATCATCCACATCCACCTTGTGCGCATACCGCTTGCCCCCTGCTGCACCCACGGTGATGTGCAGCACCCCGTGGGCCTGCGCCCATATGGACAGTGCAGTTTTGGCTTTGATCTGGTCACAGGCATCAATGAGAGCGTCTACGGGCGTTTGCAGCAAGGCAGGCCAGTTTCCAGGCTCCACAAACTCCTCCACGCAATGCACGATGCAGTCCGGGTGGATTTGTGCGATGCGATCACGCATGGCCAAAACCTTGGCCTGTCCCACCGTATCGGTGAGCGCATGGATCTGTCGGTTGATGTTGGATTCAGCCACATGGTCCAAGTCGATCAGGGTAATTTGCGCGACGCCGCTACGCGCCAGGGCCTCTGCGGCCCACGACCCGACTCCACCAATACCAACCACGGCCACGTGCGCGGAGCGAATTCTGGCTGCGCCCTGCACTCCGTAGAGCCGCTGAAGCCCACCAAAGCGGCGCTCCGAAGCGTGCTCCGCACCACCATCTGGCGCAGCCTGCGAGGCAAAAGCCACATCACCCGCCATCACTTGAGCCGCGACAGGCGTTCTTTAGCGGCCACAGCGGCCTCAGACTGCGGATAAGCCCGGATGAGGTCTTCCAGTGTCTTGCGCGCGGTGCGTGTGTCTTTGAGCTCAATCTGGCAATTGGCGATGGACAGAGCTGCCTCGGGCGCACGGGCGTGCATGGGGGCGTCGGTCAGCATTTGCTTGAAATTGCCGATGGCTTCCTTGTACTCACGCGTAGCGTACTGGGCATTTCCCAACCAGAAACGGGCAGAGGGCACGTAGCCGCTGCGCGGATACTGCCGCACAAAGCCCGCGAAAGCGACACTTGCATCAGGGAATTTGCCGGAGCGAAAGACAGCCAGAGCCGCCTCAAAATCCCGCTTTTCGGCAGGATCTGCCTGGAAATCTCGGCCATCCACATTGACCTTGATAGGCTCGAACTGCCGCAATCGCTCATCCACACCCTGCGCGATGTCTTTCTGCCGACGCTGCAGTTCACCGACATCGCGCAAAAGCTGCTCGTTCTGGCCGTTGAGTTTGGCTTGCTCGGCACGCAAGGTCTCGATCTGCGTCTGCAAATCCAGCAGACTGCGGCGCAACTGAGCGTTTTCTTCGCCCAGCTTGCGCACCTCTTCGGCAGAGCGCTGCTGAGACAACTGCAGACCATCAACGCGCTGTCGCATCTCCAGGATAGCCCGTCGCGCTTCGCCATCTTCAAAGATGGCGGCATGGGCAGAAGACATCGACACGGCGAGCAGTGCCACCGTGACCAGCGCCCGCAACGAGAAAACCGGTGCAGCGGATGTCATCAACGGTACGAGAGTTCAGCGCGGCGGTTCTGGGCGCGTGCATCTTCGGTAGCGCCTTGGGCTGCAGGCTTTTCCTTGCCAAAACTCACGGCCTCGACCTGGCTGTCAGGCACGCCCAGCAAGCCCAGCGAACGGCGCACGGCTTCTGCACGCTTCTGGCCCAGTGCCAGGTTGTACTCGCGGCCACCACGGTCATCGGTGTGGCCTTCGATCATGACCTTGCGGTTGGGGGCCGCTTTGATGAAGCGGGAATGCGCTTCAATCAGCGACTGGAACTCGGGTTTGATCACGTAGCTGTCGTAATCAAAGTACACGACGCGCGCGACCCCCACGGGGCCTGCACCGTCACGGCCGGACTGGCCGAGGTCCACGCCCGCCACGCCGCTTTGCGAGGTATTGCCGGAGTTGGCACCGTTGTTGGCTCCACCCATGGTGGAGGTGGCATTTTTGTCTTCGACCGGCACATCATCCAGCTTCACGCCAGAGCTGCAGCCCGCCACGAGAGCGGCAACGGTGAGGGCAAGGGTAATACGTTTCATCATCCAAATTTCTCCTGAAGGCTTGATAACTGAAAGTGCAGATAAGTTCATTGCTTTTGGAACGGGCCCCAGTCCGGCTCGCGGATGTCGCCCGCCTGACCGGCGAGACGCGCCTTGATCTTGCCGTCCAGGGTTGTGGTCATGAGGGCTTCACGGCCCTGCTGTTGGGTCGCGTAAACAATGAGCCGGCTGTTGGGCGCAAAGCTGGGATTTTCGTCCGCCGTCGTATCTGTCACCGCATTGACGGTGCCCGTGGACAGATCCATCACATGCAGCTTGAATGCGCCACCCACGCGGGAGATGTAGGCCAGCCAGCGACCGTCGGGACTCACGCTGGGCGAGATGTTGTAGGTGCCAGTGAAGGTCACGCGCTCCGCATTGCCACCGGACGCACCCACCTTGTAGATTTGCGGGGCACCGCCCCGATCGCTCACAAAGAAAATGCTGCGGCCATCGCCCGAGAACACAGGCTCGGTATCGATGCCTGCGCTTTGCATCAGACGGCGCGGCTCGCCGCCGTTGGCATCAATGGTGTACAGCTGCGAGCCGCCATCGCGGCTCAACGTGACTGCCAGCGTACGGCCATCCGGCGCCCAGGCTGGCGCACTGTTGGAGCCACGGAAGTTCGCGATCAGGCGCCTGCGACCTGTGGCCACATCGTGCACATAAACAACCGGCTTGCGCGACTCAAACGACACATAGGCCAGTTGCCCCCCGTTGGGCGACCATGCAGGCGAGATGATGGGCTCGGGGCTGGACAGTGCGGACTGGGCGTTCTCGCCGTCGGCATCCGCAACCCAAAGGCTGTAACGGGGGCCGGTTTTGGTCACATAGGCAATGCGCGTCGAGAAGATACCGCGCTCACCCGTGAGCTTTTCGTAGATGAAGTCGGCAATGCGGTGCGACACCAGGCGCAGGTCGCCCTGCGTGACCACAAAACTCTGTCCGCCCAGGTCTTGGCCCTTGACCACATCCCACAAACGAAACCGCACATCAAAACGCCCATCAGCCAAACGCGTGACGCTGCCAGTGGCCAGTGAATCCGCACTTTTCTGGCGCCACAGTGCGACGTCTGGCCGCGCGGTTTCGTCCAGCGTTGCGCCGGAGGCGTCAATGGCGCGGAACTGCCCGCTTCGCTCCAGGTCGGCCTGGACGATGGCCGCAATTTTTTGGGGCGATTGCGCCTCGCCCCGAAACGGAGCAATGGCGATGGGCAATTGGGTCAGCCCAACGCCGGTGACTTCCACACGGAATTGAGCAAGCGCTGGAATGGATGGTGAGGCGATGAGTGCGGCCAGCAACTGGCGGCGCAGGGGAAGCAGCGGAGCTGCAGAAGATGGGTGTTGGGAGATTCGATCTGTGGTCATTGGCATCCAGCAGTGGCCGAACAAGTGCCGAAAGGGCAAACCCGAATGTTACACACAGCGGCGAGCCCCCTGTGACAAACTGTGCGCGACACACCCTGCCGGAAAGGCTGCGCACGGCACAAACGTAGAATCCGGGCGACATGCAAGCCACCGACACGGGCACCAAGCCTGCCTCAGCCCCTACTCCCCCCACAACCTTGATGGCGCGCCTGAAGCGGCTGTCGGTGTACTTTGGCGACCAGCGAATGGCCTGGAGTCTGGCCATTGTTGCAACCTTGGTGGGCGCAATCACCGAACCCCTGATCCCTGCCCTTCTGCAGCCGCTGCTGGACAAGGGCTTTACCCAAGGCACCTTGCAGCTGTGGATGGTGCCCCTGGCAATTCTGGGGGTTTTCTTCGTCCGCGGTGTAGCCCAGTTTGTGGGTCAATATGCACTGGCGCGCATCGCCAATGAAGGCATGCTGACACTGCGTCAGGCGCTGTTTGATCGTGTTCTGGCCGCAGAAATGGGATTGTTTGCGCGCCAGTCGGCCAGCGCCCTCTCCAACACCGTGGTCTATGAAGTGCAGACCGGTGCCACGTTGCTGGTGCAGGCCCTGCTCGGCCTGTCGCGCGATGGCTTCACGCTGGTCGCGCTGCTGGTCTATTTGCTGTACCTCAACTGGCAGCTCACACTGATTGTTGCCGTCGTTGTTCCGGGGGTCGCCTGGATCATGAAGACCCTGTCGCGGCGGCTGTATCACTTGACCAAAAGCAGCCAGCAGGCCACGGACGAGCTGGCCTATGTGGTCGAAGAAAACGTGCTGGCGCATCGTATGGTGCGCCTGCATGGCGCGCAAGGCGGGCAAGCGCAGCGTTTTGCCGACTTGAGCCGCAGCCTGCGCCGCCTGGCCATCAAGTCCACCATCGCCTCCGCAGCGATGACACCGCTGACCCAGTTGCTGGCCGCCGCTGCGCTGTCGATGGTGATCTGCATTGCGCTCTGGCAGAGCCGGGGTGCGGTCGATACGAAGGACGTGACCGTGGGCGGGTTTGTGTCATTTATTACGGCCATGCTGATGCTGATCGCGCCCATCCGGCGCCTGGCTGATGTGGCGAGCCCCGTGACCCGGGGTGTAGCAGCTTTGGAACGCGGCCTTGGGCTGCTGGGCGACACGGGCGCAGAAACTGGTGGCATCTACCGCAAGGACCGCGTGCAAGGCGCACTCACGCTGAGCAATGTCACTGCATCGTTTGGCGCCGATCACGCCCCCGCCCTGGACGGGGTCAACCTGCAGGTGGCCCCGGGCGAGATCGTGGCACTGGTGGGGCCCTCTGGCGCCGGCAAGACCACGCTGGTCAACCTGCTCCCGCGTTTTGTCATGCCTTCGGCGGGCACCATCGCGGTCGACGGGCATGCCTTGCCGGACTGGGACCTGCCCTCCCTCCGGTCGCAATTTGCCATGGTGAGCCAAGACGTGGTGATGTTCAATGACACCATTGCCACCAATGTGGCGCTGGGCCAGGCCGTGAACGAAACCCGGGTGCGGGAATGCCTGGCTGCCGCCAACCTGGCGGAGCATGTAGAAGGTCTGCCGCAGGGCATCCACACGGTGGTGGGACACAACGCCACGCAGTTGTCAGGTGGGCAGCGTCAGCGGCTGGCCATTGCACGGGCCCTGTACAAGGACGCTCCCATCCTCATCCTGGACGAGGCGACGTCTGCCCTGGACACCGAATCGGAACGCCTGGTGCAAGAGGCCCTACAGCGCCTGATGCAGGGCCGCACGACCCTGGTCATTGCACACCGGCTGTCCACCATCGAGCATGCCGACCGCGTCGTGGTGATGGAGCGCGGGCGCATCGCCGAGCAAGGCACCCACAGCGAGCTGATGGCGCAGGGTGGGCTGTATGCGCGGCTGCAGACACGCGCCGCATCGGGCACAGGGACCATCGCCGAGTAACTAGGCGAGGCACGACCGGCGCTGGCCTTCGCTGACTTCCAACCAGTCCCGACGGCCCTCTTTGCACCAGCCCGCAATGTGCTGCTGTCGCCAGCCTTGGCTACCACTTGCCCCGGTTGGGCTGGCGCTTCCGAATAGCCGCAGCGATTCTCTCCGCAGACTCGGTACGGCTCACGCGCAAGGCGAAATCAGCGGCGGTCAAGCCCAGCTGGTTCTTGAGCGTGGGGTCAGCCCCTTCGTCCAGCAGCAGTTGCACGGCCTCGGTCGAGCCGTAATGCGCCGCCATCATCAGCGGCGTGGTGCCGTTGGGCGATGTTGCGTCGATGTAGGCGTGGTTTTCGAGCAGCAACCCAATGATGACCGCATGCTGCGGCGAACCTGCCGACGCGGCGTAGTGCAGCGGGGTCCAGCCCGTCTTGTTGACATCTGCATCGCGCGCGATGAGCGCCTTGACGGCCTCCACGTTGCCCTTGATGGCAGCCATCATCAACGGGCTTTCGTCCTTGGCATTGCGGGCCTCCACATTCAGCCGACGGGATGCCAGCAACGCGGCAACGGCCTTGTTCGCGCCGTTTTGCAGGGCAATCGTGAGCGCCACCTGCCCCTTGGGATCACGGGTATTCGGATCAAACCCCCGGCGCAGCAGCGCAGTGATTGCATCCCCGTCATCGCGCAGGATGGCCACAAAAAAATCTTCATAGGCACCGGCCCAAGCCCGGGCAGACACCAGGCCCAGCGCCACAGCAGCCAGGGCAGAACGTCGTTGCAGGCTCATGCCGTCACCTCCGGGAACAAGCGGTCGAAATTGCGGCTGGTAGCCTCTGCCACCACCTCCAGCGCCAGGCCCTTGGTCTCGGCCACCTGCCGGGCCACATGGGGCACATACGACGGGTTGTTGGTCTTGCCACGGTAGGGCACCGGGGCCAGGTAGGGGCTATCGGTCTCGATGAGCATGCGGTCCAGCGGCACAAAGGCCACCACGTCGCGCAGTTCCTGCGCGCTCTTGAAGGTGACGATGCCCGAGAACGAGATGTAGTAGCCCCGATCCAGCGCGGCGCGCGCCACCTGCATGGACTCGGTAAAGCAGTGGAACACGCCGCCCGCCTGGTTGCTTGCGCCATCCTCGCCCTCTTCCCGCAGGATGGCCAGCGTGTCATCGGACGCACTGCGCGTGTGGATGATGAGCGGCTTTCCACAGGCCCGCGCTGCGCGGATGTGGGTGCGGAAACGGTCGCGTTGCCATTCCAGGTCGGCAATGCTGCGCCCGCCCTTGCGGTCTTCCATGCCGTAATAGTCCAGGCCGGTCTCGCCAATCGCCACCACGCGGGGCAGAGCGGCGCGGTCCAGCAGATCCTGCACGCTGGGCTCCGTCACGCCCTCGTTGTCGGGGTGCACGCCCACCGTGCTCCAAAAGTTTTCATGGGCCAGGGCCAGGGCGTGCACGCCCTCGAACTCTTCCATGGTGGTGCAGATGCACAGGGCCCGGGTGACTTGCGCCTCGGCCATGGCCTGGCGGATGGCGGGCAGCTGGCTGACCAGTTCCGGGAAGTTGAGGTGGCAGTGCGAATCAGTGAACATGTGATGAAAAACAAAAAAGCCGACCAGCCAGCGCGGGTCGGCACGGGGGCGGCGGCGTCGCGGTCAGATCGTCTGGGTAGGACGGTCTGAGCCCAGCGCAGTTCCCAGCAATTCCTCGATCTTGGCCTTGAGCTGGCGGGATTTTTCGTCCTTGGGGAACTGGATGCCCACGCCCTGGGTGCGGTTGCCTGCGGCACGGGCGGGTGTGACCCAGGCCACGCGGCCTGCCACGGGGTAGCGCTGGGTGTCGTCCGGCAAGGTCAGCAGCACATACACATCGTCGCCCAGCTTGTAGTCACGCTGGGTGGGCACAAAGATGCCCCCTTCGGCGAAAAAGGGAATGTAGGCGGCATAAAGCGCGGCCTTTTCCTTGATGGCCAGCTGCATGACGCTGGGACGGGGCGCGGTGGATGGACTGCTCATGGGTGGGGGTGCGGCTTAGTGTCTGGAGTGTAGGGTGTTTCGCGCCTGGGCGACAAGCGCCTCCAGCATGAGCCCGCCATTGAACGGGTGGTCTGCCGTGCGCGCGGCCTTGGACAGTGCGCGCGACCAGCGCGTGAGCGCGCCCAGCGGCGGTGCCTTGGGCAGGTCGGCCGGCGCAAAGTAGCGTGGTGCGGCGCCCACGCTGGCGGCCAGCAGGTCGTGGCAGAGCTTTTGCAGCGCGTCGATCACCTGGGCCGGGGCCCAGTCGCCCAGCGCCGTCACATCGCCCCGTGTCACCGCCTGCGGCAAGGCAGACCAGGCCTGCGGGCTGCGGCCCGACTGGGCCAGCGCCAGGGCATCCTCGGGCCGCCCGCCTGCCGCGCGCAGAAACGACGCTGCCGCATCCCCGGCCAGACCCTGGGCCTGCAACCACGCGAGGCTATCGGCCTCGGCCGGCCAGACCATGGTGTGACCCAGGCAGCGGCTGCGGATGGTGGGCAGCAGCTGGTGCGCAGCCTCGCTGGCCAGCACAAAACGCACGTCGCCGGGCGGTTCTTCCAGCGTCTTGAGCAATGCGTTGGCCGTCACATGGTTCATCTGCTCGGCCGGGTAGACCAGCACGGCCTTGCCTTTGCCGCGTGCCGATGTGCGCTGCGAAAACTCCACCGCGTCGCGCATGGCCTCCACGCGGATCTCGCGGCTGGGCTTGCGCTTTTTGTCGTCGATATCGGCCTGGGCCTTTTCCGACAGCGGCCAGCCCAGCGCCATCATCTGCACCTCGGGCATCAGCACGCACAAGTCGGCATGGGTGCGTACATCGATGGCGTGGCAGCTGCCGCAGTGGCCGCAGGCGCCCTGCTCCGTTGGTGTATCGCACAGCCATGCGCGGACCAGCTCCAGCCCCAGGGCGTACTGCCCCAGGCCCGACGGTCCCTGCAGCAGCCACGCATGGCCGCGCTGGGCCAGCAGGCTGGTGCGCTGCGCAGCGATCCAGGGCGCCAGCGCCACGGCGGCTTCGCTCATTGCGGCCCTCCCTGCGTGGCCACCATGATGGCCAGCCAGCCTTTGCGCACAAACACGCTGGTGAGCTGCTGCCACACGCGGTGGCGCTCCTGCGCAGCATCCAGGCGCGCAAAACGCTGGGGCGCCGCAGCGGCGCGGTCGGCATAGCCCTGGGCCACGCGGCGGAAGAACTCGACCGGCTGGGCCTCGAAGCGGTCAGGCACCCGCGCACCCGCCAGCCGCTCGGCCGCCACCTCGGGGGCCAGGTCAAACCACACCGTCAAATCGGGTTCACGCATCAAATCGGCCTGAGGCGCTAGTCCCGTCTGCGCCAGGCGCTCCAATATTGATAGCACACCCAGATCAAAGCCCCGCCCCGCGCCCTGATAGGCAAACGTGGCATCGGTGAACCGGTCGCACAGCACCACGTCGCCCCGGGCCAAAGCGGGCTCGATCACATTGCGCAGGTGGTCACGGCGGGCAGCAAAGATCAGCAGCGACTCGGTGAGCGCATCCATCGGGTCGTTCAGGACCATCTCGCGCAGCTTTTCGGCCAGCGACGTGCCGCCGGGTTCGCGGCTCACGGTGACCGTACGGCCCTGGGTACGGAACGCCGCAGCCAGGCCCTCGATGTGCGAGGACTTGCCTGCACCGTCGATACCTTCAAACGAAATGAACAGACCGGGTCGTGACATGGGCGCCTTGGTTCAAGAAACGGTTTACTGCTGCCCGCGCTGGTAGCGGTTGACGGCGCGGTTGTGCTCCTCCAGCGAAGCGCTGAAGTGGCTGGTGCCGTCGCCCTTGGCCACAAAGTAGAGCGCGCGCGTGGCCTGGGGCTGCACGGCGGCCAACAGCGAGGCCTTGCCGGGCATGGCGATGGGTGTCGGCGGCAAGCCCGCACGGGTGTAGGTGTTCCAGGGGGTGTCGGTCTGCAGGTCGCGCTTGCGCAGGTTGCCGTCGAACTTCTCGCCCAGGCCGTAGATCACCGTGGGGTCGGTCTGCAGCAGCATGCCCACCCGCAAGCGGTTGACGAACACGCCCGCAATCTGGCCCCGGTCGCTGGCCTTGCCGGTTTCTTTTTCCACAATGCTGGCCAGCGTCAGCGCCTCGTCCGCCGACTTGAGCGGGGTGTCGGCCGCGCGCTGGGCCCAGGCTGCCTCCAGATGGCGGTCCATGGCGTGCATCGCCCGGCGCAGCAAGGCGATGTCGCTGGAGCCTTTGGCGTAGGTATAGGTGTCCGGGAAAAACCGCCCCTCGGGCGCCACGCCGGGGCGGCCCAGCTGGGCCATCAGCGCTTCGTCGGTCAGGGCGGCAGCATCGTGTTTGAGCTGCTCTTCCTTGGCCAGCGCCTGGCGCACCTGGCGCCAGTTCCAGCCTTCCACCAGGGTGAGTGCGCGCAGCGCCTCTTCACCCCGGGCCAGTTTTTGCAGCAGGCTGATGGGCGTGGTGCCGGGCGGGAGTTCGTAGTTGCCGGCCTTGATGGCGCGGTCTTGCCCCGAGACGCGGAACCATGCGTAGAGTAGGCGCGCGTCCGTCTTGACCCCAGCCGCCACCACATCGCGGGCCACGCCGCGCGGCGTGGTGCCGGGCTCGATGGCCAGCTCCAGCGGCTCGGGGCCCACGTCGAGCGGCTGGTGCAGCCACCAATACGCAGCGCCGCCCAGTGCGATCCCCACCAACACGATCAAAGCCAGTAAACGTCGCACAACCCTGCTACCAATATGTATGAATCAGGGCATCATAATTCAGCGATGACCTACCCCTTGAATGGCATAGCCCCCTTGTCCCACCTCGGCGTGATTCGCGTGGAAGGCGAAGACGCTGCCAAGTTTCTGCACGGCCAGCTCACCCAGGATTTCGCCCTGCTGGGCATGGACCAGGCCCGCCTTGCGGCCTTCTTGTCGGCCAAGGGCCGCATGCAGGCCAGCTTCATCGGCTTCAAGCGCAGCGCCACCGAGGTGCTGCTGGTCTGCAGCCGTGACCTGCTGCCTGCCACGCTCAAGCGCCTGTCGATGTTTGTACTGCGCGCCAAGGCCAAGTTGACGGATGCCACCGGTGACTTTGCGCTGTATGGCATCGCTGGAGACGCTATCAATGCCGTAGCTGGTAGCGCACAACCAGCTTGGTCCAAGGCCGATTTAGGCACTGCAACGGTGGTGCACCTGTACCCCGCCAACGGCACCCCGCGCGCCCTGTGGGTGGCCCCCGCCACGGAGCCCGCGCCCGCAGGCCCTGCGCTGGATGCCACGCTGTGGCTCTGGAGCGAAGTCGCTAGCGGCGTCGCCACGTTGACCACCCCGGTGGTCGAGGCCTTTGTGCCCCAGATGCTCAACTACGAATCGGTGGGCGGCGTGAATTTCAAGAAGGGCTGCTACCCCGGCCAGGAAGTGGTGGCGCGCAGCCAGTTCCGGGGCACGCTCAAGCGCCGCGCATACATCGCCCACGCAGCGGCTGAGGTGGCGGTGGGCGCCGAGGTGTTCAGCACCAGCGACCTCGAACAGCCCTGCGGCACCGTGGTGCAGGTGGCCGCTGCGCCGGGCGGTGGGTTTGACACCATTGTGTCGCTGCAGATCAGTGCCGCCCAAGAGGGCGCACTGCAGGTGGGTGCAGCAGACGACGTGGCGCTGTCGCTGCTGCCCCTGCCCTACCCGCTGCTGGACGATATTTGAGCCAAATCGGGCAAATGCGCTAGTCGAACATGCCCGAGCAGCTCTCTTTTCAATAGCAAACCATCAGAGCTTGCGGGCCATGGCAATGTGCGCAATGCCCGCCTCTTCGTACGGCTCGCCCACCACCGCGAACCCCGCACGGCGGTAAAAGCCCTCGGCGCTGCGCTGGGCGTGCAGTTGCACTTCGGCATCGCCCCGGGCACGCGCCGCGTCCACCAGCGCATCCAGCAATTGGCGGCCCCACTGCGCGCCGCGCACCGACCGGTCCACCGCCATGCGGCCGATGCGGCCCACGCCGGGCGCGTGCTGCAGCAGGCGGCCCGCAGCGACGGGCATGCCCAGCCGGTTGTACAGCACGGCGTGGCGCGCCGAGATGTCATGCCTATCGGCCTCGACCTCGGCCGGAATGCCCTGCTCGTGCACAAACACATCGGTGCGCACGCGGCTGGCATCGCGGCCCAGGGTGTTCCAGTCGCCAGTGCGCACCTCGGCCATTTCGGCACCCGCTTCAAAGCCTTCAAAGATGGCGCGCAGTGCGGGCGGCACCGGGCGCGAGGTCTGCGTGGCCGGGTCCGCAAACACATAGACCAGTTCGGCAGAGATCAGCAGCCGGTCGCCACAGAAAATGCCCGCCGTGAACAGGCACGACGAATTGCCGATGCGCGCGCACTTCAGGCCCACATCCAGCGTGTCATCCAGCCGCGCCGAGGCGTGGTACTCCACCGTGGCCTTCTTCACATACATCTCGCCGCCCAGCGCCAGCATGCTCGCCTCGTACGGCAGCGCCAGCGCGCGCCAGTATTCGGACATGGCGGTATCGACATACATGAGGTAGTGCGCGTTGAACACGATCTTTTGCATGTCCACCTCGGCCCAGCGCACGCGCAGGCGGTGGAAACAACGGAAATCACTGCGTTGCATGGGTTCGTTTACTCCAGGTGAAAAGCCAGCCGCAGCGCGCGGGCTGCGTCGGCATGGGCCTTGCGCGCTTCGGGGATGGCGCGGCCCATCTTGATGAATTCGTGGGTCACGCCCCGGTAGATGTCCAGGTCCACGGGCACGCCCGCTAGGCGGAGCTTGTCGGCATAGTCAACGCCTTCGTCCACCAGCGGGTCGCATTCGGCCAGGCCAATCCACGCGGGTGCCACGCCCTCCACGTCCGGCGCCAGCAGCGGCGCAAAACGCCAGTCCTCGCGCTCTTCGCGGGTGGTCACGTAGTGGCCAAAGAACCAACTGATGGCGGGCTCCTCCAGCACCAGGCCACGTGCAAAGGTGGCGTGCGAAGGCGTGTCCTGGTGCGCAGCGCAGCCGGGGTAGATCAGCAGCTGTAGCGCCAGAGGCAGGCCTGCATCGCGCGCCAGGATGGCGTTGACGGCAGCCAGCGTGCCGCCTGCGCTATCGCCGCCCACGGCTAGGCGTTGGGGGTCTGCGCCCAGGCGCTCAGAGTTGGCAGCGAACCATTGCAAGGCATCCCAGGCGTCATTGCTGGCCGTGGGAAAGCGGTGCTCCGGCGCCAGCCGGTAGTCCAGCGAGACCACCATGCAACCGGCCAGACGCGCCAGCTCGCGGCACAGGATGTCGTGCGTGGCAATGTTGCCGATGGTGAAGCCGCCGCCGTGCGTGTACAGCAGCACGGGCAGGCCCTTGTCGGTGCTGGGTGCATACAGCCTTGCGGGCAGTTGGGCGCCGTCGCGGGTGGGGATCTGCAGGTCTTCCACCCGCGCCAGCGCGGCTTTGGGCACCTCCAGCACGTCGGCGCCTGCCTGGTAGGCGATGCGTGCCTCTTGCGGCGTGCGCGTGTGCAGCGGCGGGTGCCCGGCGCGGGCCATGCGTTCAAGCACGCTGCGCATCTGCGGGGTCAGGCGGGTGTGGTGGATGTGCAGATCGGTCAACGGTCGGGGTCTCGGCAAAAAAGACAACGGCCCGCGCGGCGGCGGGCCGCTGAGGGGTGGGTTACTTGAAGCTCAGTCGCACGGGTGCAGCGCCGGGCAAGCCGTCATACGTGGCCGTCACCGACAAGCCAGCCTTGGGCGGCAGCAATGCGGAGAAAGAGCCCAGGCTGATCAGGTCGCCCGGCTGCATGGCCAGGCCCTCCTGCGCCAGCGCACCGGCCAGCCACACCACGGCATTGAGCGGGTGGTCCAGGATGTCGCTGCCCTTGCCGCCGCCCAGGCGCGCGCCGGTGCCATCGGTCAAGGACACGTTCATGTCGGCCAGGGCCTTCAGCATCGCAAAACGTTCGCCGCGGTAGGCCGGCACGGCAATGGGCGCGCCCGCCACTCCGAGGCGCGCACCCACGTTGATGGCCGTCACGCCCGCGCCGTTGAGTTTGGGCGGCGCCTGCACCATCAGGTCGGGCAACTCGATGAAGGGGATGATCTGGTCCACGGCCTCCAGCACGTCCATGGGGGTCTTGGCTTGGTTAATGGCCGCGCTTTTCACGCGCACCAGCATGTCGGCCTCGTACAGAGGACGGGCACCAAAGGCCGCATCCACCGTGGCGCCACTGGGCAGCACCATGCCTTCGTACAGCTTGCCCCACACGGGCTTATCGGTGTTGAAGCGCTTTTGCACGGCGGGGTTGGTCAGGCCGGCCTTGTAGCCAATCACCTTGCCCATGCGCTGGGCCAGCAAGGCGTTGACCTTGCCGCGTGTACAGGCGCCGTCGGCGTCCGAAAGGTTCTCGGGGTTGGCTGCCGGGGTCTTGGCCACATAGTTGGCCACCAGGTCGGCGGCCTGCGCGTCCGTGAGGCACTGGGCCTGGGCGCTTGTCACAGATGCGACGGCCACCAGGGCCGCCATCAGGGTTTGCTTCGTTTTCAAGGTTGTCTCCTCCTTATAAAGTGGGTTTGAAACCTGTATCAAAGGCTGGCGAGCTATCGTAATCGCTGGCACCCCCATCCACACATCCTGTTGCACCATGGCTTTCATTTACTACGTCACCCAGATCCAGTTTGAATTCGGCGCTGTCCAACTGCTCAAGCAGGAATGCGAGCGCGTGGGCATCACCCGCCCTTTGATCGTGACGGACCCCGGCGTGAAAGCCGCAGGGGTGCTGCAAAAGGCGCTCGATGCGCTGCCGGGCATGACGGTGGCCGTGTTTGACCAGACCCCGTCCAACCCCACCGAAGCCGCCGTGCGCGCTGCCGTGGACATGTACAAGGCCCAGGGCTGCGACGGCCTGATTGCCGTGGGTGGCGGCTCGGCCATCGACTGCGCCAAGGGCATCGCGATTGCCGCCACGCACGAAGGCCCCCTCACCCATTACGCCACCATCGAAGGCGGCTCGCCGCGCATCACCGACCGCGCCGCGCCGCTGATCGCCGTGCCCACCACCAGCGGCACGGGCAGCGAGGTGGCGCGCGGCGCCATCATCATCGTGGACGACCACCGCAAGCTCGGCTTTCACTCGTGGAACCTGGTGCCCAAGACCGCCATCTGCGACCCGGAACTCACCCTCGGCCTGCCCCCCATGCTCACGGCTGCCACGGGCATGGACGCAATTGCGCACTGCATGGAGACCTTCATGTCCGCCGCGTTCAACCCACCCGCCGACGGCATTGCGCTGGACGGCCTCACACGCGGCTGGGCGAACATCGAACAGGCCACCAAAAACGGCAGCGACCGCGATGCACGCCTGCACATGATGAGCGCCAGCATGCAGGGCGCCATGGCCTTCCAGAAGGGCCTGGGCGCCGTGCACTCGCTCAGCCACAGCCTGGGCGGCGTGAACCCGCGCCTGCACCACGGTACGCTCAACGCCATGTTTTTGCCCGCCGTGGTGCGCTTCAACGCGCAGGCGGAGTCGGTACAGAAGGAAAAGCGCCTGGAGCGCATGGCCCACGCCATGGGCCTGGCCAGCGCAGGCGACATCCCCGAAGCCATCCGCGACATGAACGCCCGCCTGGGCCTGCCCACGGGCCTGGCCGCCATGGGCGTGACCGAAAGCATGTTCGACGACATCATCAAGGGTGCGATGGCCGACCACTGCCACAAGACCAACCCACGCATCGCCACGCCCGAGGAATACCGCGACATGCTGGCGCAGTCGCTCTGAGCCCAGCCGCGTCGCCCTTGGGGCAACTGCCGCGCACGCGAGCGCGGCAGCCCATGGCGCGGGAAACCAGCGCGTGCCAGTGCCCTTGTCAGGAGCACCTTGCGCGCGCCGGCAGCTCCGCAGTTTTACAAAACGTCACACATCAGCAACACCCGGCCGGTGGTGCTGCGCAAAACCGCGCTCACAACTTCTCACAAGATAGACTCGCCGCTGTCAACAATTAATTAACCATTCATTACCACTGGGTTGTGGGGAGGACCACCGTCAATGCGCACCGGAAATCTCACCACCTGGCTTCTGCGGGGCACCTACCCCCGGCTGTATGTGTCCATCGTGGCGATCATCCTGCTGGTCACGGGGGTGCGCTACCACTACCTGCTGGCTGCAGAAACTGACGAAGCCCTGCAGCAAGGCTCCACCGAACTGCGGCGCGCCAGCGACCCATTGCAGCTGCGCCTGGCCGCCGAGCCCGCGCCCGATGCCGACACCGTGACCCGTATCCTCACCGAGGGGCTGGCGCAGGCCGCGCCGGCGGTGGCGTCCATCAAGTGGCAGGCCGCCGACCAGCCCGCCATCGAGGTCACCGCCTTTCCCTACCCCGCCGTTGCTCCCAAATGGTTTACCGACTGGCTGGACCTCTCTGCCCCGGTGCAGCAGTCCGGCCTGGCGCTGGCAGATGGCACATCGGGCCGACTGACAGTGACGGCCCACCCGCAGCCCCTGACAGACCAGGTGTGGGCCACGGTGCTGGTGCAGGCGCGCATCTCGGCACTCAACATCTTCACCATCTTCTTTTTGCTGACGCTATTGCTGCGCGCCAATGCCCGCATGCTGCAGCGCCTGGCCCAGGCCACCGATGCGTTTCGCCAAGGCTATCTGAGCACGCGCATGGAAGTCACCGGCACGCTGGAGTCCCGCGCCATGGCCGAGACCTTCAACGACATGGCGGGCAAGGTGCAGTCCCTGGTGCTGTCCTTGCATGAAACACAGCGCCAGCAAAGCGAGCAACTGCACTTCACCCGCCAGTTGATCGATGCCCTACCCCTGCCTGTGTTTGTGCGCCATGCCGACGGCACCTACCTGGACGCCAACCGCGCATGGCAGCGCCTGTTCCAGTCGCAGCCGGGCGCTGACGGCGCCGCAGGCGCCAGCCTGCCTGCCGAACTGGCCCCGGAACGGTCGGCCCGCATCGCCAGTGCGCACGACAACGAGATCCGCATCCGCCCGCCCCACCAGCCCCCGCTGGACATGGCCTACTACGAAGCGCCCTTCACCAGCACCAACGGCGAACTGGCTGGCACCATCGGTACGCTGGTGGACGTGACGGAACGAAAACGCGCCCAGGAGGCCCTGCGCGCCGAAAAGGAGCGTGCCGAGATCACCCTCGCATCCATCGGCGACGGCGTCATCACCACCGACCTGGGTGGGCGCATCGAGACCATCAACGAGGCCGCGCAGCTCATGACCGGCTTCACTGCCGACCAGGCGCTGGGCCGGCAGCTGGACGACGTGTTCCGTCTGTACGAAGAGCCCGCCAGTCGCACCGCCAGCGCGGCCGCCGAGCGCGACACCCAGCCGGGTGGGCTGCAGCAGGCCACCTACGAGGTACTGATCCACCGCTCGGGCGAGCGCTACGCCATCGAGTACACGGCAGCCGCCATCCGCGAAGGCAGCGGCCACGCGGCAGGCTGCGTGCTGGTGTTCCGCGACGTGACCGAAACACGCAACCTGCGCCACCAGATCTCGTGGCACGCCCGCCACGACGCGCTCACCGGTCTGTACAACCGCGCGGCCCTGGCCGAAAAGCTCACGCACGCCCTGTTTGTGGCCCGCAACAAGCAGCTGCTGCTGGCGGTGTGCATGCTGGACCTGGACCACTTCCAGGCCGTGAACGACACCTTTGGCCAGCGCGTGGGCGACCGTCTGCTCAAGGAAGTGGCGCGGCGCCTGGGCGCGTTCATCACGGCCCACGAAGCCGTGGCCCGCATGGGCGGCGACGAGTTTGTGCTGCTGCTGGGCGAACAGCCCGATGTGCCCGCCATCGAGGCGCGCCTGGCCGTGCTGATGCAGCAACTGGCCGCGCCCTATGCGATTGACGACCGCCTGGTGAACATCACCGTCAGCATTGGCGTGGCCGTGTTTCCCCAAGACGACGCCAACCCCGACACCCTGCTGCGCCACGCCGACCAAGCCATGTGCCAGGCCAAGAGCTTCGGGCGCAACCAGCTGCACGTGTTCGATGTACAGCACGACCACGCCGTGCAGACCCAGCACACCCGCCAGACCCGGGTGGCCCGCGCACTGCACGCGGGGGAGCTGGTGCTGCACTACCAGCCCAAGGTCAACCTGCGCACCGGCGAGATCATCGGGCTCGAAGCCCTGCTGCGCTGGCAACACCCGCAGGAAGGACTGCTGGGCCCGCAGCACGTGCTGCCGCTGGTGGAGGACACGGACCTGCAGGTCGAACTGGGCGAATGGGTGCTGCGCCAGGCCCTGGCGCAGATGCGGGTATGGAGCGATGCCGGCATGGGCTGGGAAGTCAGCGTCAACATCGCGGCGCCCCACTTCCACCGGCCCAACTTTGTGCAGCGGCTCAAGGACATCCTGCACACCTGCCCCGAGGTGTCTCCCTCGCGGCTGGAGCTGGAGATCCTGGAATCCGCCGCGCTGGAAGACATGCAGTACATGCGCCGCATGATGCAAAGCTGCCAAGCCCTGGGCGTGCGTTTTGCACTGGACGACTTTGGCACCGGCTTTTCGTCCCTGTCCTACCTCAAGCGCCTGCCCGCCGAGACGATCAAGATCGACCAGTCCTTCGTGCGCGGCATTCTGGAGGATGGCGACGACCTCACCCTCGTCAAAGCCATCGTGGCGCTGGCGGCTGCGTTCCACCGCCATGTGGTGGCCGAAGGCGTCGAAACCGCCGAGCACTGCGCCAAGCTGCTAGAGCTGGGTTGCGAACGCGCACAAGGTTATGGCATTGCCCGACCCATGCCCGCGGCCGACGTGCTGCCTTGGGCCCGGGACCACGCTGCACGCCATGCTGCCCGGGCGGTGCAAGAGGCGGCACGTCGCCCTGCCTCGATCTGAGAACCTGTTCAAAGTCATTTTGGAGATTGCATTGAAGTGCAATCGGGATGAGTGGATGCTTCGGATGCGCCGCATGGGCTCGTGCCCATGCAAGCAGCCGGGGCGCCAAAGCTCCGAGTTCATCGGCCCGATTTCACTCCAACCCTGCGGGCAAGTGCCTTGCCGGGCGGTCTGCGGCGGAGCAAAGCTTGCCGATAGCACGGGCTATCGGCGGCGCACCGCGCCTTGCATCCCATCCCGGCAAGGTACTTGTGCAACTCCAAAAAGACTTTGAACAGGTTCTGAGAGCCTGCGGCCAGCGCAGGAGACCCAATGGGCCCCAAAGGCGCGTCCGCCCTGGCGGCCTACAGCGGCTGCACCGCTCCCATGTCAGGCCGCTCCAGCCACTCGCGCCACTCGTCCACCAGCTGCTGGCTGGCACGCGTGGCCGCGAGCCACGCCTGGGCCCGGGCACGGCTGTCCGTGCCGTAGTGGGTGAAATCATTGCGGTCGGGCAGCTTGGCGTTGGGCAAGCGGCGCACCCAGTCCGGGTCGGGCGACAGCACCACCATGTTGTCAAGCGCGGACGTGGCCTTGTGGCGCCACTTCAGCCCCTTGTCCAGCCAGCCCGGCACCACGCGGTGCTGGAAGTGGGGGTAGAGCACGATGCCGCCAGCACCCGCGCGCAGCGGCTCGACCGCAGTTTTTGAGTCTTTTTCGCCGGAAGCGCTAGTACTCATTGCCTGAGCAGCTATCAATTCAGAAGCGCCACCGTTCGGCAGCCCATAGGCAAGATGCAGGTGGTAGTCGGTGATGCCACCGTCCCAGTAGGCGCCCCGGGGTGCGCCTGGGATGTTGTGCACGGCCTGCAAGACAAACGGGATCGAGCAGCTGGCCTGTAGCGCCTGCATGAAGTTGTCTGCGCTCAACCCCACCTGCCGGGTGCGGTAATCGGTCGTGGCAAAAGGCAAGGCGGCGCCTGACGAGGAAAACACCACCCGCTCCAGCCAGGCCCCCATCGCCTTGCGGTGCACGGTGTTGGTCACGAAGGCCCCCAGATACCCCAGCGGCGTACCCAGCGCATGCTCCCGCCCCAGCACATGGCGGCCCCGTGACGTGACGATGTGCAGGCGGTAGCGGGGGTGGCTGAGCACTTCCTGCACCCGCCCGCCATAGAAGGCCTCCAGGTTCTGGCCGAACCGCTCGCTCACATGGGCGGCCGTGGGGCGCTTTTTGCCGGGTGGCAGCTCGTAGTCCTGGTGGATGTAGTCGTGCTCCAGCCGCTCAAAAGCCGCCACCGATTGCTGCAGGCAGGCCGTGGCCATGCGCCAGGCGCCAATCGAGGCGCCCACCAGGTGCACGGGCTGATCGGAGCGCGGCAGCCACTCCCCAAAAATGAACCGGTCCATCGGCCCCAGGATCAGTCCCTTGGGACCGCCAGCCGCTGCCGGGATTACGCCCACGTCAGCGGGCCGCAGGCCCTGTTGTTCCAGGTGTTGGCGGGCGCGGGGGCCAGCATGGATGCGCAGTGCTTTCATGGCGCTGATTGTCGCAAAGCGGCTGGGGCAGCACCGTCAGCCCCTAGACCTTGCCCAGCAGCGCTCTCCCCTGGCAACCGCCTGCCCCGGCACCCTGCTGCTAGACGATGAAGTCCGCCGCCGCATCCGGTCGGGCGGTCCAGTCAATGGGGTCTTGCTGCAGCACCATGTCGATGTCGAGCCCCAGGGCCAGCCCCACTTCGCCAGGGAAGGACACGGCCAGCTCTTTTTCGTTCAGCTCGGCCTCGCGGGCGCGGGCGCGCCAGGCGGCCAGGTGGATGACGCCCGCCAGGGGTTCGTAGACCTTGTTGTCAAACGGTGCATGCTGGTGCTGCAGGGCGTCAATCACCACCTCGGGCAGTTGCCAGCGGCGCGCGTAGCCCGCAGTGACCTGGCCGTAGCTGTAGCCAAAGATGCGCTGCTCGATCTTGTCGCGGCGCAGGTCAAACGGCGCCACGAGGGTGTTGACCGACTGGGCCTTCTCAGGGTCGGCCAGGTGGATCACCAGCTCGCCCAGGGCATGCAGCAAACCGGCGGTATACGCCGCGATCTGGTTGTGGTGGACGATGCCCGCCAGCGAGCGCGCGAGCTTGGCGGTGTTGAGGCTGTAGCGCCAAAACTGCTGCATGTTGACCCCGGGCACCGAGCGTGACGTAGTGCCCAGCGGAGCCGAGGTGACCAGCGTGCGCAGCTGTGCAGTGCCCAGCAGCGCCAGCGCCTCTGGGATACCCGCAATCTGCCCGGGCAGCTGGAAGGTGGGGGAATTGGCCAACTCCAGCAGGCGCGCGGCCAGGGCCGGGTCGGTGCCAAACAGCTGATTCAGGCGCCGCAGGCTGGGCTCAGCGTGGGCCAGCTCGCTCATCAGCAACGCCACGGCGCGCGGAAGGCTGGGCAGTGCCACAGGTTGGGCCAGCAGTGCGTTCAACTCCATGGGGTACGGCGCCGGTGGTTGGTTCAGGTGCTGGCGATTATGGGCCCCTGCACGGCCAAAAAACCACCGGCGGCACAGCGGGCTGCGTCAGCGGCCTTTGGCCTGTTGCAACTTCGCAAATGCCGACGCCATGGCCGACTGCTGCACAGGCTCGGGCCCACGGCGCTGGGGCTGTGCATAGCCACGGCCTGCGCCCTCAAAGCGGTTGTCACGGGGTGCGCCCCGGTCACCGCCCTGGCGTGGTGGTGCGGCGTCCAGCTTCATCGACAGGCCAATGCGCTTGCGCTCCACGTCCACTTCCATGACCTTGACCTTGACGATGTCGCCGGTCTTGACCACCTCGCGGGCGTCGTTCACGAACTTGTGCGCCAGCTGGCTCACATGCACCAGACCGTCCTGGTGCACGCCCAGGTCCACAAAGGCGCCGAACTGGGCCACGTTGCTCACCGTGCCCTCCAGGATCATGCCTTCCTTCAGGTCCTTGATGTCTTCCACGCCGTCATTGAAGCGCGCCACCTTGAAGTCCGGGCGCGGATCGCGGCCGGGCTTTTCCAGCTCGGCCAGGATGTCCTTGACGGTGATCACGCCAAACTTTTCGTTGGCGAACAGTTCGGGCTTCAGGGTCTTTAGCATGTCGGCCCGGCCCATCAACTCGGCCACCGGCTTGCCGGTCTTTTCCATGATCTGCTCGACCACCGGGTAGGTCTCGGGGTGCACGCCCGTCATGTCCAGGGGGTTGTCACCGCCGCGAATGCGCAAGAAGCCAGCGCTCTGTTCAAAGGTCTTGGCGCCCAGGCCCGCCACTTCCATCAACTGCTTGCGGCTCTTGAACGCGCCATTGGCTTCGCGCCAGCGCACCACGGCCTTGGCCACGCTGCCCGACAGGCCCGACACGCGGGAGAGCAGCGGCACGCTGGCCGTGTTCAGGTCCACACCCACAGAGTTCACGCAGTCTTCCACTACCGTTCCCAGCGTGCGGGCCAGCTCGCTCTGGTTCACGTCGTGCTGGTACTGACCCACGCCGATGCTCTTGGGGTCGATCTTGACCAACTCGGCCAGCGGGTCTTGCAGGCGGCGGGCAATGGAGGCGGCGCCGCGCAGGCTCACGTCCACATCGGGCATCTCTTGCGATGCGTATTCGCTGGCGGAATACACCGAGGCACCCGCCTCGCTCACCACCACCTTCTCGATGGCGCGGTCGGCCTTGGCGGCCATCTTGATCAGATCGGCGGCCAGTTTGTCCGTCTCGCGGCTGGCCGTGCCATTGCCAATCGCAATCAGGTTCACGCCGTGTTTTTCCACGAGCTTGGCCAGCGTGAACAACGAGCCATCCCAGTCGCGCTTGGGCTCGTGCGGGTACACCGTGGCGGTCTCCACCAGCTTGCCGGTGGCGTCCACCACGGCCACCTTCACGCCGGTGCGGATGCCGGGGTCCAGCCCCATCACTACGCGCGGGCCGGCCGGTGCGGCCAACAGCAGGTCGCGCAGGTTGTCGGCAAACACCTTGATCGCCACCTTCTCGGCCTCGTCGCGCAGGCGGGCAAACAGGTCGCGCTCGGTAGAGAGGCTCAGCTTCACGCGCCAGGTCCAGGCCACGCACTTGCGGATCAGATCGTCCGCCTTGCGGCCCTGGTGGCTCCAGCCCAGGTGCAGGGCGATCTTGCCTTCGGCCAGGCTGGGCTTGCCGGGCTCGGGCTCCACCGGCAGTACCAACTTGGCTTCCAGAATCTCCAGCCCACGCCCGCGGAACACCGCCAGCGCACGGTGCGAGGGCACGCGGCCGATGGGCTCGTCGTAGTCAAAGTAGTCGCGGAACTTGGAGACCTCGGGGTCGTTCTCGTTCTTGCTGTCCACCTTCTTGCTGCGCAGCAGGCCCTCGGCCCACAACCACTCGCGCAGGTTTTGCACCAGCGCCGGGTCTTCGGCCCAGCGCTCGCTCAGGATGTCCCGCACGCCGTCG
>Ga0208124_100083_pt1 | contig 60101 bp, 55 predicted proteins | sample LakWasM104_HOW12_2_FD_183922 | JGI IMG/M metagenome (GOLD analysis project Ga0208124, IMG submission 183922) | Freshwater sediment methanotrophic microbial communities from Lake Washington under simulated oxygen tension - Sediment Metagenome... | ecosystem: Environmental > Aquatic > Freshwater >...
CTACCTAAAAGACTTAGCCACCAAAGTGATTTCCAAGGAATTGGATTTCGATTCCTTTACCCAAAAATCAGAAGCCCAAATCCGTAAAGAACTAGTAACTATTAAAGGAGTGGGGAATTGGTCTATTGAAGTCTACCTCATGTTTTGCTTGCAAGCACCCGATATCGTTCCGCTAGGAGATATCGCCATCAAGAACACGCTTAGGGAATTGTACCAATGCGAAACGCCCGAAGCCATGGCAGCTATTTCTGAAAATTGGAAGCCCTATAGAACAGTCGCCTCTTTTACGATCTGGCATTATTACCTTAAAAAAAGAAACAAAATCTAAAAGCTATAGATAATTAGCAAATTTGTTTTTTATAAAATGCTACATGTTGCAATAGTTCTTAAAATTTTGTTATTTTTGCACCCGATAAAATTTATAACAAACATTTTAAATTTATGGAATCAATGATGATTTATGTGCCTATTGTTATGGCATTGATTGGATTGCTTTTTATGGCATTCAAAAGAGCTTGGGTATTAAAACAAGACGCTGGAGATGGGAAAATGAAAGAAATTTCAGATTACATCTACGAAGGTGCCTTGGCGTTCCTTAAAGCAGAATACAGATTGTTGGCTATCTTCGTTTTAGGAGCTAGCGTTGTATTGGCTGGAATTACTTTTTTACCAGGCGTTAAAACAGATATTTTAATTGTAGTTGCCTTTATTTTCGGTGCTTTCTTTTCGGCTTTGGCTGGAAATATGGGGATGAAAATTGCAACCAAAACCAATGTTAGAACTACGCAAGCCGCTCGTACTAGTTTGCCACAAGCTTTGAAAGTTTCTTTCGGAGGTGGAACAGTAATGGGATTAGGTGTTGCAGGTTTGGCCGTGTTAGGGTTGACCACTTTCTTCATTGTGTTCTTCAATATTTTCATGCACGGATCTTGGTCTTCTACTGAAGACATGACTGTAGTATTGGAAACTTTAGCGGGATTCTCTTTAGGAGCAGAGTCTATCGCTTTGTTCGCTAGAGTAGGTGGTGGTATTTATACCAAAGCTGCTGACGTAGGTGCCGACTTAGTAGGTAAAGTAGAAGCAGGTATTCCAGAAGATGATCCACGTAATCCAGCAACTATTGCAGATAACGTAGGAGATAACGTAGGGGACGTTGCCGGAATGGGTGCCGATTTGTTCGGTTCTTATGTAGCAACAGTGCTTGCCGCCATGGTATTAGGAAACTATGTTATTAAAGATATGGGTGGAAGCATTCAAGATGCTTTCGGTGGAATCGGACCAATCTTGTTGCCAATGGCAATCGCTGGTTTCGGAATCTTATTCTCAATCATCGGTACGATGTTGGTAAAAATTACAGATGATAATGCTAAAGAAGCACAAGTTCAAAAAGCATTAAACATTGGAAACTGGGTTTCGATTGCTTTAACTGCTATCGCTTGTTTCTTTTTAGTAAAAATGATGTTGCCAGAAACTATGAAAATGGGATTCTTCGGTGAAGGTTTAAAAGACATTTCTTCTATGAGAGTGTTTTATGCTACCATTGTTGGTTTAATCGTAGGTGGTGCTATTTCTTCGGTTACAGAATACTACACCGGATTGGGTACAAAACCAGTTTTGGCTATCGTACAAAAATCATCAACTGGTGCTGGAACTAACGTAATCGCTGGTTTAGCAACGGGTATGATTTCTACATTCCCAACGGTTTTATTGTTTGCAGGAGCTATTTGGGCTTCTTATGCGTTTGCTGGTTTCTACGGAGTAGCTTTGGCCGCTTCTGCCATGATGGCTACTACAGCTATGCAGTTGGCAATCGATGCTTTCGGACCAATTTCAGATAACGCTGGTGGTATCGCTGAAATGAGCGAATTGCCTAAAGAAGTTCGTACTAGAACCGATATCTTGGATTCTGTTGGAAACACAACTGCTGCAACTGGAAAAGGTTTTGCAATCGCTTCGGCAGCATTAACTTCGTTAGCATTATTTGCAGCATACGTAACGTTTACAGGAATTGACGGAATCAACATTTTTAAAGCACCCGTTTTAGCAATGTTATTTGTTGGTGGAATGATACCAGTAGTATTCTCTGCTTTGGCAATGAACTCTGTTGGAAAAGCAGCTATGGATATGGTGTACGAAGTACGTCGTCAGTTCAAAGAAATTCCAGGAATCATGGAAGGAACTGGAAAACCAGAATATGGTAAATGTGTAGAGATTTCTACAAAAGCAGCATTGCGCGAAATGATGTTGCCAGGAATCATGACCATTGGTTTCCCAATTGCAATTGTATTGTTAGGAAAATTAGTTTATGCAGATAACAACCAATTGATTGCCGAAATGTTAGGGGGTTACATGGCTGGAGTTACCGTTTCGGGAGTACTTTGGGCTGTGTTCCAAAACAATGCTGGTGGTGCTTGGGATAATGCTAAGAAATCATTCGAAGCTGGAGTTATGATCAATGGCGAAATGACTTACAAAGGTTCTGATGCGCATAAAGCAGCGGTAACTGGAGATACTGTTGGAGATCCATTTAAAGATACGTCTGGTCCGTCAATGAACATTTTGATTAAATTAACATGTTTGATCGGATTGGTAATCGCTCCAATTTTAGGAAACGGAAGTCATGGTGATGCTATGAAAGAAGTAAAGATGGAAATGAAAATGGAATGTTCTGGCGATATGATGGGCAAATGCGATATGAGCAAATGCGCGACAATGACTAAAGAACAATGTGCTGCTATGTGCGACAGTTTGAAATGTTCACCAGAACAAAAAGAAGCTTGTTTGTCTCACTATGATGCTGATGGGAAATTCGTGGCATCAGAAACGAAATCTTGTTGTGCTAAGAAAGAAGCAGCAATGGGTACAGCTACTAAAGATGTACGTGTAGAAATTACGAATACGAATGGAAAATCAAAAGCTACCGTAACAACAACTGTTGGCGGAAAATCAGCAACTGAAACTTTTGAAGGGACAGAAGCTGAAGTAAAAGCTAAAGTGGATGCGTTGAAATAAGCATCGCAGTTCAATATTCAAAGCCCTATCTTTTAAGTAAGATGGGGCTTTTTTTTGACTTTTTAACAGCTTTGGAGTGTTTTTCGTTAATATCTAATTTTACAATCAAAAAACGGTATTTGATTTAAAAGTATATTTGGCTCGATGGTCGGTAATTTACATCCATAGAAATAAACCATGAGGGAAACGCAAAGTAAGAATGCCGTGAGCGCATTACTTTCTGAATACAATACCGTGTTGCATGCTTTAAAAAGGGCAATAGAAGGAATTTCTTTTTCCGACTTATCTACGATTGTAGATAGCACTACAGCAAACCCAGAATGCCGTTCCATTCAAACCATTTTAACTCACGTTGTCAATTCAGGTTATGCTTATTGTGGCTATATCCGAAAAGTAACCAAACAACATCATGAGTTTGTCCGAAAAGGATTGTACAATTCTGTAGAAAAATACCAAGAAGAGCTGGATTCTTTATTTGTTTATACTACACTAACTTTTGAAAAAATTCATGACGATGACATCGAAGAGTTTGATGAGGATAAAAAAATTAGATCATCTTGGGGTCAAGTTTATGATATCGAGCAAATGATGGAACACGCTATAGTTCATGTGGCACGACACCGTCGACAAATTGAAAAATTCAGAAAGCGATTTGATGCACTGTAAAACAAAAAAACCACAATGCTAGTTGTGGTTCTTCGTGTTGGTCTGTAAAAATGGCTAAAATAAACCGTTTAATTCAGCATCAATTTTATTCAAAATCATTCCTAAATCTTCAGGATTGTTTACAAAATCAATATTATCTACGTCAATAATTAATAGTCTGCCTTTGGTATAGGTATGAATCCAAGCTTCGTAGCGTTCGTTCAAGCGGCTTAAGTAATCAATAGATATGGAGTTTTCATATTCGCGACCGCGCTTGTGAATTTGAGACACTAAATTCGGAATGGAACTGCGCAAATAAATCAGCATATCCGGAGCTTCTACCAAGGATTCCATCAATTCAAAAAGCGATTTGTAATTTTCAAAATCCCGATTCGTCATCAAGCCCATAGCATGTAAATTCGGCGCAAAAATATGCGCATCCTCATAGATTGTTCGGTCTTGAATGATTTTTTTACCACTTTCTCGTATTTGCAACACTTGACGAAAACGACTGTTCAAGAAATAAATCTGCAAGTTAAACGACCAGCGCTCCATCTGATGGTAAAAATCATCCAAATACGGATTGTCAACTACGTCTTCAAAATGAGGTTCCCATTTAAAATGTTTTGCTAATAATCTGGTCAATGTTGTTTTTCCCGCTCCGATGTTTCCTGCTACTGCTATGTGCATTATGGTAATTTGATTTTATAATTCGTAATTCCTTGGTTTGTAAAAATAGCTAAAATTTGCTCTTTATAGGAAAAATTTTCAAAGGTTTTTTCTCCAATTTGGATTTCGATTGTTTTCTTTAATTTGGAGGAATAAAAATAAAGGAATTGGCCTTTCTTAAAGAGATAATCGGTTTTAGTAACCATCTGAAACTGATCCAAAGATAGTAAATTACCAAAAGGGGTTACTTTTCCATAAACATCGCAATACTTGCCGTAGCCTTGGTCGTCAATCCAAAAAAAAGTATTAAAATCGGATTGATAAAACCGAACCGAATTTGGAAATGGTGTGGTAATCGTTTGGTATTCTTTGTTTAAATAATCGTACAATCCGACTTGTTGTGTCGAACTGTTATAAACCCACAGTCGGTTCCCGAATGCCAAGCCAACGGCGGTTGCGACTATTGGAGTAGTGCTGTCATTCCAATTAATTTTTAAAGTTTCATTCAATTGATTATCCACCAAAACAACGGTATTGAAATTTTCGTAAAAGACTACAATCTTTAATGGATTCTGAAAGTCAACTTTTGCAATTTTTCCTAAACTTAGATTCTTATAATTCCAAACTGTATCATCCATTTGTTTGGTGAGCACATTGTTTTTAATGTAATACAGGGCGCCCAAAGAATCATATCCCAAAAAAGTATCCGCAATCAATGCAAAGGATTGCTGTTCGACAACTTGTATTTTTTGATCTTGACCCAAGGCGGCACTAACCACAAAAAGAAACAGCAGAATTTTTTTCATAAAGGCTAATTTACAATTTATCACAACAGTTCGTTACGTGGATTATTAATTATTTTAGTAGTGCATTTTAGGAATAAAAAAACCCGACTTAAAAAGTCAGGTTTTTTCATATTCGTGGTATGATTGAAATTTCAGACTAAAGCCCGAAAGCAGCTTTCACTTGATCTACATAATCTAATTTTTCCCAAGTAAATAGATCTACCGTTACAGTTTTTTCTTGTCCACCCGGAGCACTGAAAGTTTTAGTTACCGTTTCAGGTTTGCGACCCATGTGTCCGTAAGCAGCGGTTTCACTATAGATTGGATTTCTTAATTTCAAACGTTGCTCAATAAAATAAGGACGCATATCAAAGATTGCTTCCACTTTTTTAGCGATTTCACCATTGGTCAAATTTACTTTAGCAGTGCCATAAGTATCAATGAAAATACCCATAGGTTGCGCAACACCAATAGCGTAAGAAACTTGAACTAATATTTCATCAGCGACACCAGCGGCAACTAAGTTCTTTGCGATGTGACGCGTAGCGTACGCAGCACTTCGGTCAACCTTACTTGGATCTTTTCCAGAAAAAGCCCCACCACCGTGAGCTCCTTTTCCTCCGTAGGTATCTACAATAATTTTTCTTCCTGTTAGTCCTGTATCTCCGTGTGGTCCTCCGATTACGAATTTTCCAGTTGGGTTAATATGGTATTGAATCTTATCGTTGAATAAATGCGCATATTCTGGATATTTGGCTTTTACTCTTGGAATCAAAATCGACACTAAATCGCTTTTGATTTTTGCTAACATTTTAGCTTCTTCATCAAAATCATCGTGTTGTGTTGAAATTACAATTGCGTCAATCCGAACCGGTTTGTTATCGTCAGAGTACTCCAAAGTTACTTGTGATTTAGCGTCGGGACGTAAATACTTGATTTCTGAATTTTCTCTTCTTAAGTTGGCCAATTCTATCAAAAGCGCATGAGAAAGATCTAAAGCCAATGGCATGTAGTTCTCGGTTTCGTTCGTAGCATAACCAAACATCATTCCTTGATCTCCAGCTCCTTGATCTTCAGGATTGGCTCGCTCTACACCTTGATTGATGTCGGAAGATTGTTCGTGAATAGCCGAAAGAATGCCGCAAGAATTTGCCTCAAACATGTATTCGCTTTTGGTATATCCTATTTTTTTGATTACATCACGTGCAATTTGTTGAACGTCGAGATAGGTATTTGATTTTACTTCGCCAGCCAATATTACTTGACCAGTGGTTACTAAAGTCTCACAAGCCACTTTGGACGTAGCGTCAAAAGCCAAGAAATTGTCGATTAATGCATCTGAAATTTGATCCGCAACTTTGTCTGGATGCCCTTCGCTAACCGATTCTGACGTAAATAAATAAGCCATAATAATTGTATGATATTAAATTAATTAAACGAGAAAAAGATTGCTGAACAACTAAAGGAGAGAGATTCTGCTTTAGCATTTTTACGACGCTTATGGTTTTGTAAGCATCAGAGGTTGCAATCAGTACAAATTTCTCCTCTTCGTTTTCGAGCGCAAATGTATGAAACCATTTTTGATTAGAAAAAAAAATTTTTTATTGTTCTTTTTTTATATTTTTGCCACTGAACAATAAAAATAAAAATTATGAAAAAACTATTACTTTCTTTTTCTTTAGTGTTGGCTTTAAACGCTGCACAAGCACAAAATCTTTTTAGCTTTGGTTTTGATGGAACAACTGCTGCTATGGATGCTGCAGGATGGGCAAGAACTAATCAAAGTACGCCTCTAGGAGCATCAGTTTGGACTATTCCTACTACAGCACCGACTACTACATTTGCAGGTGGTGCTCAAGCAGGTGGAGGAACTTCTTTTATCTTGGTGAATTTTAACAGTACAACTGGAGCAGGAATTATCAGCAATTGGTTGATCAGCCCGACTGTTGTTGTTGACAATGGAGATGTAATTTCATTTTACACTAGAATTGGATTCAATTCAACAGATGGTAATGCAAACTACGCTGATAATTTGGAGTTAAGATTAAGCACAAACGGTGCTTTCACTTCAAATCCATCAACTGGAGCAGCTGATTTAGGAGATTTTACAACTTTAGCAGTTGCCGTAAATCCTGCATTAGATTTAACGTCTTACCCAACAGCATGGGGACAATATTCTTACACAGTTACCGGTCTTACGGGTCCAACTGAGGTAAAATTAGGATTCAGATATTATGTGCCAGATGGTGGTCCAACTGGAAATAATTCTGACATCATCGGTCTTGATACGGTTTCTATCGATCGTCCTTTGAGTACTGATTCTTTCTTCGCTCAAAATTTTGCAGTATATCCAAACCCTGCTGATACCGTAATCAACATTTCAAACAAAAACAACACCACTTTAAATCAAGTTCAAGTAACTGATTTGAACGGTAGAGTTGTTAAATCTGTAAATGTAAATGGCGTTGCTAATACACAAATTAATATTGCTGACTTGAATTCAGGAGTTTACTTCTTGAAAGCTACTAACAGTCAAGGTGTTGGAACTACAAAATTCATCAAAAAATAACCAATCTTTTTTTTGAAAATACAAGAAAACCTGTTTCAATTTGAAGCAGGTTTTTTTATACTCCAAATTTTTTTAATGTTAAATTTTGAAATTTTGTTTGGTCAATCAAAAAAATGTTCTCAAGTTTGTACCATCAAAAACAAATAAAAATGAAATTAACAGTTTGCCATATGTGTTGCATGATGCCGGAAAAATCCGCAGAGCACACTATTGCATAATTTTAATTTTTAAAATATATACAATCGAACCTCTGCTAACCGCAGGGGTTTTTTTATATCCTTACGTTACATTCTTATCACAAAGCATAAAAACAAAAACATGAATTCTACCATAGCACAAAAAATGATGATGATCTGTATGATGCACAACTGTTGCATCCCACCCTGCTATTGCCGAAAGTGAAAGAGTAATCTTTGTTATAGTTTTCTATAAGCCCTTTTGGTAAGCCATCCAAAAGGGCTTTTTTTATTTAACACCATTCTGAAATTTTAAAAATCGTAATTCATAAATCTAAAAATTAAGTATCATGAGCACACCAAAATTCGCAACCAATGCATTGCACGCAGGACACGACGTTACTAAAAACGCAGGAACCCGAGCGGTCCCAATTTATCAAACCACATCGTATGTGTTTAACAACTCCGAACACGCCGCCAATTTGTTTGGTTTGGCCGAAGCTGGATTTATCTACACCCGTCTAAACAATCCGACTAACGACATTCTAGAACAACGACTTGCCGCACTAGAAGGCGGAATAGGTGCAGTAGTAACTGCATCTGGAACTGCTGCATTAACGACCGCATTACTAGTGCTTTTAAAATCAGGTGATCACATCGTAGCATCCAACAGTTTGTATGGAGGAACTTACAATTTGTTGAATGTAACTTTACCAAGATTGGGAATTACAACAACGTTCGTTGATCCTTCCAACCCTGAAAATTTCACCAAAGCCGCACAGGAAAATACTCGAGTGTTTTTCGCCGAAACTCTCGGAAACCCAAAACTAGATGTGTTGGATTTGCAAGCAATAGCCAACGAAGCCAAAGCGTTCAAAGTACCTTTCATTGTAGACAATACCGTGCCATCACCGTATTTGTTAAATCCAATTCAATTCGGAGCCAACATCGTAATTCACTCCTTAACCAAATACATTTCAGGAAACGGAACGTCCCTAGGCGGTGCCATTATAGACGCCGGAACTTTCGATTGGAGCAACGGGAAATTCCCAGAATTCACCGAACCATCAGCAGGATATCACGGGTTGGTCTATGCAGAAGCGCTAGGAAATGCAGCCTTCATAGCGAAAGTGAGAATCGAAGGATTGCGCGATTTTGGTGCAGCACTAAGTCCGTTCAATGGGTTTCAAATCATTCAAGGTTTAGAAACCTTATCAATCCGAATTCAAAAACACAGCGAAAATGCTTTGGCTTTAGCCCAATGGTTAGAAGCACAAGACGATGTAGCTTGGGTAAATTATCCCGGACTGAAATCGAGTAAGTATTACGAACTAGGTCAAAAATATTTACCCAAAGGACAAAGTGGTGTTGTCACTTTTGGATTAAATGGTGGTTTCGAAGCTGCCAAGAAAGTAGCCGATCAAACGAAACTATTCTCGCTTTTGGCTAACATCGGTGACACCAAATCGCTAATTATCCATCCCACTAGCACCACACACCAACAACTAAGCGATGCCGAACAAATTGCAACGGGAGTGACCAAAGATTTAATTCGACTTTCCGTCGGTTTGGAAGATATAGAAGATTTAAAAGCCGATCTAAAAGCGGTATTTGAAAATATCAAGAATCCACAATTAGTATAAAAATTTTGTCAGGTTTTTTTGTTTGCTAAAACTGTCTTTGGCGACTTGCCCTCGACCAAAGGCAGTTTTTAAAAAAAAACTTCCAGAGCTTCCAAAATAATGTTTTAAAAAGAATGGCTATGAAAAATTTAAATAAAATACAGATTCAAAAATGGGAATTGGAAAAAGGAATTGCCTTAAACGAGGTGTCGCTTTTCTACCAAATTTTTGGACAAAAATTGGGAGACGCACCCGTAGTTTTAGTCAATCACGCTTTGACAGGAAATTCTAATGTGGCTGGCGAGAACGGTTGGTGGACCGATTTACTTGGAGACGATAAAATTATAGATACCAAGTTTTTTACAGTATTAGCGTTCAATATTCCGGGAAACGGATTTGACAATCATTACGAAAATTTAATTTTCAATTACAAAGACATTACGGCGAAAGATGTTGCGGCTCTTTTTTGGCAAGGTGTTGATTTACTACAAATTCAGTCGCTTTTTGCAGTCATTGGCGGAAGTTTAGGAGGTGGAATCGCTTGGGAAATGGCCGCACTCCGTCCCAACAAAATAAAAAACCTGATTCCTATTGCTACCGATTGGAAAGCCACTGATTGGGTCATTGCCAACGTGTTGGTGCAAGATCAAATTTTAAACAATTCCGACGACCCCATTGCCGATGCGCGGTTGCACGCGATGTTGTTGTACCGAACACCTCAATCTTTAAAACGCAAATTCAATCGAAAAGCAACCGAAATTCAAAACGTATTTCAAATTGAAAATTGGTTGATAAGCCACGGATTCAAATTGCAAAACCGCTTCCGATTGGCTTCCTATAAATTGATGAATCATTTGCTGAAAACCATCGATATCACTAAAAATAAACCTGATTTTCTAACCGTAGCCGGTGCGATTCAAGCAAACATTTACATCATAGCTGTTGATACGGATTTGTTTTTTATTCCTGAGGAAAATCGGGAAACATATTCCGAATTGCATCGCACCAAGTCGAATGTGTTTTACCACGAAATCAAATCCATTCACGGTCACGATGCGTTCTTAATCGAATTCGACCAATTGGCCCAAATTATCAGTCCCATTTTTAACAAAGAAAAACAAACACAACATGTCAACGCTTAAAATAAATGTCGTCCTCTTCGGAATCGGTAATGTGGGTAGTGCCCTAATCAAACAAGCACTCGAAAGCCAACAATTTTTCAAAGAAAAAAGAAATATCGATTTACGATTTCCCATCATCACCAATTCCACCATCGCTTTCTTTGAAAAAGAAGGCGTTAAAAATGCTTGGGAAGCCAACTTCGCGAAACTCGCCATTCCGTATCACATTGAAGATATCATTGCGTTTGCCAAAATTCAAAACTTCGAAAACTTAATAGCAGTAGATGCCACCGCGAGTGCCGAGTTAGTGAATTCCTATATTCCATTAATTCAAAACGGATTCGACATCGTCTCGGCCAACAAAACGGCCAACACACTAACGCAAGAGTTCTACACTGAAATTCGAGAAAACTTGAGCGCTTTCGACAAAAGTTTTCTATACGAAACTAATGTTGGTGCTGGATTGCCCGTGATTCAAACGATTCAAGAATTGTATCTAGCGGGTGAAAAAATCACTAAAATTCGAGGCGTGTTCTCGGGTTCTTTAAGCTATATTTTCAATCGGTTTGGTCAAGAAGAACTTCCGTTTTCTAAAATTTTGCAAGACGCCGAGAAATTAGGCTACACCGAACCCGATTCCAGACAAGATTTGTCCGGAAACGATGTTGCCAGAAAATTACTCATCTTAGCGCGAGAACTTCAGTTAAAAGCAGAATTTTCCGATATTCAAATCCAATCCCTTTTGCTCCCAAATCTCAATGAATCCAATTCCAAAGCCGAATTCAACGCCAACAAAAGCTGGCTCGACAAACCGTTCCAAATTGCCAAACTCACTCAAAAAGAAAACCACGTGCTTCGCTATGTGGGCGAATTGAATGTGTTAACCCAAAAACTCGAAGTCAAATTGATTTCCGAACCAAACAATTCCGCCCTCGGACAACTAAAAGGCACCGACAATCTCATCGAGATTTACACGCAATCCTACGGAGAAAATCCAATCGTCATTCAAGGGGCCGGCGCCGGAAAAGAAGTCACCGCGCGTGGCATCTTAACCGATATTTTCAAAATCGCAGAAAAAATAAAAATCAAAGAAGCCGTTTGGTTGTAAAATTCAGCCCATAGTTTCGCCGTCACCACAAAACCTACAACCACTATAACGTTGTAGGTTTTATTTTTTAAAAATTGGTTGCAAAAACCAATTCGATTCCCTTACTTTGCAGTGTTCTTAATCATAATGATCGTTATCACGAAAGCCAGAGGGATTAGACCCGTTGAAAGCTTAGCAACCCTTTATTCTTAAAGAAGGTGCTACATTCTACCACAAATTGTGGACAGATAACCACGAGATTTTTTCTCTTTTCCGATAACCATTTTATTTTTTAGAAGCATTACGTTGGGTTTTTCAAAACCACGTTTGTTCCTGCTGTACACTGTATCTTTTCTGCCGAACACCGGCAAAAAAGGATGCCGTTCCCATCAGGGCTAGATGACAACGTATCTTTTTCATAGTAACAAATCAAGAATGGGCTGCCCGAAATAGCAAAGCTAGAAAAAATGAATATGTCAAAAATACAAGAGGCCATCCAAAATAAAATCCTCGTCCTTGATGGAGCCATGGGAACCATGCTGCAACGCTACAATTTCTCCGAAGAAGATTTTCGAGGCGAACGTTTCAAGGATTTTCCACATCCCCTCAAAGGAAACAACGACCTATTGTCGATTACCCAACCGCAAGCCATCCGCGAGGTGCACGCAAAATATTTTGAAGCCGGCGCCGATATCGTAGAAACCAATACGTTCTCCGGAACTACGATTGGTATGGCCGATTATCATTTGGAAGATTTGGTCTACGAACTCAATTTCCAATCAGCAAAAATTGCTAGGGAAGTAGCCGATGAGTTCACCGCTAAAAACCCAAACCAACCCAGATTCGTGGCAGGTTCTATCGGACCCACCAACCGAACCGCCAGCATGAGCCCCGACGTAAACGATCCAGGATACCGCGCCGTGACGTTCGACGATTTGCGCATTGCCTACAAACAACAAGTTGAAGCCTTAATCGACGGCGGTTGCGACGTGCTTTTGGTAGAAACCATTTTCGATACGCTAAATGCCAAAGCGGCATTGTTTGCCATAGAAGAAGTTAAAGAAGAACGACAAATCGATATTCCGGTTATGGTTTCAGGAACCATTACCGATGCTTCGGGAAGAACATTATCCGGACAAACAGTAGAAGCTTTTTTGATTTCCATTTCACACATTCCTTTATTGAGTATTGGGTTTAACTGCGCCTTAGGTGCTGATCAATTGAAACCGTACTTAAAGCGATTGTCGAGAAACACTTCGCTCAATATTTCAGCACATCCCAATGCTGGTTTGCCTAATGCTTTCGGGCAATACGACCAAACACCGCAAGAAATGCAAGCGCTCATCCGGGAATACCTTCAAGACAACTTAATCAACATCATCGGCGGTTGTTGTGGCACCACTCCAGAACACATTAAATTGATTGCGGATGTGGCCAAAGAATTCAAACCCAGAACAATCTTAGAAACTACATAATGGCGGAAGCACCAAAATATTTACAACTTTCGGGTCTCGAACCACTAATCATCACACCCGAAACCAACTTCGTAAATGTCGGGGAACGTACTAACGTTACGGGTTCTCGAAAATTCCTTCGCTTGATCAAAGAAGAACGCTATGAAGAAGCTCTTTCAGTAGCTCGAGATCAAGTAGAAGGCGGTGCGCAAATCATCGACATCAATATGGATGAAGGCATGCTCGACGGTGTTTATGCCATGACGACTTTCTTGAATTTGATTGCGTCGGAACCTGATATTGCCAGAGTTCCCGTAATGATCGATTCTTCCAAATGGGAAATCATCGAAGCCGGACTAAAAGTAACCCAAGGCAAAAGTGTCGTGAATTCGATTTCGCTCAAAGAAGGCGAAGCGAATTTCATTCACCATGCCAAACTCATCAAAAGATACGGAGCAGCCGTAATCGTAATGGCTTTCGACGAAGACGGGCAAGCCGATACCTACGAACGCCGCATCGAAATTTGCAAACGTTCCTATGATATTTTAGTCAACCAAGTTCATTTTCCAGCGGAAGACATCATTTTCGATCCCAATATTTTTCCCGTCGCCACCGGAATGGACGAACACAAACTAAATGCCCTAGACTTCTTCCGTGCCACCAAATGGATTCGCGAAAATTTACCGTATGCTCATGTTAGCGGAGGTGTCAGCAACGTTTCCTTTTCGTTTCGAGGCAACGACAAAGTGCGTGAGGCAATGCACTCAGCGTTTCTTTACCACGCGATTCAAAACGGAATGACCATGGGAATCGTCAATCCAGAAATGCTCGAAGTCTATGATGAGATTCCAAAGGATTTATTAGAACACGTAGAAGATGTTTTGTTGAATAGAAGAGAAGACGCCACAGAACGCTTGCTCGATTTAGCCGAAACCTTCAAAGGCGATTACAAAGCCAACGAAAAAGCCATTCAAGAATGGCGATCGGCTCCTGTGCAAGAACGATTAACACATTCCTTGGTAAAAGGCATCGACGAATTTATAGAAATAGATGTAGAAGAAGCCCGACAATTGGCCAAAAAACCAATCGAAGTCATCGAAATCAATTTGATGGCGGGCATGAATGTCGTGGGCGATTTATTCGGAAGCGGAAAAATGTTTTTGCCACAAGTCGTGAAATCAGCACGAGTGATGAAAAAAGCAGTAGCTTATTTGTTACCCTATATTGAAGCCGAAAAAGATGGCAAATCTTCTTCGGCTGGCAAAGTTTTAATGGCAACTGTAAAAGGCGATGTGCACGATATTGGTAAGAATATTGTAGCGGTCGTATTAGGCTGTAACAATTATGAAATCATAGATTTGGGTGTGATGGTAGCTCCCGAAAAAATTATAGAAACGGCCATCAAAGAAAACGTAGACATCATCGGCTTAAGTGGATTAATCACGCCGTCGCTAGACGAGATGGTGTATCTCGCGAAGGAATTAGACAAAAGGAATGTGACAATTCCAATTTTGATCGGAGGCGCCACCACCTCGAGAGCGCACACGGCCGTGAAAATAGCACCGGAATATAAAGCCACCGTAATTCACGTGAACGATGCATCTCGAGCCGTAACCGTTGCTGGAAATTTATTAAACTCGGATACAAATGAAGCCTACACCAACGGAGTTCGATTGGAATATGACGAATTGCGCGAAGGCTATTTGAGTCGGTCGCGAGATAAAAATTTCCTCAGCATTGAACAAGCCCGATTAAACAAATTAAAATTGGATTGGGAATCTTACATCCCAACAAAACCTAATTTCATCGGAACAAAAACGATAGAAGTGGCGATAGCAACCTTAGTTCCGTATATTGATTGGACGCCTTTTTTTAGAACTTGGGAATTGTTCGGAAAATATCCTACGATTCTAACCGATGAAGTAGTTGGCGAACAAGCACAAAGTGTTTTCAACGATGCTCAAGAAATGTTGGCGATTATTTTGAAAGAAAATAAGTTAACCGCTAAAGGTATTTATGGCATTTTCCCCGCCAATACCGTAAACGATGACGATATTGAAATTCTTTCCGAAGCTAAAGTCAAATTTCTAACCTTACGCCAACAAGCGCAAAAAACAAAAGGCGCTTCCAACATCGCTTTAGCCGATTTTATTGCCCCAAAAGATTCTGGAAAAACAGATTATATGGGAGCTTTTTGTGTCACCACTGGTTTTGGAGTTGATGAGTGGGCTGCTGAATTTGAAAAAAATCTAGACGATTACAATTCGATTATGGTGAAAGCCTTAGCGGACCGTTTGGCGGAAGCGTTTGCCGAATACTTGCACGAAAAAGTACGCAAAGAAATTTGGGGCTATGCTTCCGATGAAAACTTATCCAAAGAAGATTTGATCGAAGAAGAATACAAAGGGATTCGTCCCGCACCAGGATATCCGGCCTGTCCCGACCACTTGGAGAAACCAACGATTTGGAAACTACTCCATGTCGAACAAGAAATCGGAGTAAAATTAACGGAAAGCATGGCGATGTGGCCTGCCTCTTCGGTATCGGGGTATTATTTTGGAAACCCACAAAGCAAGTATTTTGGCTTAGGAAAAATCAAAGAAGATCAAGTCATCGACTATGCCAAACGAAGAAGCATCAGTACCGAACAAGCCACGAAATGGTTAAGTCCGAATATCGCAGACTAAAAAAACGAAAATGAAAGTAACTCAGCACATAGCAAACGCACAAGGAAAACCATTATTTTCCTTCGAAATTTTACCGCCTTTAAAAGGACAAAACATTCAATCGATTTACGATAGTATTGATCCGTTAATGGAATTCAATCCGCCATTTATTGACGTCACCTATCATCGGGAAGAATACGAATTCAAAGAATTACCAAGCGGTTTGTTGCAAAAGAAAATTGTAAAAAAACGTCCGGGAACCGTCGGAATTTGCGCTGGCGTTCAAAACAAATACAACGTAGACGCTATTCCCCACATCTTGTGCGGTGGTTTTACGAAAGAAGACACGGAGAATTTGCTGATCGATTTGGATTTCTTGGGAATCGATAATGTAGTTGCACTTCGAGGCGATGCTTTGAAAACAGAAACCTATTTCAAACCTGAAAAAGAAGGCAATGAATACGCTACCGAATTGGTGTCACAAATCTACAATCTAAACCATGGGATTTACCTTGACGAAGATTTACAAAATTCGTCCAAAACCAATTTTTGTATTGGCGTGGCCGGTTACCCGGAGAAACACATGGAAGCACCGAGTTTAGACAGTGATATTCATTTCCTAAAACAAAAAATTAAAAACGGCGCCGAATACATCATCACGCAAATGTTCTTCGACAATCAAAAATTCTTTGATTTTGTAGCCAAATGCCGCGCGGCCGGAATCACCGTTCCAATAATTCCCGGATTGAAACCCATTGCGACTAAGAAGCAGTTGAATTTAATTCCACATCGCTTTAGCCTAGAAATTCCAGATGATTTAATCATGGAAGTCGTGAAAGCCAAAGACAACGATGCTGTCAAACAAATCGGAATCGAATGGTGCACCCAACAAAGTAAAGAGTTGGTCGCTGCTGGAATTCCGGTATTGCATTACTATTCTATGGGAAAATCAGAGAATATTAAAGCCATTGCCAAAGCCATATTCTAAAAAAGAATATATTTACCGCTTTAAATTTCAGATGAAAACGATTTTTAGCTTTTTGTTTTTAGCGGTGACTTCTCTTGGAATTGGGCAAGAACTAAACGATGCTAACGCTATTGATGTAAACGTTCTGAAAGGAAATGTACTGCCACATTCTCCCGAACTATACAATTTAATCACTGGCCATCCCGATGGTTTTATGATTAGTTTTTCCAAAAAAACACGAGGAAAAGAACCGTGGCATACGCTCTACAATTATCCGGACTATGGCGGTTATTTCCTCTATGAAGATTTTAAAAACGAAATTTTAGGAAAAAACATTGCTCTTGGTGCTCATTATAATTTCTATTTTTTGAACCGACATTTGGTGTTTAAGATTGCACAAGGTATCGCGATGACGTCGCATCCGTACGACAAATTCACCAACCCTAAAAACAAAGCCTTTGGGTCAAAATACCTCGGGAATACCAATCTTTTTCTAACGTTCAAAAAGGAAAATATAGTTGATCAATTCGGAATCGAAGCCGGTTTTTTCTTTTCTCATTTTTCTAACGGAAGATTCAAATCACCCAATACGGGCATCAATATTTACGGCATTAACGTAGGCGTCAACTACAATTTCGATAAAATTAAGTACAAAGCTACCGATTCCATGGTGTCGCAAATGAAGTTTACGCAACCCATAAAATTTAATTTCTTACTGCGCACCGGAATCAATGAAAGTCCAACAGTGGGCAGCGGTCAGAAACCTTTTTACCACATCGGATTTTACGCCGACAAACGCATCAATAAAAAAAGCGCGCTGCAACTCGGTACGGAGTTGTTCCTAACCACTTCGCTAAAAGAATATATTCATTATCGAGCTATCGCTTTTCCCGATGATCATTTAACATACAATACCGACTACAAGCGCGTGGGTGTTTTTATCGGTCATGAATTGTTCATTAATCGAATTTCACTAGAAACGCAAATCGGAGTTTATGTGTATCGCCCGTATAATTTAGACATTCCCATCTACGACCGTTTGGGAATGAAATACTACATCACCGATAATATTTTTACGGGAGTTGCTGTCAAAACGCATGGGTTTTTAGCAGAAGCAACCGAGTTTACGTTTGGCGTCCGACTTTAATCGCATATTATGAAAAACATTCTCTTAGGTATCGGAATCCTACTTTTTTTCGCACAATGTGAAAAACCGAAAGATTGTATTAAAACTACTGGACCTTTAAAATCTAAAGTGTTGACCGACTTGTCTTTCGACAAAATCATTGTTAACAAAGGTATCGCGTTAGTAATCACGCAAGGCGCCGAGTATAAAGTAGAAATTGTTTCCGGCGAAAATTTAATCAACGACATCGAAGTAAAAGTGCTCAACCGAACGCTTTCTTTAGAAGACAATACCAGCTGCAATTGGGTTCGCAATTACGGGCAAACCACCGTTTATGTTACGGCGCCTAATCTCACCGATATTTATTCGAAAACCGAACTCAACATCACGGCAACCGGAACGTTATCCTACCCGTACTTGCATTTGGTAGCCATGGATGAAACGGACGGATTCAAAGGAGTGGGAACCGGCGACTTTATTCTCAACCTAAACAATCAAATGCTATTGGTTGAAAACAACGACGTTTCCCGTTATTTCTTGACAGGAACCTCGCATGATTTGACGGTAAAATTTTACGAATACGGAGGAACATTTATTGGGCAAAATTTGCTTGCTGACAATATTACAATTTACCATCGAGGAAGCAACGACATGTTCCTGCATCCCATCAACTCGCTCACTGGTGGCATTTATAATATTGGGAATGTGTATTGCAACAGTCATCCCGCACAAGATCCAACGGTGGTTCAACCTTATCGCGGAAAATTATTTTTTTATTAGGAGCTTTTTCCAGCTGTCCACTGTATTCCCGGTCAAGAAAAGCTACGGCTAAAAGCCTTGTTTTCTAGAAACCGCGAGATGCCGTTCCCATCTGGGCTAGGGCCTATTACTTCTTGGTTACTTCTCGAAACAAGCGTTCCAAATTCTTAGTCTTTTGTTGGAGTTGCAGCGTTTTCAATCCGTTGGCTTGCGCCAAATCAAAAACCGAGGCGCGCATGTCGGATTCCGTTATAAACGTCAATTCCCAAACCAAGTCGTGCAGTTGAACATAACTTTGGATATTCGGTAATGCAGCTATTTTTTCTACGTCAAGTACGCCGTCAAATTCTACTTCAATCACTTGTTCTGTGGCTTCCGAAATGAATTTGTCTAGCTTTTTATCGGTCACAATTTTACCATTGTCTATGATGATGACACGGTCGCAAATCGCTTCGACTTCCTGCATAATATGCGTGGAAAGAAATACGGTTTTGTCTTTTCCTACATTCTTAATGACCGAGCGAATTTCAAGCAATTGATTTGGGTCTAAACCTGTAGTGGGTTCGTCTAAAATCAACACGTCAGGATTGTGCAATAACGCATTGGCCAAACCTACTCGCTGCCGGTATCCTTTTGACAATTGCCCAATTTTTTTGTGACTTTCCGAAGTTAAGCCGGTAAGAACAATTACTTCTTCAATACGAGATTTAGCCACGTGATATACGTCGGCATTGAACGCTAAATATTCCCGAACATATAAATCCAAATACAATGGATTGTGTTCCGGCAAATACCCAATCGATTGTTGCACTTCTTTTTGTTGTGAGGTCACATCAAAACCATTAACGGTTGCGGTTCCAGAATCCGCTGCCAAATAGGTCGTTAGTATTTTCATTAAAGTCGATTTTCCGGCACCATTCGGACCCAAAAAACCCACAATTTCTCCTTTGTTGATGGTAAACGAAACGTTGTCTAACGCCTTTTGAGCGCCATAACTTTTAGAAATAGCAGTAACTTCGATGGACATAAGCGTAAAATTTGAAACAAAAGTAAGCAGAAAATCATATGAAAACTACCATTTGTTGGGTGAGCATTCAAATAGGGGCGAATTTAAATTAGAATTTTTCTTATTTTAATTTTTACTAGGGCTTTTAGAACTTATTTATGGAAAGAATTTTTTTCAAAAAAATAAAATCTTTTGTGCAACTGTAAACAAATTTTTTTACTTTAGCACCAAATCAAAACAACTCATGTTAAATAACCGTTTTTATTTTAGCCCAAACTTTTATTTCTTCTGGAAAGAAGCAAGGGATTGTGGTATGGTTATTTGAAAAATTATTAATTCAAACAAAAGATACAAATCCCGATATACATCGGGATTTTTTTTTATCCATAACGAAATGAATACAAAAGTTGCCATTCAAGGAATTAAGGGTTCTTTTCACCACCAGGTGGCGTTAGAATATTATGCACAAGAAAAAGAAATCGAAGAATGCCTGTCGTTTGAAGAAGTCGTAACGAGTTTGCTCAACAATCAATCGCATCAAGCGGTGATGGCGTTAGAGAATTCCATTGCCGGTTCCATCATTCCCAATTACGCCTTAATCGACAAAAACAATTTGGAGATTATTGGCGAGCATTATCTTGACATTCATCAAAATTTAATGGCGCTGCCAGGACAAAATTTAGACGATATTCAAGAAGTGCATTCGCATCCGATGGCGTTGTTACAATGTATGGAGTACCTAAAAAAACACCCGCACATTAAATTAGTGGAAGACAAAGATACCGCTGAAACCGCTCGCCGAATCCATCAAAATCAACTTCTAGGCATTGCGGCAATTGCTAGTAAAGTAGCTTCGGAAATGTATGGACTGACTATTCTGGCGCCGGAAATTCAAACGGTCAACAACAACATGACAAGGTTTGTTATAGTCACCAAACAAAAATCGGATGTGCCTAAAAAGAAGATTAACAAAGCGTCTTTGAAATTTGAATTGGATCACAAAAGAGGCAGTTTGGCAGCGGTGCTGAATGTGATGAGCGATTGCAAATTAAATCTAACCAAAATACAATCTTTACCCAAAATTGAGACACCATGGAAATATGCGTTCTTCGTAGATGTCACTTTCGAGCATTATGAAGATTTTAAAAAAGCCAAAGCGGTCATTAGCATCATGGCCGAACATCTTAAAATATTAGGCGAATACGAAAACAGATTGGAAGCAAAAACGGCGACAAACGATCAAAATCAGCAATCATGATAACAACAGCAAAACGATTGGATACCGTAGAAGAATACTATTTTTCTTCGAAGCTTCGCGAAGTGCGGCAACTCATGGCGGAAGGGAAACCGATTATCAATATGGGAATCGGAAGTCCAGATTTGGCACCTTCACAGTCGGTGATTGAAGCGATTCAATCGGCAGTAAACGACGACCAAGCCCACCAATACCAGAGTTATCAAGGTTTGCCCGAATTGCGCAGCGGCATTGCTTCTTTTTATCAAAACAATTTCGGGGTGACATTAAATCCAAATACTGAAATCTTACCGTTAATGGGTTCGAAAGAAGGAATCATGCACCTTTCATTAGCCTTTCTAAACGAAGGCGATCAGGTTTTGATTCCAAACCCAGGCTATCCCACGTATACTTCGGTAACCAAGTTGGTAGGAGCGGAGCCGGTTTATTACGATTTGAAAGAAACCATGAATTGGGAACCCGATTTGGAAGCGCTAGAAAAACTCGACTTAACGAAGGCGAAATTGATGTGGGTTTCGTATCCGCACATGCCAACGGGTGCCACAGGGACTTTGGCGTTGTTTGAAAAATTGATTGCCTTCGCACAAAAACACCAAATTTTGTTGGTGAATGACAATCCGTACAGTTTTGTCTTGAACGACAATCCGATTTCACTTTTGCAAATTGAAGGCGCAAAAGACGTGGCTTTAGAATTAAATTCGCTTTCCAAAACTTTTAATATGGCAGGCTGGCGTGTCGGAATGGTTTCGGGAAAGGCAACGTACATCGACGCTATTTTAAAAGTAAAAAGCAATATGGATAGCGGCATGTTTTACGGCATTCAAAAAGGCGCTATTGAAGCCTTAAAATTGGATGCTTCGTGGTTCAAAGAACTCAACCAAATCTATGCAAGAAGACGAGCGCTTACCTTCGAATTAGCCAGAAAACTAAAATGTACTTTCGATGAAAAGGCGGTAGGCTTGTTTGTTTGGGCGAAGTTGCCTGAAGGAATTACTTCTTCGGAAAAATTTATAGATGCGATTTTGTACGAACAACATCTTTTTATCACACCAGGAACTATTTTTGGCAGCAACGGCGAGGGTTATATTCGGTTTTCACTTTGTGTTAAAGAAGAAAAAATACAAGAAGCCATAGATAGATTTGATAAATAATTGTACCGACTAAGTCCAGAGGTTTTTTTAACTCACAACTTACAACCCACAACATGAATATATACATCATCGGAATAGGATTAATAGGAGGTTCAATGGCCTTAGACAGTAAAGCCAAAGATACTAACGCGAGAATTTTTGGAATTGATTCCAATGAATTGCACTTGGAGGAAGCGTTGCGTTTGGGAATCATTGATGAAAAAGCAACGTACGAAGATTTGCAGCAAGCCGATATCGTAATATTAGCGACACCGGTTGATGTGAGTCTCAAAATTGCACCCATGATTCTGGACAAAATCGGAGAAGAAGCCGTTGTTTTTGACGTAGGTTCAACAAAATTGCCCATCTGCGAAGCCATTGCTAATCACCCCAATCGGAAGAATTTCATGGCTACCCATCCGATTGCGGGTACTGAATTTTCAGGTCCGTCGGCTGCGGTTCGTTCCCTTTTTGAAGGCAAAACCAACATCATTTGCGAAGTAGAAAAAACAACATTCAAATTGCAAGAAAAAGCATTGGCGTTGTTTCAAAATTTGGGGATGCGCATTCGGTATATGAATCCGAAATCACACGACAAACATATTGCTTATGTGTCGCATTTGTCGCACATCAGTTCGTTTATGTTGGGGAAAACGGTCATTGAAAAAGAAAAAGACGAAACCGATATTTTTGATATGGCGGGAAGCGGATTTGAAAGCACCGTGCGTTTAGCAAAAAGTTCTCCCTCAATGTGGACGCCCATTTTCAAACAAAACAAAAAGCAAGTGGTAAAATCATTGGAAGAATACATTTCAAATCTTTCCAAATTTAAAGAGATGTTAGAAAACGATCAATACGAGTCGGTTTTCAACGAAATGCAAAGTGTCAATAAAATCAAAGAAATATTAAACGGAATGAAAAAATAGAGAAAAGAAACGATGTGAGAAATCAATAGTAAATCTTGCATCCCATTTTCTCTTCAAAAACAAAAAACTATGGAAAACAACAAAGCAATGAGAACGTGGTTAGACGATTTTAAACTAACCCACCCTTTAGTAATCGCCGGGCCTTGTAGCGCTGAAACGGAAGAGCAAGTATTGAAAATTGCACACGAACTTAAAAATTCGGATGTAAGTATTTACCGAGCCGGAATTTGGAAACCTCGAACACGACCAGGCGGATTTGAAGGCGTTGGTGCCATCGGCTTAAAATGGTTGCAAAAAGCTAAAGCCGAAACAGGATTGTTAATGGCAACCGAAGTGGCTAACGCCGCACACGTGAAGTTGGCGCTCGAACACGATATTGATGTGTTGTGGATTGGCGCTCGAACTACTGTAAATCCTTTTGCAGTTCAAGAAATTGCCGATGCATTGCAAAATACCGATAAAATTGTGTTGGTAAAAAATCCAGTAAACCCCGATTTGGCTTTGTGGATTGGTGGCGTAGAGCGCTTGCACAATGCCGGAATCAAAAAGTTAGGGGTGATTCACAGAGGATTTTCAACCTATGAGAAAACCAAATACCGCAACATTCCTGAGTGGCAATTGGCCATCGAACTGCAAAGTAAATTTCCTGATTTGCCGCTGATATGCGATCCATCTCACATCACTGGAAGACGCGATATGATTCAAGAAGTGTCGCAACAAGCGCTAGATTTGAATTACGACGGACTAATTATCGAAACACATTGCGATCCAGATAATGCATGGAGCGACGCCGCACAACAAGTAACGCCAACGGTATTAAAACAAATTTTCGTTGACCTTCGCATTCGAAAAATGTTTACCGAAGAAGACGATTTCAATACCAAAATGATAAAACTTCGAGCTGATATTGATATTGCCGACAGTAAATTACTAGAGATTTTAGGCAAACGAATGAAAGTAGCCGATCAAATTGGTGCGTTGAAAAAAGAAAAAAACGTGGCAGTTTTGCAAAACAAACGGTGGAATGAAATTTTAGGGAAAATGATTTTAGACGGAGAAGAAAAAGGATTGAGTGAAGAATTTATTTTAAAATTGTTCAAAGCCATTCATCAAGAAAGTATCGGGCATCAGGAACGCGTTATTAATTCGTAAGGTGGATAATATGATTTACGATATTGGATTTGCGAAGCTAAACTCGCAGGATTGCGTTCTAAGTCGATGAAACTTTCTACCTTTGCCAAATCGTAAATCGTAAATCGAATATCGTAAATTAAAAATGACAGGACTTGTTTATAAATCTACTGGAAGTTGGTACACCGTAAAATCCGAAGACGGAACTTTTATGGAATGCCGCATGAAAGGAAAATTCCGCATGAAGGGAATCAAAAGTACCAATCCAATTGCGGTGGGTGATATCGTAGATTATGAACTGGAAGAATCCTCGGACACGACAACAGGAACCATATACAACATTCACGAAAGGAAAAATTATATCGTTCGGAAGTCGGTGAATTTGTCGCACCAAATGCACATTATCGCTTCTAATGTCGACTATGTTTTTCTATTGATTACGATCAATAATCCACCAACGACCACCAATTTCATTGATCGATTTTTAGTAACTGCCGAAGCATATGGCATCGAGACGATTTTGGTATTCAATAAAATAGACACTTTTGACGAAGCTACGTTAGACGAACAATTGTATTTGCAGCACATTTATCAAGAAATTGGCTACCGATGCCTTCGAGTTTCAGCCGTCGAAAACAAAGGGATTGAAGAATTGAAGCAGTTGATGATTGGAAAGGTGAGCATGTTCTCGGGTCATTCTGGCGTTGGAAAATCGACATTAGTGAATGCCATGGAGCCAAGTTTGCATTTAAAAACCAAAACCATTTCGGAACAAAGCAAGCAAGGACAACACACGACGACTTTTGCGGAAATGTTTGATTTGAGTTTTGGAGCCAGAATTATCGATACGCCTGGAATCAAAGGTTTCGGAATTGTCGATTTAGAGAAAGAAGACATTAGCGGTTATTTTCCGGAGTTTTTTAAATTAAAAGACCAATGCAAATTCAACAATTGTTTGCACAAAGACGAGCCACACTGCGCTATAAAAAAAGCGTTAGAAAACGATCAAATTTCTTGGTCACGGTATAAAAACTACCTTCACATTTTAGAAGGCGATGATGAAAATTACCGAACGGATCTTTACAATGAAGATCGAATCGCTAGTGATGAAACGCGTAAATCGTAGTTCCTAGATGAAAGTCGTTATCCAAAGAGTTTCTCAAGCTTCTGTGACTATTGCGGGTGAGGTGGTAGCCAGCATTTCAAGTGGACTTCTAGTCTTAGTAGGTATTGTGGACGAAGATACCCAAGAAGACATCGTTTGGTTGACCAATAAAATCTGCAACCTTCGCGTTTTTGAAGATGAAAATCAGGTGATGAATTGTTCGCTTCTAGAACAAAAAGGTGACATCATTGTTGTGAGTCAATTTACGTTACATGCTGCAACAAAAAAAGGCAACCGTCCTTCATACATTAAAGCCGCAAAACCCGATGTTGCCATTCCGATGTACGAGCAATTTATCTCCGAATTGGAAACGACGTTAGGCAAGAAAATCCAAACCGGACAATTTGGCGCCGATATGAAAGTAGCTTTGGTAAATGACGGGCCTGTAACTATTATTATAGATTCTAAAAATAAAGAATAAATGTTAATTTTTTCTAAAAATTTTTATATTTTTGGAAAAATAGCGCCTGTATGAAATATGTATACTCCTTTATTATTTTCTTCGTTTTTCTGTTTTCAGCCTTTTCTCAAAAAGTAGAATATTCCACCTTATTAATTCCCGATAGTTTAAAACAAAATGCCAATGCCATAGTGCGTTTGGATCAGATTGATATTACTATTAACTCGCAAAGATCAATTAGCATAAATCAAAAACGGATTGTTACCGTTTTAAATGAGAAAGGACTTATCGCAATAGATGCTATAGAAAATTACGATAAGAAAAAAAGTATCAAGCATATCGAAGCCACGGTTTATGACGGCATGGGGAATGAAATAAAAAAAATCAAGCGCAAAGATTTCAGAGACCAATGTATGATTGATGGCGGGACGCTTTTTTCAGACAGTCGCATAATATTTTTGAAGTATACACCCATTCAGTATCCGTTTACTGTGGTTTATGAATGCGAGACAGAGTCTTCCACTACGGCTTTTATACCACCTTGGTATCCTTTGAATCGCCATTTTGTGGCTGTTGAAAAAGGGGTATTGCATGTGAAATACCCGAATGACTTAGGATTTAGAAAGAAAGAATTTAATTTTTCTTATTTTCCAATAAAAAAGACCATTGATTCTCCAACTCAATTATCCTACGAAGTCAATTCGATTGTTGCTCAAAAAGAAGAATACTACAGTCAAGATAATTATGAAATTTTTCCATGGGTCATGATGGGTGTAGAAACCTTCAATTTAGAAGGGGTCGATGGTTCGGCAAAAACATGGAAAGAATTCGGACAATGGTATTCCGATAAAATACTTTCCGATACCAATGAACTTTCTGACGAAACCAAAGCCAAAATGATCGCGTTAGTGGGTTCGGAAACGGATCCTATCAAAAAAGCTAAAATCATTTATGATTACGTGCAACAAAAGTCAAGATATGTTAGCATTCAAGTAGGAATTGGCGGCTATAAACCTATGCCAGCGAAAGAGGTTGACCGTTTAGGCTATGGCGATTGCAAAGCGTTGACCAATTATACGAAAGCACTTTTAAATGCCGTAGGGGTTACTTCTTATAACACCATTTTATATGGAGGTCGTGATAAAATGGACATCGAATCTGATTTTATATCGATTCAAGGGAATCACATGATTTTGTCTATTCCGGTTGAGAATTCTTATGTATGGTTGGAATGTACAAGTCAAGACATTCCATTTGGTTACCAAGCTAATTTTACCGACGACCGAAATGTTTTGATACTAAAACCAAGCGGTGGCGAGATCGTAAGAACGAAAAACTATCAAGACAAAGACAATCTCCAATATAGTAAAGGAAGCTATACGATTGCTGAAAATGGTGATTTTTCGGGTTCCATAGCGATCACTTCTGAAGGTTCTCAATACAGCCAAAAGTATTCCATCGAAAACGAGTCGCCAACCGAAAAAGAATCGCATTATAAAGAATACTGGGGAAATATTAATAATTTAAAAATTGAAAAAAATAACTTTTCGAATGATAAAACCCAAGTCCGTTTTACAGAAAATTTGACAGTAAGCGCTATAAATTATGGAACGGTACTCGCAAACAAAATCCTCTTTGTTGTTAATGCCTACAATCAAAATATGGATAATATCAAGAGAATTCGAAACCGAAAAACACCATTTGAAATTCAAAGGGGATATTATGATGTAGATGAAATTGCGATTGCTTTACCCAAAGGATATGCAGTAGAAACGTTGCCTAAGGATTTTGCCCTCAATTCTAAATTTGGAGAATACAAAACGGAAATTACAACACAAGATGCTTCTAATTTAGTGTACAAGCGAAGTTTTCTCGTTAAAAAAGGATTGTATAAAAATTCAGAATACGAAGAGTATCGGCTTTTTATGGAGCAAATTGCGAAGAATGATAATGCTAAAATTATAGTAAACAAAAAAGAATAGTTATGAAAATTCAAAAAATACTATCCGCCTTAGTCCTAGTCTTCATTAGTTTCATTGCCACAGCTCAAAAAAACGAGTTAGGAAAAGTGACTGTTGCAGAATTAGAAGAAAAAGCCCATGCTATTGACCCATCTGCTGCGGCAGCTATCTTATTTCGGAAAGGGGAAGTTCGTTTTGAATATTCCCAAGAGAATGGTTTTGTCATGAAAACGGAAGTGAAAACGAAGATTAAGATTTATAAAAAAGAAGGTTATGAATGGGCCAATTATTTTATTCCAATATATTTATTAGGAGATTCTGCAGAAAGAGTGAATGTGTCGGATGCGATCACTTACAATCTCGAAAATGGGAAAATTGTAAAAACCAAAATGAAAAGTGATGGTGAATTTGATGAGAAAGTCAATAAATTTTGGGGAAGAAAAAAAATAGCCTTGCCCAATGTAAAAGAAGGTTCCATAGTTGAATATTCCTTTGTCATTACATCACCAAATTTCGGGAAACTATTCGATTGGAGCTTTCAATCGACTATTCCGGTAAACTATTCAGAATTTAAAACTTATATTCCACAATACTATGTATACAATGCCAATCAAAAAGGGTTTATTTTTCCTAAAGTAGTTGTCGAAAAAAACAATCGAACGCTAAATTATATCTACAGAGAAGGGAGTGTTCCGGGAGGCAGTATTATTCATTCAGCATCGCAAGAAAAATTAGATTTCGAAGAAACCAGAACCACGTATACTGCCGAAAATCTGCCCGCGATGAAAGATGAGATTTTTGTCAATAATGTAGAAAATTATACCTCAAGTATTTCTCATGAATTGTCAATGGTTAAATACCCAAATGCACCACTTAAATCCTATTCTACCGATTGGGAAGCGGTAACAAAAAAAATATATAATTACGACGATTTTGGGCCTGAATTAAAAAAAACAGGATATTTTGAAGACGATATTACGACAGCACTTAAAGGAGTAACCGCAAGAGAGGAAATTATCGCGACGATTTTTAGTTATGTGAAATCGAATGTGAAATGGAATGGGTTTAATGATTATTCTTGTCATGACGGCGTAAAACAAGCCTACAAAAATAAAACAGGAAATACAGCCGAAATCAATTTGATGCTAACAGCAATGTTACGCTTTGCGGGTATCGATTCGAATCCGGTGTTAATAAGTACTCGGTCTAATGGAATTGCTATTTTCCCAAATAGAACAGCATTCAACTATGTGATTTCAGCTGTTGAAACCGATAAAGGATTGATCTTATTAGATGCTACCGAGAAATATTCAACACCTAATGTGCTGCCGTTGCGTGATCTCAATTGGTTCGGAAGATTAATTCGGAAAGATGGCACTTCAGATCAAGTCGAATTAACTCCTAAAACAGTCGACAAGGTAAATAGCAATATTTACTATAAGATAAACCAAGACGCGACCGTAGAAGGTAAAATTAGAAAACAATTGACGGATCATAGCGCTTTGATTTTTAGACAAAATAAAATTGCCTTAGCAAAAGAAACCTATTTAGAAGAGTTAGAAAACAAGAACAATTCCATAGAGATTTCAGAATATGTTCGCGAAAATGATTTGGACTTGTCAAAGCCTATTGTAGAAACCTACGTTTTTAAAGACACGCGTGATGTAGAAGTCATTAACGATAAAATTTACGTTACCCCATTGTTGTTTTTGACTATGAAAGAAAATGTTTTTAAATTAGACAAAAGAGAATACCCGATTGATTTTGGATATCCATTTCAAGAAAAATATTTAGTTAACATGGATATTCCAGAAGGTTATGTCGTTGAATCTTTGCCCAAGCCCATCAATATGGTGACTGGCGATGGCATTGGTTCGTTCAAATATATGATTGCCAATGCCGATAATAAAATTCAGGTGAGTATTGTTTTTGAAATTAGTACGGCTATCGTTGGGGCCGATTATTATGATATTGTGAAAGATTTCTATCAGAAAATAGTTGACAAACTAAACGAAAAAGTGGTCTTGATAAAAAAATAACGAATGAAAACAACCCATATTTCACTAGCTTTATACTTGTTTTTTTGTTGTTCATTCCTTACTCATGCTCAAAAGACGGAAATGGGTAAAGTTACCATTGCCGATCTTCAAGAAAAAAAATGCCCAACCGATACAGCAGCCGTTGCGGCAATTCTTTTCAAAAAAGCTCGGACTTATTTTGTTTATACCGATAAAAACGGATTTTCGCTAAATCACGAATACACGTACCGAATAAAGATCTATAAAAAGGAAGGTTTAGATTGGGCTAATTTCCGGGTTTCCTATTATGTAGGTTACGAAAATATCAATGCAGACAGGGTTGAATTTTCGGATGGAATAACCTATAATTTAGAAAACGGAACGATTGAAAAAACGAAACTTAAAAGTGAAGGAAATTTCAAAAATACGGTCAACGAATACTGGAACGAAGCTTCTATTTCGATGCCAAATGTTAAGGTTGGATCAATTGTAGAATTTCATTATACGTTAAAATCTGAAAATACGGTGAAGTTTCCAGTATTTACTTTTCAATCTGAAATTCCCGTCAAGTATGCTATTTATACTACAGAAATCCCAGAGTATTACTTCTATAAGCCTATTTTAAAAGGTTTTCTAAAAGTCAATATGGATAGTAAAGTGGTGAACGGCTTTCAAAATTTTATGAACGAGCACAATCAAACCGTTAACCTCAGTTATCTGCAGGTCAACACCCAATTTTATCAGGACAATATCCCAGCAATTCACAAGGAAGATTTTGTAGACAATATAGATAACTATAAGTCAGCAGTGGTCCATGAATTAGAGAAAACAAAATTCCCGGATGTTCCAGAGAAAATGTATAGTAAGTCTTGGCAAGACGTTGCTTTTGCTATTTATAAAGACAAATATTTTGGGAATGAAATAAATCTGAAAGGATATTTCGAACAAGATTTGAAAGAAATAATTAAAAAAGATACGTCTGAAATTCAAAAAGCTAATACGATTTTCAAATTTGTTCAAAACAAAATGAATTGGAATGCGGTATTCGGATACGATGCAGATAAAGGAGTTAAAAAAGCATACTTAGAAGGTAGCGGCAATATAGCCGATATTAACTTTATTCTAATTGCCATGCTAAATTATGCCGGAATCAACGCCAATCCTGTTCTTACGAGTACCGTAGATCATGGCGTTCCTGTTTTTCCCAATAGAACCGTTTTTAATTATGTTCTGGCTGCAGCAGATATTGACGGGAAAAGAATGCTCTTTGATGCGACTAATAAATACACTTCTGTCAATATTTTGCCCTTGCATACTTTAAACTGGACGGGGCGTTTAGTGCGATCTGATGGTACTTCTGATGAAATTGATTTAATCCCAAAAACTCCATCAAGAACAAACATCAACTTACTGGTGTCTGTTGATGAAACTGGAAAAATTTCTGGAAAATACCGAAAGCAAAAAACAGATTATGAAGCTTTGCAGTTTCGTGAAAATTGGGGGACGACTTCCACCGAAAATTATTTAGAAAAATTAGATGAAAACTGGCCAGGAATTCAAATCAATGATTACGTCATCCAAAACAAACAAACCGACTTAAGCAAGCCTGTAGCGGAAACATTCGGATTTACAATAAGCGGTCAGATTGAAAGTATCGGGGATAAACTCTATATGAATCCGTTACTGTTTTTTACGCTAGATAAAAATCCGTTCTATCAAGAAAAAAGGGAATTGCCTATTTACTTTGGCTATCCAAAACATTCCAAATACAATGTAACGATTGACCTTCCAAAAGGATATACGGTAGAATCAGTTCCTAAATCAATTACAATAACTACTAATGAAAATATGGAAACATTTGTGTATAATATTGTAGCTTTAGACTCTAAAATTCAAGTTTCTGCCAGCCTTGAAAACAACGGCACTTTACTTTCGGCATCATTTTACAGTGAATTAAAAGAGTTTTTCCAAAAAGTAGTAGCGAAAGAAAATGAAAAAATTATTCTAAAAAGGATACCCTAATGAACCTAAAAAATTCCCAACTAGAAGTCGATACCTGGATCAAAAACCACGGCGTGCGCTATTTTAACGAGCTCACCAACATGGCGCAACTCACCGAAGAAGTAGGAGAAGTGGCCCGAATCATAGCCCGTCGCTATGGAGAACAATCAGAAAAAGAATCCGATAAAAACAAAGATCTCGGAGAAGAGTTGGCCGATGTAGTTTTTGTTGTATTGTGTCTTGCCAACCAAACCGGCATCGACTTGCAAGCGGCATTTGACAAAAAAATGGATTTGAAAACCAATCGGGATCACGATCGACATCACAATAACGAAAAGCTAAAATAGTGGAAGTTGCACTAGGTCTTTCAACCATTAAATCGGGTTCAGCAATCGCTATTAGCGGCTCCAAATCGGAAACCAATCGCTTGTTGCTCTTGCAAGCATTGTATCCCAATATCCATATTCAAAATACTTCGAACTCGGATGATTCCGAAGTCATGGAAGCAGCACTTTCTAGTACAGCAGAAACCATCGACATTCACCATGCCGGTACCGCAATGCGATTTCTGACCGCTTATTTTGCAGCGCAAGAAGGAAGAACAGTTGTGCTCACAGGCTCATCTCGAATGAAAGAACGCCCGATTCAAATTCTTGTGGAAGCCTTACGACAACTCGGTGCCCAAATCGAATACACAGAAAACGAAGGTTTTCCTCCCATAAAAATAACAGGTCAAAAAATCACCGCCAGTAAAGTAGCTTTGCAGGCCAATGTTAGTAGCCAATACATTTCAGCACTATTGTTAATCGCTTCCAAATTAGAAAACGGAATTGAAATTTCGTTGGAAGGACCTTTAACATCCATTCCTTACATCAACATGACATTGGCATTACTGCACGAAATGGGAATTGCAACGGCCTTTGAAGAAAATACAATCAAAGTAGAACCATCCATTAACAAGGAGCCAAAAACATTGACGGTCGAAAGCGATTGGTCGTCAGCATCTTATTTCTATTCGATAATAGCCTTGTCTGAAGTAGGGACAACTTTAAAACTATCCAGCTTCAAAAAAAACAGTTTGCAAGGCGACAGCGCGTTAGTCTCTATTTATGAAAACTTCGGAGTAACATCTACTTTTGAGGGCGACACTATCTGTCTAACAAAAACCTACAACGCACAACCTACAACGCACAACCTACAACTCAACAACACACCCGATATCGCGCAAACCATCGCAGTAACTTGTCTCGGACTCGGACTCGGATGTCACTTAACCGGATTGCATACTTTGAAAATTAAAGAAACCGATCGGCTGGAAGCGCTTCGAATCGAACTTACAAAACTAGGCGCAGACGTTGCGGTAACAGACGACACTTTAATTTTAAAAGCGACAAGAACAATTCATCCGAATGTAAATATCGAGACATACAACGACCACCGAATGGCAATGGCTTTTGCTCCTTTGGCATTAAAAGCACCAATCATCATTGAAGATGCCGAAGTCGTTTCAAAATCGTATCCCAACTTTTGGACCGACCTCAAAGCAATTGGATTTCATATTTCTGAAAGCCATTAGAAACGGAAGCTCACGTTATGTCATGCCATGCTACGATTGACATTTCAAAAATAAACCCCAAAACACTTGACAACGCCTATCCAACAACCGTATATTTGCACCCTATAAAATTATACTATGAAATTATCCCATTTTCAATTCAATTTGCCCAAAGAACTTCTTGCCGAATTTCCAGCCGAAAACAGAGACGAATCGCGTTTGATGGTCATCAATCGTGAGAAAAAAACCATCGAACACAAAATGTTCAAAGATGTCATTGATTATTTCGGTGACGGTGATGTTTTGGTCTTGAACAATACCAAAGTTTTTCCAGCTCGATTATACGGGAACAAAGAAAAAACAGGCGCCAGAATTGAAGTGTTCTTGTTGCGAGAATTGAATTCAGAACAACGCCTTTGGGATGTTTTGGTCGACCCAGCTCGTAAAATCAGAATCGGAAATAAATTGTATTTCGGAGATGACGATTCTCTAGTTGCTGAGGTAATTGACAACACTACTTCTCGTGGAAGAACCCTTCGTTTTCTTTACGACGGTTCCTACGATGAATTTAGAAACAAATTAACCGAACTTGGGGAAACACCCATTCCAAAATACATCAACCGCGAAGTAACTCCAGAAGACGCCGAGCGTTACCAAACCATTTACGCTAAAAATGAAGGAGCTGTAGCCGCGCCAACTGCCGGATTGCATTTCTCAAAACACTTGCTAAAACGTTTGGAAATTAAAGGAATCAAATTTGCCGAAGTTACTCTTCACGTGGGTTTAGGAACTTTTAATCCTGTAGAAGTAGAAGATTTGTCGAAACACAAAATGGATTCTGAGGAGCTCATCATCACCCAAGAAGCGTGCGATATCGTTAATGCTGCCAAAGTAAACAAAAAACGAATTTGTGCCGTGGGAACTACTTCAATGCGTGCTATTGAGAGCTCTGTTTCGTCAGCAAAAACATTAAATCCATTCGAAGGTTGGACGAACAAATTCATCTTTCCCCCCTACGAGTTTAGCGTGCCAAACTGTATGATTACCAATTTTCACACTCCAAAATCTACTTTGTTGATGATGGTTTCAGCATTCTGTGGTCACGATTTGATGAAAAAAGCCTACGAAGAAGCCATAAAAGAAGGCTACCGTTTTTATTCCTACGGCGACGCTATGCTCATTATCTAATTCAAAAGATTCTTATAAAAAGAAAAATCTCGTCATTTTTGGCGAGATTTTTTTTTGTTTAGGGCGTGTTCTACGAACCAGGCTATCCGTTGCAATATTTTGCCACAAACCCTGAGGCAAAATGATTTCCACTACTATCCTTCACGCAAACCCATTCACAGCAGAGCATTTATTTCTTTCTTCTTGCCTCTTGTTTCTTGTTTCTTGATTCTTGATTCTTGTTTCTTCTTTCCTCTTGTATCTTCTAGTCTAAAAGTTTAATCCACCTGATAAACCAATTTCACGGTAATATTGGCCGTCTTGTTTTTCGACATCGTATTAAAGGAACCACCATAAGAAAAATCTTCTGAGGAATTTTGACCCGTAATCTGAAAAACACCCATATCCGATTTTTTCAAATTACCCAAACTGGCTCCCGCATTTTCAGCAATACTTTTGGCACGAACACGGGCGTCTTTCGTGGCTTCGGCAATCATTTTTATTTTCAATTCCGCCAATTTAGTGTAATAATATTCAGGCGGATTCGAATAAAATTCGACACCCGAATTGATCAATTCACTAGATTCTCTCGAAATATCTTCGATTTTATTCACATCCTTCGATTGTACCGTTACCGTTTGTGTTAGCGTAAAGCCAGTAAATAGCTGCTGTTTCGTACTGCCGTTTTCATTGTAAATGGTTTCAAAATCTTTATTGAAATTCACTGCCGAAAAAACAATTTCAGCCGAAGCAATTCCTTTCGAAATCAAATAACTTTTGATGCGTTCGCGATCAGCATCCAAAAAGGCGTACGCCTCTTTTAAGGTCATGCTTTTTTTTGAGAACGAACCGCTCCAAACAATCAAATCGGAGACAAAATCTTTCTTTCCCAAACCGGTAACGCTAATGGTATCACTGCTCTGATTCCGATTCTGAAAAGCGTGAGCAAATAAATAAGCAGCAACAATTACTGCAAAAGCAATGATAATAGAGTTGGCGTTGGTTTTCATAAAAGTCAAATTTGAATTTAAATATAAGCATTTATTGATTACATAAAGTCAAACGTAAATTCTTATTTTTTCTTACTTTTACCGCTGTTAAAAAATACCCCATGACTTTTCAAAATACTAAAGAATTCGCACAAGAACTCGATCGTCAAGATGCACTTCGGAACTATAAAAAGGAATTTATTTTTCCCCAACACCATGGGAAAGAGGTGATTTACTTCACCGGAAATTCACTCGGATTGCAACCTAAAAGAACCAAGAAGTATGTTGATGAGGTGATGAATGATTGGGCCAACTTGGCGGTCGAAGGTCATTTCTATGCTGAAAAGCCTTGGTGGGATTACCACGAACGTTTCGCTAATCCTTTGAGTAAAATTGTCGGTGCCAAACCTTCAGAAGTCACGGTAATGAATACCCTAACGGTGAATTTGCATTTGCTGATGGTGTCGTTTTACCGTCCTACAAAATCAAGATACAAAATCATTTGCGAAGAAAAGGCCTTTCCATCCGATCAATATATGTTTCAAAGTCAAGTGCATTTTCACGGCTACCAACCCGAAGAGGCCATCGTTGAAATCAAACGTCGCGACGGCGAACACAACATTCGTTTAGAGGATATTTTAGCCAAAATTGAAGAAGTAGGAAACGAATTGGCTTTGGTTTTAATTGGCGGAGTAAATTATTATACCGGACAAGTGTTCGACATCAAAACGATCACTGCTGCAGGACACAAAGCTGGAGCGATTGTAGGTTGGGACTTGGCGCATGCTGCTGGGAATATCAAACTAGAATTGCACGATTGGAAGGTAGATTTCGCTAGTTGGTGCAGTTACAAATACATGAACTCAGGACCAGGGAATGCATCGGGTTGTTTCATTCATGAAAAACACCATAACGACGATTCGCTACCAAGATTCGCTGGTTGGTGGGGACACAACAAAGAACGTCGTTTCAAAATGGAACCGAATTTTGAACCCGTTCACGGCGCTGACGGTTGGCAAATCAGCAATTTACCCATTCTATCACTAGCCCCGTATCTAGCTTCTGTTGAGATGTTTGCTGAGGTCGGCATGGAGGCACTAATAACCAAACGGAATCAGATCACAGCGTATCTGGAATTCATTTTGCACGAAATTGACAAAGAAGTGGATAGCGTTTTTGAGATTATTACGCCTGCAAACCCAGAAGAACGAGCATCCCAATTGTCGGTGTTCTTTCATGGTCAGGGTCGGCCATTGTTTGACTACCTCATGAAAAACGGAGTGGTCACCGATTGGAGAGAACCTAACGTAATTCGCTTTGCTCCGGTGCCTTTGTACTGTTCTTTTGAAGACATGTACGACTTCGGTCAAATTTTAAAAGCAGGTATTTTAAGCAAGCTCTAGTTTTTAAAAGCAGGTCATGCTAATTCCAGCATCGGGATTTCAATAGCCATCAATTCTTTTTTATAGTCTTGAAGTTGTGCTAAAATGGTTTTCTTAGTTGACTCGAAAAAAGGGGTAATCGTCAGCAACGTTTCGTAATAAAGGATTCCTTCAGACAGATTGCTTTTAAATGAATTCCATTTTTTGATTTGAGGTGCAGTGATCGTTTCCGTCATTTCGGCAATTTCCGATTTCAAATAGTCTACATACATTTTCAATTCATTGACAAATAAATTCGGGCGATTGGGAGTAGTCATAACATTCGCATTGCCATAAATGTGTTGTACCATTTCTGATAAGGAAATCTCTTTGTCGAAATAGGCCAAATTGGGTCCGGGGCAAATGACAACACCTTGATCCTGCCCTTTAATTTTGATCCCATTTTCAAGATAGGAAGCGTTGGCTAAACCTACGCAAAGACAGGACTTTTCAGTAATCTTTTGTTGCAATTTCGAATAGACAGCAGCAGAAATACTTCCTTTTTTGGTTTCTAATTCTTCTAATTTAATGTCTTGATATTTCTTAGAAGCCGTGCACGTTCCTTTGATATCCAATTCTTTGCTCAATGCCAATAGTTTTTTAGGGCACGAGCTTCCTGCTTTGTTTTCTAGAATTCGCTTTTCTTTTAAAGCTTGATTCGAAGTTCCTTTTACAGTGTTGAATGGAATTCCAAGAGGTGAAATATGACTCAAATAAAAATCAGGTGCTCCAGCTTTGGCTAATAGTTCGCGAGTGGCAGCGTCTACCGAGGTGGCTTCGGGAACCAACAAAAAGGGTGAACCCCAACCCACAGAGTCTAATTGATACTGCTCCAGCAAAAAGGTGTGTTCTTCCGCTGTGCCGACACCGCCTTGCGCCGTTATTTGTAAAGGCAACGGCTGGTTTGGAATTGGAATTTCTTTTTGGTGCAATGCCTTCGCTAATAATTCGTGCGCTGATTGAATCAGTTGTTCTTTCTTTTGTTTGAATTCCTCCAAAATGGGTCCTAGTAAATAGCCGTCTGTTGCAAAGGCGTGTCCGCCGCAATTCAGGCCTGATTCAATTCGGTATTCCGAAACCCAAAGTCCTTTTTTAGCTAAAAAATTTCCTTGAATCATTGCCGATCTAAAGTCGCTGACTTTGAGGATAATTTTCTTTTTTAATTTTTGATTGGCATCGGGAAAGAAGTCTTTGAAGTTTTCAAAATAGCTGTACAATCGCGGATTCATTCCGGCCGAAAGTACCACAGAAGATTCCAAAGTACTGTTCGCAAAACCCCGAAGCGCAGCATGAGCATCATTAAATTCAACCGGTAGCGCTTCGTCTTTAATGAAATTGTCCTTATCGACTTTAGTCATGATGTTGACATCAATGGCGCCAGGTTTTAAATGTTCTTCTAAGAATTTGATAACATTTTCTTTGATTAAATTCCCATCAGAAATTAGGGATTGCAAGCCCATTTTAAAATCCGATTGGTTGGGCAACATGGCGATATATTTTTCTAAAGTTTGTTTGTTTTCAGACAATTCTGTTTTGAAACTATCGAGTTTTTCTTTGACGATTTGGTCTACTAAATTTAGATAATGCGTAATGCGTTTGGCTCTAAAATCAGCTGCTTTATTGGTGATTTCGTCATACGGAATTTTGAATTTTGTACTGTAGAAAACGTTCATTTTTTCAATAAGCTCATCGTCAGTGATCGAAATTACGGAAGAAATCCCGTAATGCGCCACACGTATTGGGCTGTCAATAGTATAGGCTAATCCCATTACTGGAATGTGAAAAGAGTGGATCGGTTTTGTTGGAGTCATTTAAAACGGATTTAAGAAACCACAAAGATTGGGCAAGGAATCGAATAAAAAACTGATAAATGTCATTTGGAAATTTTTTTGACGTAATTTAACTTTTGGCTTTTACGCTGTTTTATTTTGTAATGTATCTAGAGCGAGTATCTTTGCGGTTCAATTGTCAGATGCTTACTTAGAGTTTTTGTAAAGAACTTTCTTTAATTAGTTTTGACAGCAAATACTGTTAAATAGTCCAAAATTCTATAGAAATATGAACAAACAAGAAAAAATAAAAAACTTCGATCCTTCACAACCTGGATTAGCAGATGAAAGTATTTTCGGATTGCCTTTTACAGCCGAAGAAAGTGAAATCATCATCATTCCAGTACCTTGGGAAGTAACTGTGAGTTACGGATCGGGGGCATCCAACGGACCAGAGGCAATCTTAGAGGCTTCCTTTCAAGTGGATTTGCATCATCAAGAATTTCCGGACTTATGGAAGTTGGGTATTTATTTGGATTTAAACGAGCAAACCGCCATTTGGGGAAGTAACAGTGATAAGTTCAAAGGATTGGCCCAGCCGATTATAGCCGCTTTGGAAAGTGGCGAAGTGATCGAAAGTCATCCTGCATTGCAATCTGATTTGGATAAAATTAATAAAGTCTGCAAGGAATTAAAAGATGAAATAAAAGAACGCGTTTTGTATTGGACTAAGAAAGGGAAGAAAGTGGCCTTATTAGGAGGTGATCATTCTACGCCACTGGGTTATTACGAGGCATTGGCATCGCAGCACGATTCGTTTGGAATTTTGCACCTCGATGCGCATATGGATTTGCGAATTGCTTATGAAGGCTTTACCTATTCTCATGCGTCAATTATGTATAATGCGTTGCAATTGCCTCAAATTACTAAAATAGTACAAATTGGAATTCGGGATTTTTGCAAACAAGAGGTCGAAACCGTGATGGAACAAGGCAGTCGAGTAATCGTTCATACGGATACCGATATGAAGTTGGAAACTTTCAAGGGAGTGACTTGGGAACAACAATGTGATCAAATTATTGCTTCGTTGCCTCAAAAAGTGACGATTAGTTTTGATGTTGATGGAATGTATTCTTGGTATTGCCCTAATACAGGCACTCCAGTTCCTGGAGGATTCTCTTACGAACAAGCCACTTATTTGCTAAGTAGATTAGCCGATAGTGGAAAAGAGATTATTGGGTTTGACTTGGTAGAAGTGGCTCCTGGCGATACTGATTGGGATGGAAATGTTGGTGCTAGAATGTTATACCACATGTGTGGCGTTTTAGCAAAAAACAACGGAATGGAGGTTGGAAAAAAAATCAGGTTCAATCAGATATAATTTTTACTGATACCAAAAGGATTTTAAAACAAAGAACCTGCTCTAGATTTAGAGCAGGTTTTTTTGTGGTGTTTTGGGTAAGTGCTGTAAAAAAACCAAATTTTAGCAATACGGCATTATTATATTTTAAAAATTAACTATATTTTTAATTTGTACCCGTAAAATTATAGGGTATAAATTGAAAATAGAATAAAAATGACTTAGTATTTTGTTTTTCTGAGGGGTTAAATGTGAAAAAAAGATATTTTTACAAAAATATTTTAAAAAACACATCATGAGAAAAATTATTTTGAGCATTCTATTAATAGTCCTAATGGTAGTGACTTTTTTTTCAAATATACTTTTGGAAGATAATCCAATTCCAACAGAAGCGGTAAAGTTTGACACTGGAGATACCGCTTGGATGATTGTAGCAACAGCATTAGTTTTAATTATGACACCTGGATTAGGTTTTTTCTATGGCGGAATGGTGGGTAAAAAAAATGTAATCAGTACGATGTTGCAAAGTTTTATGGCTATGGTCATTGTAACAGTACTATGGGTAGTCATCGCTTTCGGCTTATCTTTTGGCCCAAGTATAGGAGGTATTATTGGCAATCCATTGCCCAACTTATTCTTTCAAGGAGTAGGAACCAATACCGCATGGAGCTTAGCGCCAACGATTCCATTTATGTTGTTTGCCTTGTTTCAAGCTAAATTTGCTATCATAACACCGGCGCTAATTACGGGCGCTTTTGCCGAACGAATTCGTTTTTGGGCATACCTATTATTTATGGTGTTTTTCATATTGTTTGTTTACGCGCCTTTAGCTCATTGCACTTGGCATCCCGACGGAATATTCTTCAAATTAGGAGTTTTAGATTTTGCAGGCGGAACAGTAGTGCACATGAGTGCCGGTTGGGCTGCACTTGCTGGAGCCATTTTCTTAGGAAAACGCAAAGTGCAAAAAGTTGCACCAGCCAGAATTACCTATGTATTACTAGGAACAGGGCTGTTGTGGTTTGGATGGTTCGGATTTAATGCAGGGTCGGCTTTAGGATCTAATGGTCTTGCCGTTCAAGCGTTAGGAACCACTACGGTTGCTGCAGCTGCAGCTGCTTTAGCTTGGGTGTTTTTAGATAAAATTCTGGGTCACAAACTTTCTGCAATGGGAGCCTGTATTGGTGCTGTTGTTGGATTGGTTGCCATCACGCCTGCTGCGGGTTATGTAAGCATAGCTCATGCTCTTTTTATTGGGGTTTTCAGTAGTATGGTAAGCAATCTTGTGGTCAGTAAATTCCCTAAAGGAAAAATAGATGATGCTTTAGATGTTTTTGCGTGTCATGGTGTTGGGGGAATGACTGGAATGCTTTTAACTGGGGTCTTTGCTTCCAAAACAATAAACCCAGCACTAACCGATCAAGGTCTAGTTTTTGGAGAAACGAATTTGTTTTTTCATCAAGTAATTGCCTTAGTTGCGGTTTCAGTATTTGCCTTTTCAGTGTCTTACTTCTTGTTTTTTCTAGTGAATAAAATTACGCCGCTCCGAGTAAGCGAAGACAAAGAAGAATTAGGACTCGATATCACACAACACGGCGAGTACCTATAAATTACAAAACTTTTTTTAGAGAAAGAAAAATTCTTTCAAAATTTTATACTGCTCCGAATGAGACTTCGGATAGCGGATAGGAGGCTTTTTGCTTTTTGTTCCTATGAAAAGACTTGTTTTTTACCACGTAATCTATTATTAATCTTTAAAATAGTTAGCATGAGAAGAATAAAAAACAACTTCCTTTTTTCTATAGCATTTTTAGGAATCGGATCAATTGCAGAAGCACAAGAAACAACAGCATCATCAACTACTTTTGCCGGATCAGCAGATTTGTACTACAAGTATGATTTTGCCAATCGCGACAATAGTAAAACTAGTTTTACCAATTCACATGATTCTTTCGAATTAGGAATGGCGTCAATCGAAGCAACACACAAACTTGGAAAAGCTTCCGTATTTGTAGATTTGGGTTTTGGAAACAGAGCGTCTCAATTTACCTATAACGATTCTACCGCCACGTTCTTGATCAAACAACTTTTGGTTACCTATGAATTTACTCCAAGTTTTAAAGTGACAGCCGGTAGCTTCGCAACGCACTTGGGCTATGAATTGGTTGATGCCGTAGATAATAAAAATTACAGCATGTCGTATGCATTTAGTTACGGGCCATTTTTCAATACAGGTGTTAAAGCACAATATACCAAAGGAAAATACAGTGTTATGTTTGGAGTTACAGACCCGACCGATTTCAAAACGGCTACGGATGCAGGTTCTAAACAAAAGACTTATATAGCGCAATTAGGCTATACGGGCGAAACGACCTCGGCCTATTTCAATGTCACTTCAGGTAGTAGTTACCCATCGACTTCAAAAAACAAGACTCAGTTTGATTTTGTAGGTTCGAAAAAACTAAACGACAAATGGGCGCTTGGGTTCAATGGAACTTATGCCATCGAACAAGATGATGATGCTACTATTGATGATCGAGTTTGGTATTCTTTCATAGGCTATGCAACTTATGCCTTTAAGAGCAGATACAGTTTAGCCTACCGGTTGGAGTATTTTAGAGACAAAGACGGCATCATCTTCGCCAATCAAACCAACATCATTACCAATACCTTATCCCTAAATATAAAAGAAGGGAATTTGACTATCATTCCGGAAATTCGCTTCGATAATGCTACAGAATCGGTATTCAAAGACCATAATAATTTACCTATTGGGGCTTCCGCTTTTGCCCTAATTGCCGCCACTTATTCGTTTTAGTTTTGTGATGTTAGTTTTGTTAGAAAGACTCGATTTGCCAATCGAGTCTTTTTTTTAGGAATTTCTAAACCAAAGGCAGATTTTTTCGTATCAAATTTCCCATCTTACTTATTCCTCCGACATTTTTCACTGCAATACTTCACACTTTCCCAGTTCTTAGCCCATTTTTTGCGCCAAGAAAAAGGCAACCCACAAGTGCTGCATTTTTTTTCGGGGAGATTTTCTTTTTTATGAGGCACTATTTCAGAAACGATTTGGTGGAAATATTGGGTCTTGCATATTCAAAACGATCTACGAGCTGAGGCAAACAATATCCGTCTAATCCGTTTAGCGACACTACCTTTCCTTTGTCGAGTTGGAGCCAACCGTCCTTGTGCTCCAATTTCTCATCGAAAAAAACTGCTTCAATCGAAGCAATAATGTGAATCGTATCGTTTTCCTTGATGTAATATTCATTTAAATATTTGCAATACAATTGCACTGGGCTGCCTTTGACGAAAGGAACTTCCAAATCCGATTTGTATTCTTCTTCCAAAGCCGTTTTGTCAAATTCCGAAACTGATGCTTCGTAGCTTGCTGAGGTATGATGGGCATCCGAAATCTGATCAACCGTAATATGATTGATCGAGAAAAAACCGGTTTCTTTGATGTTTTTATACGTATCTCGTGGCACGGTCGTGGGTCGGAGGATGAATCCAATCAAACCCGGATTGCTCCCCAAATGCGTGACACTGCTAAAAACGGCTACATTGGCGATGCCGTCGATGGATTTGGTGGCGATTAAATTGGCCGATTTGTAACCCGTGCAAGAATTAATAAAATTTAGACGTTCAATTTTTTCCATTTGCGAAATGGTATCTCTGGAAATGTGTTTCATGGAAGTGGATTTAAAAAAACAAAGATAGTTTTGTTTAACAAAATATACAATTTAATAAACAAAATATCCAAAGAACCGTAATGCGTTAGGGATTGCAGTGAAAATCTCCCGATTGTAGCAACGTTGTTTGGAACTTGCCGTATTCATAATCGGGAATTGCAACGAAAAGCCCGCCCGAAGGGAACGCCCAAAAAGCCTTTGAAATAATACTGCGATTTGTCGCATTGCTTCAGTTTATTATTTATTTTTGTTTCCTTATCCTATAAGATTCTTTCTTCATGCATGCATCAAAAAAAATTGCTATCGTTGGCTCCGGATTAGTGGGTTCGTTGTTGGCAATTTACCTCAAAAAAGCAGGGCACACCGTTCATGTATTTGATCGAAGTCCGGACATTCGCCAAATTGAATTCTCTGGGCGCTCCATCAATTTAGTCATGTCGAATCGAGGCTGGAAAGCATTAGAAGATATCGGACTCGACGACGAAATTCGCAAAATCGGAATTCCCGTTGACAAGCGCGCCATACATTTGCCCAATCATCCTTTGAATTACCAATATTATGGCAAAGAAGGCGAGGCGATTTTTTCACTTTCTCGTGGTGTTTTGAATCGGAAAATGATTGATTTAGCCGAAGCTGCTGGTGTGGAATTTTTCTTCGAGCACAAAATTTGGGACGTGACTTTAGCCGATGCTACCTTGCATATTGGTGAAACCGAGCGCGGCGAATGGGAAGAATTGCAATACGATTTGGTGTTTGGTTCAGACGGTGCGTTTTCGCGAGTGCGTCACCGCATGCAACGTCAAAGCATGTTTGACTATTCGCAAGAGTTTTTGAAAATTGGGTATAAAGAATTGCACATTCCGGCGAACGAAGATGGTTCGCACAAATTGGATAAAAATTCCCTACACATTTGGCCTCGTGGCGAATACATGTTAATGGCTTTGGCCAATATTGACGGCAGTTTTACTTGTACTTTATTCATGCCACACGAAGGGGAGAATTCCTTTGAAAAGCTAAAAGACAAAGAAACTTTAGAAGCGTTTTTCGCAACGCATTTCCCAGATACCAAAGAAGTAATCCCTGATTTAGTGGAAGATTTCTTTAAAAACCCCACGAGTTTCTTGGTTACCATGAAGTGTTATCCGTGGACCTTTGAAGACAAAGTGGCGTTAATTGGCGATGCTTGTCACGCTATTGTGCCGTTTTACGGACACGGAATGAACGCCGGTTTCGAAGACATTACCATTTTGCACCAACTCATGGATCAGTATGACGATGATTGGAAAACTATTTTCGCCGAATACCAAAAGTTGCGCAAACCCAATGCAGATGCGATTGCCGAACTGTCCTACCGCAATTTTATGGAAATGAGTTCCAAAACCGCCGACGAGAAATTTTTGTTGCAGAAGAAAATTGAAAAGTGGTTCTCCGAAAAGCATCCCGACAAATGGTTGCCGTTGTACAGTCGGGTCACGTTTAGCTTGCGCCCGTATTCTGAGGCATTAGCGCTGGGCAATCAGCAAAATGCCATCATGGAGCAAGTCATGAAAATCAAAGATATCGAGACGCTTTGGAACAGCGACTTTGTAGAAAATAAAATCCTTGACCTGTTGGGATAAAGTAGCTCTTCGTTACGTTTTTTAAGTTTTTTTTCAGGAGCTATTTCCGGCTATCCGTTTTATTCCCGGTCAAGAAAAGCTACGGCGATACGCCTTGTTTTCTAGAACCGGGAGCTGCCACTACTATCCGGGCTAGGCTAAGTTGCTACCTTTAACGAATAGTTCATTAAGATTATTCTTCCCGATGCACCTTACTAAAATCGAAAGCCGGCTGGCAAATGGCGATATACTCGCACGGTTCCTCAAAAGGATTTGAATATTGCACTCGAGTGTTTTTCTCAATTTTGATGGATTGTCCCGCTTCTAAAATTAAAGTTTCCCCTTCTATGATGAATTGCTTTTTTCCTGAAATGATATAGGTGTATTCTTCGAATTCAGGTGTTTGAAACGGTTCACTCCAATGCGGAGGCGCAATCATGTGCGCAATTGAAATCGCAGCATTAGCGGTCGAAGCTAGGCCGTGGTGTTCTTCAATGAGTTTGCCATCGGTAGTAGGAACTACAAAAGGTGTTTTTTGGATGAGGTATTTTTTCATAACTAGTTTTGGTAAAAAGGAGTAACGCGTTGTTATTTCTTAAAAATAAAATAAACAGCCAGTATTAGAAACAGAAAGCCAACAAAATGATTCCACCGCAAGGTTTCGTTCTTAAAAAACAAAAGCGAGAAAATCACAAAAATGCATAAGGTGACGACTTCTTGAATTACTTTGAGTTGCAGCAATGAAAATGGCCCGCCATTACCTTCAAAACCAATGCGATTGGCAGGTACTTGAAAGCAATATTCAAATAAAGCCAATCCCCAACTGATGAGAATAATGGTAATCAAACCCGCATTTTCAAACCACTTGAGTTCCTTAAATTTGAGATGACCATACCAAGCCAGTGTCATAAAGACATTCGATAAAATCAACAATCCGATGGTAAAAATACTTTTCATTTTGAAACTATTGTGACTTACAGGAGCTATAATTTAGCATCGAAAACCGTTACTATTTCCTTAAAATCTTACTTAAAATACTAAAGGCACCGCGGATAAAACTGGCGCTAGTAACCACTTTTAGAACTGATTTTCCAACTACACTTGCTGTGCTTGGCTCTTTGCTTTCGGCTTTTTCTTCGGCAACGACAGTGGCTTGTTCGTAGGCTGATTCAATTTTTTTAGTGAGGATTTCATAAGCACTTTCGCGATCAATGGTCTCACTGTATTTGCGCACAAGTTTGGAGTTTGAATTGATTTCGGCAAGTTCATCTTCCGTTAAAATAGCCATTCTACTTTGAGGAGCTCGCAGCATCGTAGCGGCTAGTGGTGTTGGGACACCTTTCTCATTCAAGGCAGTAACCAAGGCTTCGCCAATGCCTAATGAGGTGAGGAGTTCATCGGTTTTATAAAATTCGGAAATGGGGTAATTGTCGGCAGTAAGTTTTATTGTTTTTCGATCATTGGCAGTAAATGCTCGCAAAGCATGTTGAATTTTTAATCCCAATTGAGCCAAAACACCACTTGGAATGTCCATCGGATTTTGAGTTATAAAAAAGATGCCAATCCCTTTGGAACGGATCAATTTTACCATCGTTTCAATTTGATCCAACAAGGTTTTGCTAGCTTCGTTGAAAATTAAGTGCGCCTCGTCAATAAACAGGACCAATTCGGGTTGCTCGGCATCTCCTTTTTCGGGCATTTGTTGGTAGATTTCGGCTAACAAACTCAACATAAAGGTCGAAAATAGTTTCGGTTTGTCTTGAATATCGGTAAGGCGAATAATGTTCACGTAGCCTTTTCCATTTTCATCGAATCGCAATAGGTCATTGATGTCGAATGAAAGTTCACCAAAGAACAGGTCACCACCTTGTTGTTCGAGTTCAATAATTTTACGTAAAATAGTTCCAGTTGTGGATGGAGAAATTTTACCGTAGTTTGTTTCGATGGTTTCTTTGCCTTCTTCGGTGATGTAATTGATGACTTTTTTGAGGTCTTTTAGGTCTAAAAGCGGCATCTTATTGTCGTCGCAATATTTGAAAATTACCGAAACCACACCCTCTTGAACGTCGTTAAGGTTTAGAATTCGAGAAAATAAAACGGGGCCAAACTCGGAAACGGTTGCTCGAAGTCGGACACCATTTTGTTGCGATATTGAAAGCAGTTCAACAGGAAAGTTGGCTACGGAATACGGAATATTTATTTTTTCATGCCGTTCGGTAATAAAAGGAAGCACTTCACCTTGTTTAGCAATACCGCTAAAATCTCCTTTGATGTCCATCATTAAAACTGGTATTCCAAAAGTGGATAGTTGTTCTGACAGTACTTGAATGGTCTTGGTTTTTCCAGTTCCAGTAGCTCCAGCAATTAGGCCGTGGCGGTTCAATGTCTTCAACGGAATTTTAACCGTAGCTTCGGGAATGGTTTCTCCATCAAGCATGGCGCCTCCTATGAGTATACTGTCTCCTTTAAAGGTATATCCTTCATTGATGATTTGAATGAAATTTGTTTTTGAAGTCATAGAGTGAAAATTTATAAAATACTTCTTATAAAATGTAGTGCAAGATATTATTTTTTGAAATTAAAAAGAGAAGAGATTCTAAAAGTAATTTTTAGAGGGGAAGAACAAGAAAAAACCAGATTGATGATGGTTAAATACTATATTATACATTTATTACGTTATGTTTATTAATAGTATGTTTTTGCTTGTGCTGCGTGCTTTTTTTGCTTCTTTTTTAAGATAAGAATAATGCCAGATTCGATGTGTTTCGGGCATTATTTAAATTAATTATAATTAAAGTAAAAAAAGTTTTTTTATTACAACTAAAAAATTAAATTTGCTCCTATTCAAGTTTATTTACAACTAAAACTAATAAAATTAATTAAAACTATTAAAAATTAAAAAAATGGCAAACGTTAAAAAAGAAGGCGGTTCAAACTTAGGAGGTATTTTCTCTGGAATTGTGATTGTAGCATGTATTTTAGTGGGGATTCTTGTATGGAACTTTATCATGGGTGCAGGATCAAATTTTGAAGGTGGGGTAAATACGGGAGCACCACTTAAAGGGAATTATTTAGCAATGGTTTATAAAGGAGGTCCAATCGTACCTGTTTTGATGGGATTATTGTTGATGGTTGTTGTTTTTTCATTTGAAAGATATTTTGTAATTTCTAAAGCTACTGGAAAAGGGAATTTAGATCAATTCATGCAAGGTATTCAAAAAAGCATAAAAGGCGGACATATTGATGAGGCAATCGCAGCTTGTGACAAACAACAAGGATCAGTTGCTAATGCTATTAGATCGGCTTTAGTGAAATACCAAGAAGTTAAAAAAGAAGGATTCAACAGCGAGGAAGCTGCCGAGACAATTCATAAAGAAATTGAAGAAGCTACTTCATTAGAAATGCCAATGTTAGAGCAACACATGACAATCCTATCTACTTTAGTTTCTTTAGGTACGCTTGCAGGATTGTTAGGAACAGTAACGGGGATGATTAAAGCATTTGCTGGATTAGCAGGTGGTGGTGGAGCAGATTCTGCGGAACTTGCAAACGGTATTTCTGAGGCGCTAATCAATACCGCTACTGGTATCTCGACTTCTGCATTAGCAATTATCTGTTATAACTTCTTTACTTCAAAAATCGACAGTCTTACCTATGCAATTGATGAGGCAGGTACAACAATCGTGAATACTTACAGACATTTTAGAGGTAGCTTAAAACAATAATTTTGATATTGATTATCAATACTAATATATAAACAATGGCAATAAAAATGAAAAAGAAGTCAACATCGACCGATATGACGGCGATGTGTGATGTTGCATTCCTTTTGCTTACGTTCTTTATTTTGACCGCTACTGCTAAGGTTCCTGAAGTGATGCCTGTTGATACACCTGCATCTACGGTACAGACGAAGTTGCCAGAAAAAGATTTGGCTACTTTGACCGTAGGTAATGGAAAAGTTTTTTTTGATGTTAAAGGCAAAGATGTTCGTATAAGAACTCTCGAATTAATGGGCAATAAATACGGCGTTAAATTTTCGGAAGACGATCAGAAAAGCTTTGCAATCATGGAAAGTTTTGGTGTGCCAATGGGAAGTCTTAAACAAATTCTTGACTTGAAACCTGCTGATAGAAAGAAAGTTCAACAACCAGGAATTCCTAAGGATTCTCTTGACAATCAGTTGGCAGACTGGGTACAGAATGCTAGGATAGCTAATATTGAATTGCACGATAAAGAATTAGAACTCGCCATAAAAGGGGATGCTAAGGAAGAATATCCAATTATCAAAAGAGTGATGGATATTTTGCAAGATCAAAAAATCAATAACTTTAGTTTGGTTACTGGGTTAAGAGGAAAAGAAAAATAATTAAATAAAGATACTAAAATGGCTGAATTAAATACCGGCGACGGCGGCGGTAAGAAAGGCAGTGGTAAAGTAAGAAGTAAAAAACAAAATTCAAAAGTCGATTTAACGGCAATGGTGGATTTAGCTTTCTTGTTAATCACTTTCTTTATGCTTACGACCACCTTGTCTAAACCACAATCAATGAATTTGGGGTTGCCAGATAAAGATCCAGATAAGGATAAAAACAAAGATGTAAAAGTAGATGAGAATCGTACAATGACAATTTTATTAGGAGATAATAATAAATTGGTCCGTTACGTTGGATTGCTAGCTACACCTGTTGCAGGCGGAGCACCTAAAGATTTTGCTTTTGGTAAAGATGGTATCCGACAAGAATTATTGAACAGAAAAGAAAAAGTACTTCAATATACAGGGAACAAAGACAAAGGGATGATTGTTATCATCAAACCAAGCAAGAAGTCAAATTATCGCAATCTTGTTGATATACTTGATGAGATGGCAATTGTAAACGTTCCAACGTATGCAATTGTTAATGAATTTACACCGGAAGAAGCAAAGCTACTTGGAGATTCGAGTAGTGCTCCAGCTTCACCGACAGAACCAGCAGCAACCAATCCTTAATCTAATTAAAAAAGAAAAGACATGAAATTAGATTTATTAAAAAATAAATGGCTGGATATCGTTTTTGAAGGACGAAATAAATTGTATGGCGCTTACGAATTGAGAGCTTCAAATGGTAAGACTACTATGAAGTCGCTGATTATTGGCGGGATTATTTTTACTTTCTTGGTTAGTATTCCAGTATTAGCCAATTTTATCCCAAGTGGAGATGATGAGGCCGTTTTAGATCAGAAAATCACAACGGTAAAATTACCTCCAAAGGAAAAACCAAAAGAAAACCTACCACCACCACCACCACCACCACCAAAAGTGGATCAGGTGAAATTCGTGAAGCCAGTTGTGGCTAAAGCAGAAGAGGTAGTAGAAGAACCACCAAAAATCAAAGAGATTGTAGACAAAAAAATTGGCGCTGAAACAATCAAAGGGGATCCAGATGCTGAACTAACAGTTGAGCCTGTTGGAAATGGTCCAAAAGATGTAGTAGAGGAGGATAACACCATTTACAATTCTGCCGGTATTCAAATTCCAGCTGACTTTCCTGGAGGTGTTGATAAATTTAGAAATTACATTAGTAGAAATTTCTCAATGCCAGAAGATGATGATTTTCCTGGAGGAAAAGTATTTGTTACTTTTGTAGTTGAAAAAGATGGTTCACTTACAGACATAAAAGTCTTAAGAGATGCCGGTTATGGAACAGGAAAAGAAGCTGTCCGGGTAGTTAAAGCATGTAATATTAAATGGAACCCTGGAGAGCAAAACGGCAAAAAAGTAAGGATGCAGTTTATGATGCCCATCAGTCTTCAAAAGGCTAATTAATGTTTAGTAAAATACGTTTCCAATTTAAGAAGAAATCGCTAAAAGAGCGATTTCTTCTCGTTATAGGAATTTTGCTTTTTTTAACTTATTTTGTTTTGGGAATGTTTATTGTTTTCGGAAAACAAATTCCATTGCAAATGAAACCTAGTTACAGAATAGCCTTTGGAATCCTTTTGATTGTCTATTCATTCATACGATTTATAAGAATCTTAAATACCAAAGACGAACAATAATAATGAGAAAATACAGTCACATCTTGGTTTTTGTTTTCTTTACGGTCTTAGTAATTAACTGTAAGAGAAATGACGTAAAACAAGAAAAAGAAACCTTTTTAGAAGGAGAAACTACGATTCTAGTTGACGAAACGCTTAAACCAATAATTGAAGACCAAGTTCAAATATTTGAAAGTAAGTATCCTGCCAAAATAAATATTATTGCGAAATCGGAAGCAGAAATCATTCAGTCATTTGTAAAAGATTCTTCAAGATTAGCAGTTTTAACAAGAACGCTTACTAAAAAGGAATTGCATTTTTTTGAGAGCAAAAAATTATTTCCTAAAATCACACCTTTCGCCAAAGACGCCATAGCGTTGATTTCAAATGCAAATAATAAAGACACGCTTATTACGTTGAAAGAAGTGCTAGACTTCATGAAAGGAGTAAAAACTTCAAAGATCAAAGGCTTAGTATTTGATGATTTAAATTCAAGTACAGTACGCTATTTTAAGGAATTGGGAAATATTGAGTCTTTGCCAGTAAATGGCGTATTCTCATTTAAATCTAGTAATGAAGTAATTCATTATGTGGCGCAGAATGATGGAATGATTGGCATTGTAGGAATTAATTATATCTTTGAACCGACTGAAATTAGCAAACAGGATATTAAAAAAATTAATGTGTTAAACGTTCAAAATGTGACCGATTCCAAATATTATGGTCCAACACAGAATAATATAGCCGAAGGCAAGTATCCTTTGGCACGTGATTTGTTTATCGTGAATGCACAAGGATTCTCTGGACTCGGAATGGGGTTCTCCACTTTCGTAAAAGGAGACGTTGGACAACGAATTGTTTTGAAATCGGGATTGGTACCTGTGCTATTTCCATCAAGACAAATTCGGATAAGAAAAACAATCAATAATGATAAAAAAGCAAATTAAATTCAAGACCATGAACACACTAAAGATGTTTAGCTTTATTCTACTTTCTATTGTAACGATAGGTAGTGCACAAGAAATTGAGCAAGCTAAAAAAGCCATCGATGCAGAACAGTACGAAAAAGCTAAATCAATTTTAAAGTCTTTGATTCAAGCAAAACCAGGAAATGGAAAAGCTGCGTTTTATCTAGGGAATATTTATTTAAAACAAAATATAGAAGATTCGGCGAAGATTGCTTTCCAAAAAGGAATTGCTGGTAGCGAGAATGCAAAGTGGAATTATATTGGGATGGGGCAAATTGAACTGAACAAAGGAAATGTTTCCGGAGCTCAAACTAATTTCGATTTGGCGACTAAGGATATGAAGAAAAAAGATACGGAAGAGTATGTTTATGTTGCCAAAGCTTATATGAATGCGGAAAAGCCAGATTATAAATCGGCAATTTTGGTTTTAAACAAAGCAAAAGCCATAAATCCGATCGATGCGAATGTTCAAATGGCTATTGGAGATGCGTATTACGGTGATAAAAACCAAAATGAATCCTATGCTGCCTACAGAAATGCTTATCAAACGGATCCCACTTTAATTCGTGCTAAAATGCAATTAGGGGTTTTGTTGAAAGGTGCTAAATCCTATACCGAAGCTGTTAAAGCTTACAACGACGTAATTGCAATTGACCCAAACTATGGTCCAGTATACCGAGAGTTGGCTGAGACATACTATTATTGGGGAAATAATGAGCCTAGAAAATATACGGAATACATTCAAAAAGCTCTTGGATTCTATGAAAAGTATATGAGCTTAACGGACTATTCTTTAACTTCACGCATGCGACATGCCGACTTCTTGATCCTAGCTAAAGACTATAAATCTCTTGAAGTAGAAGCCAATAAGATGAAAGAATTGGACAAAGTAAATCCAAGAATTCTTCGTTACTTAGGGTATTCTGCCTATGAAAATGGAAATATAGATGTTGCGATTAAGTCCATGCAAGATTTTATTTCTAATCCAACAAATAAGATAATAGCTAGAGATTACATGTACTTAGGTTTAGCAAAACTGATGAAGTCCAATAATGTTGAAACCAAAGTATTAGATCAAGTTCTTTTTGATTCTGGTGTAGCGGACATTAAAAAATCAGTTGAAATGGAGCAGTCAATGACGAATGACTTAAGTGAAGTTGGTAAAAAGTTCTACGAACAAAAATTATTCAAGCAAGCTGCAGCTATTTATGAAATCGCAACTTCTAATGCAACTTCAAAAAATTACTTGCTAGATAATTTTTATTTAGGAAATTCTTTATACTACAACAATACAAGAAAAGATATTGTTAAACCGGATCCAATAGAATTACAAAAAGCCGATGCCGCTTTTGGTAGAGTCATTGAAGCATCACCAACGACACAAGACGCCTATATTTTTAGAGCTAGAGCCAATAGATTACTAGAAAATGAAGAAATGATTATCAAGTATTATGAAGATTATTTGAGAGTTGTTACTGAAAAAGGAGATGAGGAAATCACTAAGAACAAAGCGAAATTTATAGAGTCATACAACAATATCGCTGCTAGTTATGCAAATTCAGATAAAACTAAAGCAAAAGAATTTTTTAATAAAACTTTAGTTCTTGATCCAACAAATCAATACGCGCTGGATTCGCTTAAAATGCTCAAATAATAAAGCAAAAATAATTTTTAAAACCGACAAATCATCTTGTCGGTTTTTTTTGTTTTATGCAGTGCATAAAGGAACCAGGCATCCTTTTCTCTAATATTTATGTAGCGCCACATAAGATGAATGTTAACCAGACTAATTTACGATAAACAATTTTTAACCCCAAATCCAATATCGTAAATCCAATATCGTAAATCCAATTCCCTATCTTTGCGCTTTAAATAAAGAAATGCTAGCAAAAGAAGTTCAATTAGCCGTAGAAAAAGGAACAATGCTTCCTCTAATGGAAGAGTTTTATACAATTCAAGGAGAAGGGTTTCACACCGGAACAGCCGCCTACTTCATTAGAATTGGAGGTTGTGACGTGGGTTGCCATTGGTGTGATGTAAAAGAGAGTTGGAATGCAGAACTACATCCACCAACCGCTATCGATCAAATTGTAGTAAACGCCAAAAGATATGCTGATACGGTTGTAGTAACAGGTGGCGAACCACTAACATGGGACATGACAGCTCTGACTAAAAAGCTAAAGGAACAAAATCTTAAAGTTCATATTGAAACATCAGGAGCATATCCATTAACAGGAAGTTGGGACTGGATTTGTCTTTCTCCCAAGAAAAATAAACTTCCAGAAGAAACCGTTTACGAAAAGGCTCACGAATTAAAAGTAATCATCTACAACAAGCATGACTTTATTTTTGCTGAAGAGCAAGCCGAAAAGGTGAATAAAAATGCTATTTTGTTTTTGCAGCCCGAATGGAGTAAAAAGGAAGAAATGACCCCTTTAATTGTTGACTACGTCATGAAAAATCCCAAATGGAGGGTATCACTACAAACCCACAAATATTTGAACATACCTTAAAAGTTATTGATGAAAGGAATTACTATTTTACTTTTGTTATTGCCTCTTCTTTCATTTTCCCAAATTGTTGGTGACGATGAAGTCTATTTGGGAGGAGATCGAATTGAAGCAAAATTTAATGGTGGTGGGATTGAAAATTTTAATAAGTTTATTCAGGAACAATTCAATTACTCGAAAGTTACCAAAGCCGGTAGAATGATTGCTGCTTTCACAATAGATGTAGATGGCAACCTCAATCATATTAAATTAGTAGAAATGATTGATGTGGATTCGGCAACTGAATTGATAAGAGTTTTAAACAAATGTCCAAAATGGCAACCTGCAACTCGAGGAGGAAAACCGATTAGTGTTGAAATCAAATACCCGATGGTTTTTAAATACCACTAAAACAGTAGTTCTATTTTGAAAACTTAAATAGTAATTTATGAGAAAGATTTTACTTTTTTTGAGTGTATTTTTTTTTCTACAAACTCTTCAAGCGCAAGAAATTCGTGCAGTACTTGAGGATGCAGTTTTTGAAATAAAAGACATTGATGTTACTCCTGATTTTCCGGGTGGTCTAGATGTTTTTTATACTTTTTTCGATAAAACTTTTAAAAAGCCCGATGTTCCTCAGTTGATCGGAAAGTTATTTATTTCCTTCATTGTAGAAAAAGATGGAAGCCTAACGGATGTAGCCACTGTAAAAGACATTGGCTTCGGAACAGGAGCAGAAGCAACTCGAGTCTTACAACTTTCACCCAAATGGATTCCTGGAAAAAAAGCAGGAAAAGTAGTTCGAGTAAAATATATCCTTCCCATCGGAATTCATACCGATTAAATCTGTTTCTATGAAGTCAAATTTTCTTTTAGATCCTGAAATTACCTTTCTGAATCACGGCTCTTTCGGCGCTTGCCCTAAACCAATTGTAGAAAATCTTCAGTATTGGCAACTTGAATTGGAGAAAAACCCCGTGCATTTCATCCAAAAAAAAGCACCCGAATATTTAAAAATAGCTAAAGACGCATTAGCAGGATACATAGGATGTGCCTCCGAGGATTTCTTTTTCACTCCCAACCCAACGGTAGCCATAAATACTATCATGCGCAGTTTGGTTTTGCAACCAGAAGATGAAATTCTAACCACCAACCACGAATATGGTGCTATGGATAGAACCTGGAGCTTCTATTGTAAAAAGTCAGGAGCAAAATATGTTCGACAACCCATTTCTTTACCCATCGTATCTAAAGAACAACTTTTAGAAGATTTTTGGAAAGGCTATTCCCCCAAAACAAAAATTGTCTTTATCAATCAAATCTCAAGCGCTACAGCATTAATTTTTCCCGTAAAAGAAATTTGCCAAAAAGCCAAAGCACTCGGATTAATTACAATTATTGATGGGGCTCACGTTCCTGGACATATCGATCTAAATATTGAAGAATTAGACCCCGATTTTTACACAGGAACGCTCCACAAATGGATGTTGGCACCCAAAGGATCTTCTTTTTTATACGTTAAGAAATCATTTCAAAATCAAATAGATCCACTGGTAGTAAGTTGGGGATATGAAAGCGAATTACCAAGTTCAAATCAGTTTTTAGACTATCATGAATACCAAGGTACTCGGGATATTGCTGCTTTTTTAACTACACCAACAGTCATTCAGTTTTTAAAGGATAATCATTGGAAATCAGTAGCAGAGCAATCTAAAAAAACCATAGTAGAACACTACCAAATTTTCTGTGCTATAGTGGGTTCGAAACCAATTTGCCCAATCTCGTCTGAATTCTTAGGGCAAATGTGCAGCATCCCCATAACAACCGATAATCCAACAGCATTAAAAGAACTCTTATTTCAAAAATATCGAATTGAAATTCCAGTTATGAAATTGAATCACGGAACATACATCCGAATTTCTTTCAATGGGTACAATTCTGAGCACGATTTGCAAGTGCTAAGAAATGCCTTAGTCGATATTAAAAAAACTACTACTTTATTAAAGTAAGTAATGTTCTAAAAAACAAGTATTTAAGATAAATTAAGATAAAATTAAAGTAAAGAATAAGTATTTGTTTGTATTATTGCAGTCTATAATTAAAAAAACTATGAAAAGAAATCTTGCCCTACTACTAATCGCTATCTCGTTTTCAATGTTCGCACAAAGAACATGCAGTACTATGGATAAATTGCATGAAAAGATGAGTGCCGATCCTAATTTTGCAACGCACCATCAAGAAGTGATGGACTTCATTCAAAATCCAAACAATTCACAATCCCTATTTCAGAAAGGACCAAATTCGCCTGCAGTGGTAGTTACCATTCCAGTAGTTTTCCACGTTTTGTATAAAAATGCTACCCAAAATATTAGCGACGCACAAATTGCATCACAATTGGACGTATTGAACAAAGACTACAGAAAGTTAAATACCGATTTTAATACTGTAGTGCCTTCTGCATTTCGCCCTCTAGGTGCCGATATGGAAATTGTTTTTTGCAAAGCTACTAGAACACCAGCAGGTGCAGCATCCACTGGAATTACAAGAAAATCAGTAGGAAGTACTTTTGTTTTTGAAGATAGTTACTACTTAGCAGCAGGGGAACCAGCTTGGGACACAACTAAATATTTGAATATTTGGATCGGAAGATTTACCGATAATACGCTACTTGGTTTTGCTTATCTGCCTTCTTCTGCTGGAGATGCAAATGACGGACTTTGTATTGGAGACCAGTATTTCGGAACTACAGGAACTGCAACGGCTCCCTTTAATAAAGGAAGAACCGGAACACATGAAATCGGGCATTATTTCGGATTAGATCATCCATGGGGAGATGATGGTAGTGCTTGTAATACAACCGCTAATAGTGATGGAGTAGCCGACACGCCAGCAACAAACAATCCTTATTTTGGTTGCCCAACTTTTCCAGATAACACCAATGCTTGTACTTCAACCACCAACGGTTCCATGTTTATGAACTACATGGATTATGTAGACGATGCTTGTATGGCCTTCTTTACAGCAGGACAAAAGACTATTATGCAAAATACATTGGCTGGCCCTAGATTAAGCTTGTTAAGTTCTAACGGATGTGCTGCTCTTGGACTTGATCAATTTGAAGCCATTAAAGCAATTGCCGTTTACCCTAACCCAGTGTCTAAATATTTCATGATTACGTCTCCACAAGTTGCTATTGACGAAGTGGAAATTTTCAATACCTTAGGACAACTAGTGAAAACTCAAAAGTTATCACAAACGAACAATGTAATTTCAGTAGAAGAATTCGAATCAGGAACCTACTACTTAAGAATTTACAATCAAGGTCAATTCTTAAAATCGGATAAAGTAATCAAAAAATAAGAAGGTATAATGCATAAAAAAATCCCGAAAGGTTCTAATGGCTTTCGGGTTTTTTTTTATGCCCATTGGTTGCGTTTCTTCAATTCCGTAATGTGGGCCAAATGATGGTTACCATGCCAAGCATACAAAGCCGCCACTTCGTAAAGCGGAAATTCTTTCCCGTATTGTGGATGAACATAGCGTCTTTCGAAATCACTAGCACTCAAATTAGAAAGTATAGCATGCAATCGGAAATGCAATCCTTCTAGCAATTGAAGCGACGACGCAATTGCCATAGTTCGATTGTCTTCCAATTCCGACCAAAGTCCTTCATTATAGGGCTTTATGGTAGGTAAATCTTCCGTTAGGGTCAATTTAATCCGAATCAAACAATTCATGTGACTGTCAGCACAATGATGCACCACTTGCCGAATTGTCCAGCCTCTCGGTCGATAAGGGGTATCCAATTGGAAGTCACTTAAATGCGCTACTTCGTTTTTCAATCGGTTTGCAAAACTGCCAATCACTTTAATTTGCTCGGCAATAACGCTAGCATCATATACGGTTGGAGCGATAAATGCACCAATAGGAAATCGTAATTTTTCTAAATCCAAAGCTTCCATAAAAATAGGGTTACTGTTACTCTCTATATTCTTGTCTCTTGCTTCTTGTCTCTTGCTTCTAACTTCTTGTTTCTTGTCTCTTTCCTCTAACAATACGAAAGCCGAGCTAAATAATCAAAATGCGCTCCTTCTAAAAGCAATTCACACTGCATTCCATGAGCATGAGCCGCATTTTGCAACGTATTGTAATCGATATACATCCAGTCAAAAGAATCTTCTTGCTCTCCTTTATAACGAATATTAAAAACCACCTCGCCATAATACTCCTGATCCAACGGAATGATTTTCCCACCATCCTCATCTTCATCAAACATATAAATAATGTCTGAACTGTCCAGTAAGATTTGCCCTCCTTCATTCAATAGCGATCTTAATTTCACAAGAAAAGCCGCTACATTTTTCAAACGGCCACACATTCCAGCGCCATTCATTAGTAACAAAATGGTGTCGTATTTCTCATTTTCCAATGTCATCACATCGTGAACGCTAGCATTCTTAATACCACGAAGCGTGCAAGCCTGAATGGCATTCTCCGAAATATCAATAGCTGTGACCTCCAATTGTCTTTCGTTTTGCAAATACAAACTGTGACTTCCAGCCCCACATCCCACATCCAGAACTTTTCCTTTGGCCAACTGCAATGCTTTTTGTTCCAGAGACGGCATTTCAGAAAACGAACGAAACAAATATGCGACACTCATTTCATCTTCTTCCGAAATGGAAGTTTCCGTAATCAAATCTTCCGGTGCATTTTGGGTTTGAAAATCGAGTATCGCTTTTCCAAAAAGGTCTTTCATAATCGTTTATTTGGTTATTCCGTGATTTGGTGCTGTGTTTTTGTATAATTTTGCCGTACCTTCTTAAAAAATGAAAGTGACGAATCCACAACTCAACATACTGCCCAAGCTCGCCAAAGATAAGCATATCGAAAACAAAAAGTATTTCGACAAGCTGAAAAAGAAAACACCCAAAAATTTGGATTATGTCATGCAGGAAATACACGACGCCGAATTTAAAAAAACAGATTGCCTTGCTTGCGGCAATTGCTGTAAAACAACCGGACCACTTTTTACTGCTGCCGATATCGAACGGATCTCCAAACACCTGCGTCAAAAGCCACAGCAGTTTATTGATCAGTATTTGCGAATAGATGAAGATCAAGATTACGTGTTGCAAAGTGTTCCTTGTACCTTCTTAGATGCCGAGAATTATTGCATGATTTACGAAGTGCGCCCAAAAGCCTGCCGCGAATTCCCGCATACCGATCGAAAAAAGTTCCAACAAATAGCGGATCTAACCCTGAAAAATGTAGCCATCTGCCCCGCAGCTTTTAATATTGTTGAAGAAATGAAGAAGCGATTGCCTTTGTAGAACCAACGTTTGGCTTGCAAAGAGAATAAATTAGCCCAACAAGGATAGCCTTACTCGTAAATCAAATATTTCTTTCGCATTTCTTTGA
>Ga0208124_100084_pt1 | contig 60016 bp, 51 predicted proteins | sample LakWasM104_HOW12_2_FD_183922 | JGI IMG/M metagenome (GOLD analysis project Ga0208124, IMG submission 183922) | Freshwater sediment methanotrophic microbial communities from Lake Washington under simulated oxygen tension - Sediment Metagenome... | ecosystem: Environmental > Aquatic > Freshwater >...
CTGTAGATTTCAACTTTATCAACTATCTCGGAAGTGGTTGCAATGGCTTCAGGCAAATCGGTGAAGAGTTTTTTCATTTCATCGGCCGATTTGAAATAATACTCTTGATTGGACAAGCCAAAACGATAGCCGCGACCGCGACCTATAGGCGTTGTTTGCTTTTCACCATCGCGTACGCAAAGCAAAATATCATGCGCATTGGCATCTTCTTTATTGATATAAAACGTATTGTTGGAAGCTACTAATTTCACGTCGTGTTTTCGGGCCAAAGCGACCAAACCTTCGTTAACGCGGTTCTCGTCTTCTTGTTGATGGCGCATTACTTCGAGATATAAGTCGGAGCCAAATTCCTGTTTCCACCAAAGCAACGCTTCTTCGGCTTGGTTTTCACCAAGGTTGAGCAATTTGTTTGGGATTTCACCATACAAATTCCCCGACAAAACCATCAGGTCTTCTTTATATTGCTGTATGGTATTCTTGTCAATTCTAGGAACATAATAAAACCCATCAGTGTATGCAATGGAAGACATTTTAGCCAAATTGTGGTAGCCATTTTTATTTTTTGCCAAGAACACCACTTGATACCCATTATCCTTTCTAGATTTATCTTTGAGATCTTCACAAACAAAAAACTCGCAACCAACAATAGGCTTTACGATAGTTTCTACTGGAGATTCTCCAGCCTCTTCCGCGGCTTTGTTTTTGGCTTCGGCCGCTTTATTGTGATTTAAAATGTCGCGCACGAAGTGAAAAGCACCCATTAAATTAGCGTGATCCGTGATCGCTACTGCAGGCATTTTTTGTTGCACCGTAGCTTTCACCAATGCCGCAACGCTAATGGTAGATTGCAACACCGAAAACTGAGTATGGTTGTGCAAATGCACAAAATCGGTGTCGATTAATATTTGTTTGTTTTCCGAAAGTTCTTGCTTGGAAATCGGCGCCGCTTGTTTATCTCCTAATTGTTGCCGGATTTTTTCGGAGGCTTCTTTTAAGTTGACATGTCGCAATCCGATTAGCGGAATGGTCTTCGGATTTTTGGTTTTGAATTCTTGAAAATAGTCGGGAGCAACTTCTAACTGTTCTTTGGTGAAAATTTCCAGTCGAATTAATTCCAAAAAACAACGGGTGGTTGCCTCCACGTCGGCGGTAGCATTGTGCGCTTCTGAAAAAGGCACTTGGAATAAATATTCGTGCAATTCCGTTAGGGTCGGAAGTTTGAACTTGCCGCCTCGTCCTCCAGGCAATTTTAATAAAGAAGCGGTTACTTCGGTACACGTGTCCAAAACGGGCATGGCGCCCATAGAAGTTGCGATTCCCAATCTGTGGAATTCGCACCCCATAATATTGATATCGAAGCCTAAATTCTGACCAACAATAAATTTCGTTTTGGCTAACGCAGCATTAAATTTTTCTAAGACTTCTTGCAAGCCAATGCCTTCCGCGTGGGCTAATTCAGTTGAAATACCGTGAATTCGTTCCGCATCATACGGAATATTGAAACCTTCGGGTTTGACCAAATAATCTTGATGTTCGATGAGTTTCCCCATCGAATCGTGCAACTGCCAGGCGATTTGTACACAGCGTGGCCAATTATCGGTGTCGGTAATGGGGGCATCCCAACGTTTGGGTAAACCAGTAGTTTCGGTATCGAATATTAAGTACATAGTAAAATTGAAGTGCTTGTAACGAGGTTGTGATTACAAAAAAATGAACTTCAAAATTAGACTATTTTAGAGAAGAAAAGCGGGGAAGTTATCAACAAAAAACCATTCAAAAATTGAAGAAATTCAATTTTTGAATGGTTCATTATAAAGATTGGTTATAAATCTAAATTAGAATTGTGTTAACTAGTAACCACCACGGTTTCCACCGCCACGGCTATTGCCACCACCATAACCACCACGAGAGTCACCTCCACGGCTGTTATTGTTGAAGCTTCTTCTTTCGCCTTCTGGTTTTGGTTCCGATTTATTTACTACAATTGCACGACCTTGAACAGTAGCACCATTCAATTCAGCAATTGCTTTTAATGCTTCCTCGTCATTGGTCATTTCAACAAAACCAAATCCTTTACTTCTTCCAGTAAATTTATCGGTAATAATTTTTACAGAATCAACTGCACCATAAGCCTCGAAAGACTCTCTTAAATCTGCTTCCTCAATACTGAATGGAAGACTTCCAACAAAAATGTTCATATGTACTTTTTTAAAATATTACACAAATGTAGTTCTAATTTTGTTCTAAAATACTATGCCCTAGTTAATTTATGATTTTATACCAATAAAAAACCATCCGCGAGGGATGGTTGAAGATGTTTTACAATTTTAAGCATTACGGAGCCGTTACCACAGGCACTCTATAAAAGACTCCTTTTTGCAAGTTTACTAATGGAGCCGCTTCGGAAGCTGGATCCGTATTCACGGCATTGAAACGGAATGATCCCGAAATTCTAGTGCCATCATACTCTCTAATAATAATTTCACCATCTGCATTCGGATTGGCGGTGTCATAGGTATATTCGTTGCCGCTGCTTTTTAAAAGATAACTGGCTTTTTGATTGTTGTAATTGTTGGTTCCTCCTAGTTCAATTTTTATAAACGTGTTGGGTTTTTTGGGATCCACTAATGTAGTTGGAACCTTAAATTTCAAATTCATGCTTTCCGTCAAAGTCACGGCATTGATGGTCATTTTATTATTTCCGAGGTTGATGTTCGCTTGCGCATTGGAACCTTCCCATAAAAAATTGTCTTTTACGCCTTGGAAAATATCGTTGTTTTTGACACTGATATTTTCACTGCAGGAACTTAACGTCAGTGCCATGATGACAATAGAAAGAATCTTTTTCATTTTTTGAGATTTTTAAGGAACAAAAATAGGGTTTTAAAACAAATTGAAGAACTAAAAATAAAAAAATAAAGCACCCTTTTTAGAATTCTTAGGAGAAGTTATGATGCTGATTCTCAAATTTCATGGATGGATTAGTTTTTTTAGATTTAAATTGTATCTTTGCGCCCTTAATTAACCGAGGTCGTGTACCTCAAAATTTAATCATACGATTATGTCAGTAAAAATTAGATTACAAAGACATGGTAAAAAAGGGAAACCTTTTTACTGGGTTGTAGCGGCAGATGCTCGCTCAAAAAGAGACGGTAAATACTTAGAGAAAATCGGTACTTACAATCCAAACACCAATCCTGCAACTATCGATTTAAACTTAGATAGCGCAGTACAATGGTTGCACAATGGTGCTCAACCAACCGATACAGCAAGAGCCATCCTTTCATACAAAGGAGCGTTGTTGAAACACCACCTTGATGGCGGAGTTCGTAAAGGGGCTTTAACTCAAGAACAAGCGGATGCTAAATTAGCCACTTGGTTGGAAGCTAAAGCAGGTAAAGTAGATGCCAAAAAAGACGGATTGTCTAAAGCACAATCTGATGCTAAAGCAAAAGCGTTCAAAGCAGAACAAGCCGTAAACGCAAAACGTTTAGCCGCTGCAGCGCAAGCTGAAGTAGAAGCTACTCAAGAAGAAGTTGCTGAAGTTGCCGAAGAAGTAACTGCAGAAGCTCCTGTAGCGGAAGTTGCAGAAACTGTTGAAACTCCTGCCGAAGAAGCTCCAGCAGCCGAAGAAGCTAGCGAAGAAACAGAAGCTTAATTGACCAGCGATCATGCGTAAAGAAGAATGTTTCTATTTAGGCAAAATCGCGAAAAAATTTAGTTTCAAAGGGGAAGTGCTCATCTATTTAGATACTGACGAACCCGAGTTATATGAAAATATGGAATCAGTATTTGTTGAATTCAACAATAATCTGGTTCCATTTTTTATTACCAACAGTTCCTTGCACAAAAATGATTTCCTGCGTGTTCGTTTTGAAGACGTCAACACCGAAGAAGAAGCCGACCGATTGCTAGGAAGTGCCGTCTACCTGCCGTTAAAAATGTTGCCCAAACTCACTGGCAACAAATTCTATTTCCACGAAGTCATCGGTTTTGAAATTGAGGACCAACGCTTGGGTGTCTTCGGAAAAATCGTAGCCATTAACGACAGTTCCGCTCAGCCACTTTTTGAAGTCTTGAACGGCGAAGTAGAAATACTAGTGCCCATGATCGACCATTTCTTGGTCAAAATCGATCGCGAAAACAAAAAAGTCGTCATGAATTTGCCGGAAGGACTCATCGAAATGTATCTGTAACCGTTTTTAAGATTTTAACAGGTACTAGAAGCCGGGAACCTGCTATCCGTTGCAATCTTTTTGTTGAAAAAACAAAAAGGATTTTCACTACTATCAGGGCTAAAAACTGCTCCGAACTAAAAATACCCTGCTTACCCATCTAATAAAAATGCCTTTCCAGTTCAAACAATTCTCCATCCATCAAGACAAAACCGCCATGAAAGTAGGGACCGATGGCGTATTGCTTGGCGCATGGGCTCCATTGGAACACCAACCCTTCTCGATTCTAGACATCGGAACCGGAACCGGACTCATCGCTTTAATGCTCGCACAACGAACCGATGCCGAGCAAATTGATGCACTAGAAATTGATGAAGCCGCCTACGAACAAGCCGTTGAAAATTTTGAAAACTCGCCTTGGAGCGATCGCCTATTTTGTTTTCACGCCGGCCTTGATGAATTCATCGAAGAACCCGAAGACGAGTATGATTTAATTGTTTCCAATCCACCATTCTATTCCGAAGATTATAAAACCGACAACGAACAACGCGATGTAGCACGCTTTCAGGATGCCATGCCTTTTGAAGATTTGGTAGAAGCCGCAGATTTGCTATTATCAGAAAAGGGGATCTTGGCCGTGATTCTTCCGTTCAAAGAAGAAGCAAAATTTATTGCCTTGGCAAAAGACTTCGACTTATTTCCCATCAAAATTACCCGTATAAAAGGAACGCCAAGCACAGAAATTAAAAGAAGTTTGTTGGCATTCTCCCGATTTGAAACACTCGATTTCACAGTAAACGAACTTGTTATTGAAACCTCTCGTCACAACTTTACTGCTGAATACATTACCCTAACGAAAGATTTCTATTTAAAAATGTAGCCCTAGCCCTGATAGCAGCGGTATCTCCCGATTTTAGAAAACAAGGCTTTAGCCGTAGCTTTTCTTGATTGGGAATTTAGCGGATAGCAGGTTCTCGGCTCCTAAAAATTCACAGTCAAAAATATTTAATTTTGCGTATTCGCGAGCCCAAAAATAATTTCTCGAAAAGACACAAAGAATAGGAATCCAATTGCAAACCTTCACCCATTATCGTGCTAAAAAGATTTGACCAAAAAAATAACAATTGTTCGACTTTTTCTCAATAATGTTTCCTTAAATTTGCAAACGTTTTCGTAAACCAAATTAAAGACTATGAGACCCGATTTATTTCAAGCTCCCGATTATTATTTATTAGATGATTTACTCACCGAAGAACATAAATTAATCCGTGACGCAGCTCGTGCCTGGGTAAAACGCGAAGTTTCGCCCATCATTGAAGACTATGCGCAACGCGCTGAATTTCCAAAACAAATCATCAAAGGTTTGGGTGAAATTGGCGGTTTCGGACCCTACATTCCTGAAGAATACGGCGGTGCTGGTTTAGACCAAATCTCGTACGGGTTAATCATGCAAGAAATCGAACGTGGTGATTCTGGCGTTCGTTCTACTTCATCAGTACAATCGTCTTTAGTAATGTATCCGATTTGGAAATTCGGAAGTGAAGCACAACGCCAAAAATATTTACCCAAATTAGCCACCGGAGAATTTATGGGCTGCTTTGGTTTGACAGAACCTGATTTTGGTTCGAATCCAAGCGGCATGGTGACCAACTTTAAAGATATGGGCGACCATTATCTTTTAAACGGAGCTAAAATGTGGATTTCGAATGCTCCTTTCGCTGACATTGCCGTAGTTTGGGCAAAAAATGAAGAAGGCAGAATTCACGGACTCATCGTAGAGCGCGGCATGGAAGGTTTTTCTACTCCAGAAACGCACAACAAATGGTCGCTTCGAGCGTCAGCTACAGGTGAATTAGTGTTTAACAACGTTAAAGTTCCTAAAGAGAACTTGATGCCCGGAAAATCAGGATTGGGTGCACCAATGCAATGCTTAGATTCGGCTCGCTACGGAATCGCTTGGGGCGCTATCGGTGCGGCCATGGATTGCTACGACACCGCTTTGCGTTATGCGAAAGAAAGAATTCAATTTGACAAACCGATAGCTTCATTTCAATTACAACAAAAGAAATTGGCAGAAATGATTACTGAAATCACCAAAGCACAATTGCTAACTTGGCGCTTAGGAGTTTTGCGAAATGAGGGGAAAGCTACCACTGCCCAAATTTCTATGGCTAAAAGAAACAATGTCGATATGGCCATTAATATCGCTAGAGAAGCCCGTCAAATGTTAGGCGGCATGGGAATTACAGGCGAATATTCGATCATGCGCCACAGCATGAACTTAGAATCTGTAATTACATATGAAGGAACACACGACATTCACTTATTAATTACAGGTGCCGACATCACGGGCATTCCAGCCTTCAAATAGCAATCAAACAATTATTAAAGTATTTATAAATTCACTTAAAAAGCTTCTTGGAAACAGGAAGCTTTTTTACTTTTACTAAAAAAATTAGCCATGACAATTGAAACCATCAACAACAGCATTCAGCCTCAAAAAGAACTGTTGTTGCAACATCCACTATATCAAAAAGTACAAAGTATAGACGACTTACATTCCTTTCTAGAAAATCATGTATACGCTGTTTGGGATTTTATGTCACTTTTGAAAGCTTTACAATCACAATTGACCTGCACAACAACGCCTTGGTTTGCCACTCCAAATTCGGAAATCCGTTATTTGATTAATGAAATTGTGGTTGCCGAAGAAAGCGATTTGACACTTGAAGGAAAACGTCAGAGTCATTTTGAAATGTATTTGGATGCCATGAAAGGATGCGGTGCGGATACGTCCGAAATTGAAGGTTTTATTGCCAATGTCTTCTCGTTACAAAACATCTTCGTGGCCATTAAACAAAGTAATTTGCATCCCAATGTGAAAGCCTTTTTGGATTTTACGTTCCGTACCATCGAAGAAGGAAAGTCGCACAAAATTGCTGCTGCTTTTACTTTTGGAAGGGAAGATTTAATTCCGAGTATGTTCACCGAAATCTTGAAAAACTTCCAACAAAACTTTCCAGACACGGACCTATCGAAACTAATTTACTATTTCGAAAGACATATTGAGCTCGACGCCGACGAACATGGCCCTATGGCCATGCAAATGATAGCGGTGCTTTGTGGAAATGACACTACGAAATGGAAAGAAGTGCAAGAAACTTCGCGAATAGCGTTAGAAAAACGCATCGGACTTTGGGATGCCATCGAAGAAAAAATCGCTATGAAACTCGAAACGGTCTAAAACCAATACTATACGAGATTCGTACCTTATTAAAAATTGTATTTTGAAACTCCTATTGAAAATCGGATTGGCTTTGTTCTCGTTGCTGCTCGTATGGAGTTGTGATGGTGCTATTGCTGATTATGTACCCCCGCCTCATCCAGAAGCTGTGGTGCCACCAAGTTCCAAAATCTTTCGTTATTTGGCTTTGGGCGACAGTTATACGATAGGACAAAGTGTTTGTAGTACTTGCCGATTCCCAGCACAATTAAAAACACAATTAAAAACAGCATTCCCAAACGACAGCATTGCGCTTTCCATTATCGCACAAACGGGTTGGACGACCACCAATTTAATTTCGGCAATCAACACTCAAAATCCAGAAGCCAATCAAGATTTGGTGACGCTTTTAATTGGCGTCAATAATCAATACCAACACAAGCCATTTTCAGTATACGAACAGGAATTTCCCGCGTTGGTCAATAAAGCTATTGCCCTGGCAAAAGGAGATAAAACCAATGTGATTGTTGTTTCGATACCGGATTATGCTTACACGCCGTATGGCCAAGGAGCAGCCAACATTTCTTATGAGATTAACCAGTATAATACCTTTGCTCAAAATTATTGTGGGCAACACCAAATTCGGTTTGTCAATATCACTGATATTACCCAACAAGGTTTATCCGATCCGACTTTAGTCGCAACAGACGGCTTGCATCCTTCCGAAATCGCGTACTCCAGATTTGTGGAGCGTCTTTTACCGCAAGCTAAAGCTATTCTATTAAATTAAAAAAGCGAGAAGAAATTCTCACTTTTTTATTTTGATTTCCAAATAAATCCGTCTAATAAATAATGTGTGAATTGCGGCACCGTCAATAAAGGAACGATTAGAAATTGCCAGTACGTCAGATCTGAAACGCGAAATGAAAGTTGTTCTTTCCAAACTAGTATATCCCAAAGCGATTCTTCAAAAAAAGCGATGGTTATTAAAATTCCGGCATAGAGCAAAAACCCTTTGAATTCTTTTAAATAAAACAGAAATCCTAAATCTGCTTTTGGCTTTTTATCAATTTCTTTAAGATAAATCAGCGCCATATAAGGAATTCCATGCGAAACGACATTGAGCAACGTGAAGATTAAATCATTGTTGAAATAAACGATTCCGATATACCACGATAATCCGGTTCCGATGATAATGGCATTTTTAGGAATGTTGAAATAATGCTGCTTCACCGCAATGTAGGCGGTTCGAACACTATAGAAAATAACAACGGAAACATACATACCACTTAAAACCTTTAGCAAGAAAACATTTTCAAATCGAAAGAATTCATTTTCAACAAACCAATTGAATTTTCTCGTCGGCGACAAAAACCAATACAGCATTGGATAGCCTGTTGCGGTGTAGATTATAAGATTATCTGTCCAAATTTTCGCTTTGGTTTTGACTTCTTTTCTAGAATACAATCGCATAAAACCATACTGTTGTCGTATGAAATGAAACACTGCGATATAGGCCAACACCGACCAAAAGATGGCGCTTCCAAAAGAAAACAACACCAATCCAACTGCAAAGCAAATGATGGGCAACACAGTTAGTAATTTTTTTCTTTTTTGAAATTCACTTGGAACAAAATACGTTTTGAATAGTGTCGCATATACATGAGCCACATCGATAAATACAATCAAGAAAAGCCAGGTGTAGAATGAGTAATGCACTTCTAATTCCGATAATTGCTTTTGGCACAAAAAGGCTACGGCAACCACCAAAAAGGAAGGGGCTAGTATAAAAAGGCTATCCGTTTTGGGCTTATGTATCCAAGGTTGTTCCATCGATTATTTTATTTACAGCGGCTATTCCTTGATGAAAAGCTTCTTCAAAAATTGATATTCCAGACAAATCCGTATGCGCAAAAAATATTTTATTTCCGATACTTTCAGCGGCTTTTTTTTTGGCTTCTCCGAAAATAAATCCAGGCGGTGGGCTAATCATTCCGTGCCCTAAAAGGTGAATATCGATAGATTCCGTCGTTGTTTCGATATCGGGATGCGCTGTTTTTAAATCATCAAAAACCATCTGTTTCCAATATTCTTTCGGTTGCTGATACATTATTTTCCTGGTCTTTCTTAAATCTGAAGATGAAAAACTATAATAGTAGGTGATGACTTTTTTGGTTTCTAATTGCTGCAGATTTTGATGCTGGTCGTAGACATAACCCAAGCCTTTAGAACCATAAATAACATTGTCCCAACTCAACGGAAAACTGTCATTGTCATTCAGATTCGAAACAACCAAAGTTGCTAGCAACCAAGGTGTATAATGAAAATGTGTAGCCAATTCCTTCCGGTTTTCTATAATATATTGATTGACGAATTGGGGCGTCGCCATAATAACCTTGTCAGCAATAATCGCCATCGAGGTTTTGGTATTGGCATCAAAAACTTTGGCAATTACTTTGTTTTTATCGATGGTTACTTCGTAAACTAAATGATTTTTTAAGCTTTTACTCTCGGAATATTTCTTTAAATGATGCGCCAATCGTGCGTTTCCTTCCGGCCAAGTCAACACACTTTCTTTTTTATCAGAGGTAGCGTCTTGCTTTCTTCCAGCGAAATAATGAATTCCAGCCCAAGCAGACACATACGAAATCCCCAATCCGAAATCATCGCGACAACAATAATCGATATAATCGTACAATGGTCTTGATGAAAAATGCTGCGTTGCATACCATTGTTGCATCGTCATTGTATCGAATTCTTTCGATTGTTCGTCCCCTGAAACGTTCGCCATTGGTATATCAAAAAGAAATTTTCCGTCGGTGCCTTTGGCGATTCGAAACGAATCCATGATTGTGAAAAAGCGTTGAAATTCGGCGTCATCAGCTTTAGAGTTCCCGAATTTAGGTACAATACCTTCCTGCCAATTGTTTCTATAAAACAACCGTTCGTCAGGCGCAAATGTCAATTGTTCTTCATCAAACAACGGGAAACCTTTGGCATCGTATCCTAAAATTATTTTTTCTTCTTCTAGAAATTGAAGCAATGCTTTATCTTGAAAATTAGGCAATGGCAAATAATGTGCGCCTAGAGGAAATTTAGAATATTGGTTTTCTCCGTTAGAAGAATTGCCGCCCAAATGGTTTTCCAATTCGAGCATGATAAAATCTGTAATTCCTTTTTTATGAAATTGACGCGCGGCGCTTAATCCGGAAATCCCACCGCCAATAATCAAGTATGGAATATGGAGTTCTTGTGTAGGTTTGGGGAAATTTTTTATGCGCAATTGATGCCCCAAAATATGATTGGTGCCCGACAGGCGAATCAACCCTGAAATCACTTTCTCTTTACAAGATTGCAAAAACGGAACAATCAGTAATGATACGGCTATTCCTTTGAGGAAATTACGTCTTGAGTTATTGTATTTTTCCCCATTCTTCATCGAAATAGCGTACTAAAATTTGATTATCCAATCGATTGATTTCGACCTCTTTTACGCTCATGTCTTCAGAAAAATAATTGAATTTTTCGAATTGATAATTGTAAAATCGCAGTCCATTTACCGTTCTGTTGACTTGATTGAAATTCGTAGAAAAACCATTCATCGCTATCGAATAACCCCATTCCCCGAACGAAGGCACGTAAGCATGATAGGCATCGACTTGCGGAAAAACCTGTTCCATTGTTTTGTTGATACACCAAAATGATTTTGGCGCAAAATACGGTGATGTTGTTTGTACTACCACGACAGCATCGGGTGCCAGTATTTTTTTTACTGTTGTGTAGAAATTAAGCGAATACAATTTTCCCAAACTATAATTCGACGGATCTGGAAAATCGATAACAACAACATCGAATTTCTCTCGACAATTTTTCGCCCAGATATAAGCGTCTTTATTATACACTGTGACTTTTGGATTGTTGAGCGCGTTTTTATTAAACCCTAAAAGAATTGTATTGGTTTTGAATAATGTGGTCATTCCTTCATCTAAATCGACCAAAGTAATTTTCTTTACGTCTTTGTATTTTAAAATTTCGCGAACTGCCAATCCGTCGCCGCCGCCTAAAACCAGAACGTTGTCTACTTTTTTGGCCATCGACATTACCGGATGCACTAAAGCTTCGTGGTAGCGGTATTCATCAGTAGAACTGAACTGCAGGTTGTTGTTGAGATACAATCGGTAATCATTTTTGTTGTGGGTTAAAACGATCCGTTGGTACTGCGTCGAATGGGTGTAGATAATGTTTTCTCCGTATAATTTTCCTTCTGAATACGACAGAATCGTGTCAGAAAAAAGGAACACAACCAACAATATCAAAAAGGAAAAAATAGCTTTTATTTTTAAGAGATACACTTTCTTTAATGATGATTTTAATAAAAAACACAACGCAATAGCGATGCTAATGTTAATCATTCCGAAGAACAGCGATGTTCCCATAACACCCAATTTCGGTACCAATAGCAATGGAAAAAGTATCGATGCCAACAAAGCGCCAATATAATCGAAGGTAAAAACATTGGAAACCAAATCTCGAAATTCGACTTTATCTTTCAAGATATTCATAAGCAATGGGATTTCCAAACCCACCAAACAACCGGTAATAAAAACTAATAGATAAAGTATCAACTGAAAAGAAATGGCACTTTCAAAAAGTAAAAAAAGCAGCACTGAACTTAATCCGCCGACAAGTCCGACTAGGATTTCTATTTCAACAAAAGTATTGAGTAGGTTTTTAGTCAGGAATTTCGAAAAGTACGACCCTACGCCCATCGAAAAAAGATATACTCCGATGATAAATGAAAACTGTTTCACCGAATCACCCAAAAGATAGCTCGCCAAAGTTCCCGCGACAAGTTCGTAGACCAATCCGCAAGTGGCAATCGTAAAAACAGCGAAAAGCAGTAAATATTCGAATTTTAAAAATCGTTTACCCATGTATTGCGGCACTGATAATCATAGCAATTCCAATAATAAATGCACCAAAAATAATGGCAATAGCAATGTTGTTGTTTTGTGCAATTTCTTTCCAGGTATTTTCTGGTGTTAGTTTTTCGATGATAAAATAAGCAATAACCAATATGACTATTCCCAAAAGTGAAAAAATTACCGAGTTCAAAATTGCTTTGATTGTTATAGGATCCATAATTGTATAATTTAATTATTTGTGATAAAAACGATTGACTCCAGAAGTTCCTGATTGGTTCGGTTTGTATTGCTCAGTACTTTCACAATCGCACATGCTATTTCCGGAATAGGTATAAAACAGAAACCCTCCGTACATCAGTAAGCCGACAAGTACCGCCACAATGTTGTTTTTTATAAATTTAAAAATGACTTCCATAGGCTTTAATCCGTATTATAAGGAGAATAACTGCTTTCCTCCCATCTTTTTTGTTCAAAATTGAGTTTCAAATACCGCAGTCCAATATAAATTCCAATCATAAGTAAAATCGGTATCCAAACATTTCGCATCGAAGGTTGATTCCACACCACATTTACTTTAAGGTAATTATTCGAATAATCACTCGGTTGTTTTTGAAGGTTAATCACTAAATGGTATTTTCCGGCACTCACACCGCAAATATTGAACTTTTCAGAGCTGCTGCCTTCTGTCCAATTTTCTCCGTCGGTATAACCATGGTAGTATTCGATATCTTTATTGGCGTATATTTCTTCGTTGTTTTTTTCATTGATTAAAGTCACTTGAATATTTGCCCAAGAATTATCCACATTCGTATTCGCCGAAATGGTTAATGGTGCAGATCCACCCTCTAAAATGAAGGAATTACTGATGAAATCTTTTTGGCTCAACGCGTCGATGGCAAACTCTCCGTAAAGAACATTTTTCTCGACCGTGTTTTTATAAATCAACCAATGCGAGCATAAAATCAATAAGGCACTGACACAAAAAACAATACCAAGATTTTTGAAATCGATTAAAAACGGCTGAACAATTCCGGTTCCGGTTTTAGAAGGCATTGCAGAAAGTGAAAATGCTTTTTGAACCTCCTTACTACTAATATGTTCCCCAAAATAAGTAGCTTCCTCAGTATCGAATTCTTCAATAGAAATGATATACGGCGGTTGAATGTAGTCCGTCATTTTAACCTCTTTCTTCGGGATTTGAAAATCGAAAAACCCTTCTGCTGAAACAACTTTAGTTTCCGAATATTCATAAAGATTGAAATGAATATCGTTATACGTCAGAGTTCTTGGGTGGTTTCTTATATCATATTTGTCTTCAACTTCATGCAACAAAATCCAATGTCCATCGGCTAACGAAAGAAAAACGAATTGCCCTTGCGCATCTATCAAAATATATTCTGCCCAGTAATAGCTTCCATAAGCTTGTTTGGTCAGTATTCCTGTAATCGTATATTCAATTCCTTTTAAGGTACCTTTTTGTCCTGCGTGCAATCCGATATCATCAGGCTTATACTCGAACTTTCTGTCGAATCTGAATTTGCCATCCATTTCAAGAAATAGACTATGGCAATTGGGACAAACAAAATTCTTGACTTCGAAACCGACATCAAGATTCGTTTTTGTATCACATTGATAGCACGTTATCTGCATATTTTATCGGTTAATTTCGAAATCCTTTATAATACTCGCGTCAAAATAAGCAATATAATCCTGAGCAATCGCCTTCACTTTATCGCTGTTATCTTGAAGATAATTGCACAAATAAATATCGATTGTCAATTGTTGAAACTCAGGCCAAGTATGAATGCAGATATGCGATTCTTTGAGACAAATCGCTATGGTGAAGCTATTATTGTCGAAAACATGAACAACCAATCCCACTTTTTCTAAGTCGTATTGCTCTAATAATTCTTGAGTTATCGCCGTAAAACTTTTACTGTCTGTGAGTTTTTCAAGAGTATCCACTTGAAGAGTCAGTAGTTTGTGTAATCCTGGCGAGTACGAGGTTTGAATCATATCAGACAATTCTTTTGAATACTGTAAGTATACGAAACTCTTGTTGAAAGTCATAAAAAAAGCGAGAATTTCTTCTCGCTTTTTTATGCATCCGGCGCTAACTCCAACGCTAGCCCTTCTAAATTTTCGGTGATCGGAATCTGACAACCGAGCCTGCTATTCGGCTTGACATTAAAAGCTTCCGACAACATGGCTTCTTCGTCATCATTGCGCTCGGTTTTTAGAACGTCATTCAATACGTAACATTGACATGAGGCGCACATGGCCATGCCGCCGCAAATTCCAATGGTTCCTTCAGGTGCCAATTCGTAGGCACGAACGAGTTCCATAATGTTCATGTTCATGTCGGTTGGCGCTTGCACTTCGTGAGTAACGCCTTCTCGGTCGATAATGGTAATAGTTACGTCCAAACTAATTCTTTTTTTAGGAGCTATTTCCCGCTTTTCGCCGTATCTCTGCGAGGATACTGGCTACAATCGGGGCTAGGGGATTTGTTATTCTTTGACTAATCAATCGATTTTACCACGGCTTTTTCGGCTTCTTTTCTAGTGCCATCAAAACCATCCACCCCAGAAACGGTGGTGTATTTCAATACATATTTTTTACCCGGATTCAAGCGTTGGTATACACTTTGGCACATTAATGTAGCTTCGTGAAAACCGCAAAGAATCAATTTTAGTTTTCCCGGATACGTATTAACGTCGCCAATGGCATAAATCCCGGGAATGTTGGTTTGATAATCCAACGCGTTATTCACTACGATGGCATTTTTTTCAATTTCCAATCCCCAGTTCGCGATGGCGCCTAATTTTGGTGACAATCCGAAAAGCGGAATAAAATAATCCGTTTCTGTTTTTTGATGTTGTCCGTCAACGTCAATGGTTAAGGCATTCAAATGCTTTTCGCCGTGAAGTGCTACCACTTCTGCCGGTGTGATTAAATTGATTAATCCCAATTTTTTGAATTCTTCTACTTTTTCAACCGAATCTAACGCACCACGAAATTCGTTTCTACGGTGAATTAAAGTAACGCTCGCGGCTACATCGGCTAGAAAAATACTCCAATCCAACGCCGAATCGCCGCCTCCCGCAATGACAATATTTTTGTCTCGAAACAATTCGGGATCTTTAACAAAATATTCTACGCCTTTGTCTTCATAGAATTCGATGTTGTCGATCAACGGTTTTCTGGGGTCGAAACTCCCTAAACCACCCGCAATGGCAATTGATTTGGCATGGTGCTTTGTTCCTTTGTTCGTGGTCACGATAAAAGTGCCATCGTCTAATTTATCGATGGTTTCTGCTTTTTCATTCAGGGTAAACCCAGGTTGAAATTGTTTGATTTGCTCCATCAAATTGGTCACTAAATCGCCCGCCAATACTTCAGGATAGCCTGGAATATCGAAGATGGGTTTTTTGGGATACAATTCGGAGAGCTGACCGCCCGGTTGGGGCAGTGCATCAATAATATGACATTTGAGTTTTAAGAGTCCGGCTTCAAATACGGCGAAAAGTCCTGTTGGTCCGGCTCCGATAATTAGGATGTCTGTTTCAATCATGCTTTTGAGGTGCTGAGTTGCTATTTTATTTAACGTTGCAAAGGTTGGGAAACTCGAAATTGTTTTAGGTGATAAATATCACTTTTTGCAAAAAAATTGGTACCGCCTTTGGATTGCGTGAGGGATTACTTCACTTTGCTTTTATTTTTATTGGAGTTCCGTGAACTTCGTTTGAAGCAAAGTACCGCGTACTGCGGAAAGCCCGACCCTTGTAGGCACGCCCAACTGCTTTACGCTATATTTACGACCGTTTCTATTTGAGGTGCGAATTTCTTGATAGTCGTTTCGACACCCGCTTTCAAGGTCATTTGATTGACGCTACAACTGATGCAAGCTCCTTCGAGGCGCACGGTGACATGTTTATCGTCTTGAATTGAAATTAGGGTAATGTCGCCGCCGTCTGAATTTAAAAAAGGGCGAATCTCTTCCAGTGCTTTTTCTACGTTGAGCGTTAATTCTGCTGTGGTCATGGTTTGGTTTATTTGATATTGGATGGCAATCCTATTTTTTAACCGCCGAGCAACCCGCCATGGTCGTTATTTTGATGGCTTCGGTTGCGGGTAAGTTTTCATTTCTTTTGACTACTTCTTGCACAACGTTTCTAGTGATTTCTTCAAAAACCCTTTCGATCACAGAACCGGTTTGCATTGCTGCGGGGCGACCATAATCGCCTGCTTCTCGGATGGATTGTACTAAAGGAACTTCTCCTAAAAACGGCACTTGTAAATCTTCTGCCAAATTTTTGGCGCCTTCTTTTCCGAAGATGTAATATTTGTTGTTTGGCAATTCTTCGGGTGTGAAATAGGCCATGTTTTCTATAATTCCGAGAACAGGTACGTTGATGCTGTCGGACAAAAACATGGAAACTCCTTTTTTGGCATCGGCTAGGGCAACGGCTTGCGGCGTGCTTACGATTACGGCACCGGTTATCGGTAGGGATTGCATGATGGATAAATGAATATCACCTGTTCCTGGTGGCAGATCGATTAAAAGGAAATCAAGTTCACCCCAATCAGCATCAAAAATCATTTGATTTAATGCTTTAGAAGCCATGGGGCCACGCCAAATTACGGCCTGACTCGGTGCTGTAAAGAACCCAATCGAAAGCAATTTAATCTCATAGCTTTCAATAGGTTTCATTTTTGATTGTCCGTTTACGGTTATGGATATAGGTTTTTCCGATTCTACATCGAACATAATGGGCATCGATGGTCCGTAAATGTCCGCATCTAAAACGCCAACGGCAAAACCCATTTTGGCTAAGGTTACCGCTAAGTTTGCGGTTACCGTTGATTTTCCAACACCACCTTTCCCGGAGGCTACGGCAATAATATTGCGCATTCCTGGAACGGCTTTCCCTTTGATTTCGTTTTTCTCTGGTGCTTCTACTTTGATGTTGACCTTCACTATAGCGTCAGGAGAGAATTTTTCGTGTATGAGTTTTTTGATATCGTCTTCGGCTCTTTTTTTGATATGCATGGCTGGCGTTGCGATAATTAAATCGACTACTACTTCGTCTCCAAAAGTGACTACGTTTTTCACGGCACCGCTTTCGACCATATTTTTTCCTTCTCCTGCAATAGTAATGGTTTCTAGCGCTTTGAGGATTTCTTTTCTATCTAATTTCATGGGTTGTGAATTCGCTTTAAAAAGCTATGTTTATTTAAACTGATTTTAGACTGCAAAAATAACTATAATTATTCTAAATAAGAAGCATTTAACAGCAAGTTACCAATGAATAATTTTACCCTATTTTTGAATTGACCCGATGTATGAATTGCTTCAAAACGAACCTATAACTAAGCACTTTTTAACGTAAAAATACTTGCTTCTAAAACTACTCCATTTTTCGATATCTAATTTAAAGTGAATGATATCAACAAAAAAGAAGTGCCAAGATGATAAAGAAAAAGCAACAACAAGCAAATTCATAAAATTTATTGGAAAGGTGTGCAAAAGAGAAGTAGTAGAAAAACTACCAGAGGAAGAAGCAAGTGTCAGAAACATTTAATTTGAAAACCTATATTTTTCTCAAGAATCAAGGTCCTCCAATTTGACGGAGCTAATTCCTAGTGAAAAATTTTATAGCAAATGATGGTAAGTTTAATGACAATAAATAGTTGGGGTAAGAAATTAATAACACACTTATCTTTGCATTACTCCCAAAATACTCTCTTATGAAAAGTCTAATTTGGCTGGAAGATATACAGTAGCAATGCTCTATTGTTATCGCTCTTTTTTACTGTTGCAGCACATCAATTTGCTGTTAATCTGCTATTCCTAGTTACAAAAAAATAGCCGATTAAAAAATATACCTTTTTATATCTTGGCAACCTTTTCAACAACAATTAAAGAAATAGTGCTTATTTCTTATTTTCTAATGCCTCTAATCTTTTGATAATAGCTGCATTGATTTTCATCAGTTCCTCGTTTTTCTTTTCAAGAGCTTCTATTAGCACCTGTTGTTCTTGAACTGCTTTTACGGTTATCGGAAGGAAATCATTGTAACGAACGGCGTACATTCCGTTTGAAGTGTGACCAAGAATGCCATTATTGGTTGATCCTGCATTATTAAGCGCAATTTCTAATTCTTGTGCAATAAAACCATACTCTGTCTTTTTATTGCTATCGTCTTTACGAAAATAAGATACTGGACGTAGTGTTTTTATAAAATCCAACCCTAAAGGAGAGTCTTTAATATCCGATTTTAATCTTCTATCAGAGGAAGTAGACCAACTTGGTGCGTTGACATAAGCGCCACTGTATGCGGCACCTCCACCAATTGTGATGGGATAGGTACCAGCGGTTGCAGCAGAACCAATTACTATTTCTCTGGAAGAACCTGCACCAGAAGTTTGAGCATTAGTTCCTATTAGGACATTATCAGTCCCCGTAGTAAGATTAGACCCTGCACTTTTACCTACAGCGGTATTTCTTGTTGAAGTATTGGCTGCACTGTATAATGCATTAGAACCTACAGCAACCGATTCGGTAATAACACCACTTTGAATCATCGCACTATACCCAATGGCAACATTATTTATGGATGCCGCATTATTTACTCCTGATAAAGCTAAAGCACCAACCGCTGTATTAAATTGAGAAAGAGTTGCATTAGCGGCCAAAGCATTGTATCCCACAGCGGTATTCCCGACTCCACCATTAAGAGCGGCTAGCGCACCGCTACCCACAGCCGTGTTTCGATTACCACCACCCGCATTATTGGTATTGATACTTAATGCATTATAACCAATCGCGGTATTGTCGCTAGGGGTGTCATTGGCTGCCAAAGCACTAGTTCCCAGTGCGGTATTATTTCCTCCTGTATTGGCGGCTAGAGCACTTGTCCCAAGTGCGGTATTGTTAGCTCCTGTCAAATTAGCGGCTAAAGCATTGGATCCTACAGCTGTATTATTGGCGCCGCTAGTATTGCTTTGCAAGGCCGATGACCCAACAGCCGTGTTCGCTGCTGCTGAATTCGATGCTAATGTGTTATAGCCTACAGCAGTATTGCCAGTTGTAGTTGCACTAAATCTTAAAGCAAAATAACCCACTGCCGTATTATTAGTTCCGGTAGAATTGGTTATTAAAGCGGACGCTCCAACTGCGGTATTTCCAGCACCAGCACCGGTATTGGCTATTAATGCTCTCCAACCTAATGCGGTATTGTTTGCTCCCGTATTTGCCGCCAAAGCACTTGTCCCAAGAGCGGTATTATTGATTCCTGTTGTATTAGCGGCTAATGTATTATAACCCACTGCCGTATTCCCCGATGCTGTATTGACAACCAAAGCGTTTGTACCTAAAGCGGTGTTGGTAACTCCTGTAACATTGGCTGCTAAGGCATTATAGCCCACTGCTGTATTACCTGTTGCTGTACTAACCGCTAAGGCGTTTGCTCCGACCGCTGTATTCGTAGTTCCAATTAAATTGGCCGCTAAGGCACTTTTTCCTACTGCAGTATTATTGGCTCCTAATGTGTTAGCAGCCATTGCATTGGTTCCAATCGCAGTATTGGTGGCTCCTGTTGTAGTAGCTGCTAAAGCACCGCTTCCTAGAGCCACATTATCTGCTCCAGTACTTACCGTTAAAGCATTGTTCCCAAATGCTGTATTGTTAGTAGTAGCTCCTGCACTTAGTGCTCCAACTCCAAAGGACGTACTTGTCGCGCTAATTTTTCCAGCTGCTGCATTATTTCTTCGGAAAGCTACGTCAACATTGGTGCCTGCACTGGTGCCTAAATAATTGGTTCCATCTACAATTCCGCTGTTCCCTGTTATAGACCAACCACTGGCTGCACTTGCACCTAATTTTTCCCAAGCTGTTCCATTATAAAAATAAAACCCAACCGCAGTAACATTACTAGTAGTACCTGAAGCAGTTCCAGTAACTACTTCATCGATATAAATCATGGTAGAAGTTGGAATACTTGTCATACTTTGAGCTCGTTCTCTAGAGACTCTTGGGATTAAAATACCATCAATGTTGGTGGTTAGACCAGTTGGGTTGGTAGCTGCGATATCGAGTGTTGAACTCGGAACGGTCCCAATCCCAACCTGAGAAAATGCGATACTTGAAAAAAGTACTACTGTTGAAAATAAAAATAATTTCATGTCTTAATTGTTTAAGTTGCAAAAAACTTAAGTGTTTTGATTTTGTTAGGTTAACCAAAGAATAATTTTTGGACTAGGAATTAGGGCTTCACAACTTACTGAAGTTAATTCAAAATTCGTTTTTACCTTAGTATATAATAACTATACCGTAAATTATATTACAACAATGACTGAGATAACGCACTGCCGTTAGTTTAGAGCTATGAAAGCAGATTTGGAAAGGCGGCTAAATAACGCCAAACTTTACAATTTGTATTGTTATTGTATAGGTTTTAAACGAACTAATTCTATAAATACTGTCGCATTTATATCGCTTTAAGACATTTAATGCCTAAACAACTATTATTATATTCGAAAAATGATAATAAAATAATTATTCTATCTCTATGTTTATTCCCAATTTTTTTAAATAAAATGAAATAAAAAAGCTACTTTTTGACAATAGTGTTTAAGCAAACAAAGCCTATCTAAATCCTACAAGACTTAATTGTAAATTCCAAAGTAAAACTCCAAGATTGTTTGAAAAATTTTAGTAAGAAGACCGAAAAAAATTGATGCCCATTTGAGACTGTTCACTCCTAAATTGTAGCAAAAGAAACGGCTTAGTAACTAGTCCTTACTGCGCCACTTTCGGTTCCCAAAAATGTTGATCAAAATTTACAATTTGATTGTCAACAACTTGAATGCCTTCGCTTTCCAGTAATTGTTGCATCAAATTGGTACCGTCGAAATGATGCTTTCCGGTAAGAATACCTTTGCTGTTCACCACACGATGTGCCGGAACATCTTCCATGGTATGAGAAGCGTTCATAGCCCAACCAACCATTCTAGCCGACCGGCCGGTTCCTAACGCTCTGGCAATGGCGCCGTAGGAAGTTACTTTTCCGTAAGGAATTTGTTTAGCAACTCTGTAAACTCGTTCGAAAAAATTAGGTTCCATTTTAATTATAAAGCAGTTTAAAAAGCGTAAAAACAGCCATGAAAGCTGTCACCGAACCAATAATGGTGTTGACGTTTTTCATCAAAAAATTGGTTTCCTTCTCGATTTGCTTGAACGCCGCAATGTATAAATAAAAAACGGTAAACGAACCCAGCACTACGCCCACTACAAAACTTAAAATTTGGATTTTTTCAAATTGAAAATAACCCGAGCTGGCTAAACTCATACTGGCAAAAACATAAAAAGGAATGGGCAAAAAATTGAGCATGGAAAGTAGAATACCAAAGAAAAAGCGATTGGACTTGCCTTTGATCTTAATCTCTGCTTTGGGTTTTTTTGGCTTTTTTGCCATCCAAAAGAAGTAGAAGCTCAGCCCTGAAAACACTATAATTCCAAGTTCTTGAAGAAACGAAACGATTTCAATGTGAATGCTAATAAACCGGGCGAAAAGAACCGCAAGAAAGGTTTGTATAAAGACGACAACGGAAGCTCCAAAAGCAAAACTCAACGCTTCGTTCTTCCCTTCATTCAAACTGATTTTAGCTGCCGTCATGTTGATCAATCCTGGGAGGATTACCGCCAAAAACGAAATGCAAAACCCTAAAAATAAAGGTAACAAAAAAGCCATCTATTTGATTTTAAAACGAATATACGTAATTGCCTTGTTTATTTCCAAATATTGTTTTTCGTAAAACGTTTGAATCTTGATTACTTCGGCCGGGCTTCCTTCATTTCGGTATACGTTATGGTTGGCATACAATACTTCGTGCCCTTCACCATGCAACAAGCCTAACGTGTAACCGTGCATGAATTCGCTATCGGTTTTCAAGTTGACAATGCCGTCGTCTTTCAAGATTTTTTTATACAACTGCAAGAACTGCGAATTGGTCATTCGGTGTTTGGTGCGTTTGTATTTGATTTGAGGGTCGGGAAACGTAATCCATATTTCGTCCACTTCTTTTTCAGCAAAAATGTGGTTGATTAATTCAATTTGCGTTCGGATGAAAGCCACGTTGTGCAATCCATCTTCTACGGCTGTCTTGGCACCACGCCAGAATCTCGCCCCTTTGATATCAATCCCGATAAAATTCTTATTCGGATATTCCTCGGCCAAGCCAACACTATACTCGCCTTTACCGCAACCCAATTCCAAAACTAACGGATGGTCGTTCTTGAAAAAATCAGCATTCCATTTTCCTTTCAATGGAAAGTCTCCTGCAACCACTTCTTCCCTTGTTGGTTGAAAAACGTTCTGAAACGATTCGTTCTCTTTAAATCTTTTTAACTTATTTTTACTTCCCACGATGTAATTTAATGTTTTGGCAAAATTAAGGAAATATACCAGACCAGAAATGTTTTTATCTTGCGGGTTTAAAAAAGTAATCTTTTTCTGAAAATGACTTTATCGTCTCCGTCCAAAAATATCTTAGTAGCCCCGTTGAATTGGGGTTTGGGACATGCCACGCGCTGCATTCCGATTATCAAAGCTTTAGAAATAAATGGGTATACTCCTATTTTAGCTTCCGATGGCATTGCATTGGCTTTGCTAAAAAAAGAATTTCCTCATTTAAAAGCATTGGAATTGCCGTCGTATGAAATTGAATATGCGAAAGACGGAGCCAATTTCAAATGGAAATTGCTCAAAAACATGCCGGTCATGATTGAAGCCATTTTGGATGAAAAGAGACTCGTCAAAAAATGGGTGAAAGAATTCGACTTAATCGGGATTATCTCCGACAATCGTTTGGGTGTCTTTAATAAAAAAATACACTCCGTTTTCATCACGCACCAATTGAATGTACTAACGGGAAACACCACCTGGATTACTAGTAAACTGCACCAACACATTATCAAAAAGTACGATGAATGCTGGGTTCCTGATGCCGAAGCGGCACCAAACTTAACCGGAAAATTGGGGCATTTAAAAAACCCACACGATAAAATCAAATATATTGGTCCGTTGAGTCGGTTTGAGAAAAAAGACGTCCCTCAAGCCTATGATTTGATGATTATCTTATCGGGACCGGAGCCACAACGAAGCATTTTAGAAATCATCCTTAAAGAATCGCTCGATCGCTATACTGGCGAAGTAGTTTTTATCAGTGGTAAAGTCGAACCACAACAAAAGAAAGTGCAACTCGATCATGTGACGTATTATAATTTCATGACAACCGAACAATTGGAACACACCTTTAACAGCAGCAAAATAGTGCTCTGCCGTTCGGGTTACACTACGGTAATGGATTTGGTGAAGTTAGGAAAAAAGGCTTTCTTCATTCCAACACCTGGTCAATACGAGCAAGAGTATTTAGCCAAAAGGTTGAAAAAAATTGGAGCGTTTCCGAATGCTAAACAAGAAGATTTTAAAATTGAGAATCTGTTGGAAATTGATTTATACAAACCTTTCCGAATGACTCAAGAACCAATTCATTGGAAGCAGTTATTTTGCCTTTTCGAGGGTGAACGAGAACTCTGATCCTTTTCCAAATTCACTCTCTACATAAATCTTTTCATCGTGAGCTTCAATGATGTGCTTGACGATGGACAAGCCTAAGCCTGAACCGCCTTCACTTCTAGAACCGCTTTTGTCTACCCGATAAAACCGTTCAAAAAGGCGGGAAATATTTTGCTTTTCGATGCCTTCTCCGTTATCATGAACGCGAACGATGACTTTGTTATCGGTTAAGCTTTCGATACTAAGTTCGGTAGATCCTTTTTCCTTACCGTATTTGATAGAGTTGACAATTAAATTAATCAGCACTTGTTCAATTTTTTCACGATCGGCTAAAACCTGGATGGGTTTGTTGTATTTCATGTCGAACAACAATAGGATGTCTTTTTTCGACGCTTCCATTTCCAGCAAATCAAAGACGTTTTGAATAAGTTTGACAATATCAAACTTGACGATTTCTAAATTTAGATCCCCAATTTCTAGTTTGGAAATCATATCCAAATCCTGCACTATGTATATGAGTCGCTCGACTCCTTTTTCGGCGCGTTCTAGGTATTTCTTGCGAATGGATTTGTCGTTCATAGCACCATCCAACAAGGTGGAAAGGTAGCCTTGTACGGTAAACAAAGGCGTTTTCAGTTCGTGCGACACATTGCCCAAAAATTCACGACGGTATTCTTCCCGAACCTTAAGCATCTCAATTTCGAGTTTTTTATCCGTAGCAAATTTCTTAACTTCTCTGGTTAAGGTCGCCATATCGGTTGTTATGGGTTGGTTTCTGAAATTGGAAGATTCCAAAAGCGACACATCATCGTAGATTTTTTTAACCCTGCGGTAAATAAAATGTTCGACGCGGTATTGCAATACGAAAAAAGAAAAAGCAGCAATTCCAAGCGCAAAACAAGCGCAAAATTGCCAAGAAAACTGAAAAAAATAATACGTTAAAACAGCTAGTAAACCTGTAGCAAAGAAGGTAATGTAGAGTGCTGAAACTACAGCAAATTTGTATGTTTTTTTGAAACTTATTCCCATTTATACTTCAAACTTGTAGCCGACTCCTTTGATGGTTTTAAAGAAATCGTCTCCTATTTTTTCTCTGAGTTTCCGAATGTGTACATCGATGGTTCTACCGCCTACAATTACTTCATTGCCCCAAACCTTGTCTAAGATTTCTTCTCTCTTAAATACTTTTCCCGGTTTAGACGCTAAAAGGTAGAACAACTCGAATTCTTTTCTAGGCAAAATAATCTCTTTATTTTCCTTGATAATCTTATATTCTTCACGGTTGATTTCGATGCCTCCTACGTTTAAAGTTTCCGAATTTTTACCTTCATCTTCCTTCAAGCGGCGCAATAAGGCCTTCACTTTACTCACCAACAATTTAGGTTTGATGGGTTTGGTAATATAGTCATCGGCGCCAGCATCAAAACCAGCTACTTGCGAATAATCTTCACTTCTTGCCGTTAGAAAAGTGATGATGGTATGACTTAATTCTGGTATTTTCCTGATGCTTTCACAAGCTTCCATCCCATCCATTTCGGGCATCATCACATCCATTATGATCAAATGCGGCAGTTCTTTCTTGGCTTTTACAATTGCTTCTTTACCGTTGGCCGCCGTGCTAATTTGATATCCCTCTTGGGCTAAATTATAGCCTACAATTTCTAGAATGTCTTGCTCGTCATCTACTAATAAAATCTTGATGTCTTTTTTCTTCATGATCGCGTCAAATGCTTTGGTTCCGGTGAATGGTATTGCTTTGTTGGGTACTCTATCTTAAATTCGATTGTAAATGTAAAGATAAAAGAATATCTACAAATCGAGTTAACTGTAATTTAATATGTTAACAATTCGGTAATATTTTCGAAACCAAATGGTAACTAGCGAGTAACACGAACTTTACAAGTTGGCCGTTTCTTTGCACCAAATTTTAACGTACCCATTATGAAATTTAAATTTTTAACCTTGGTTCTTTTCATTTGCTCGATGGCTTTGGCTCAGACCAAAGGAACTATAACTGGAGTGTTGAAGGACAAAGATGCCAACAATACCGTCTTGCCTTTTGCCAACGCTGCTCTTAAAGGAACCACGATTGGATCGGCCACAGATGAGAACGGAAAGTACAAAATTACTGCTGCCGCTGGAGATTACACTTTGGTCTTTAGTTTTTTAGGATATGAAAATGTAGAAGTACCCGTAACGATTGTCGCTGGTGAAACAATTACTATTAACAGAGCGTTAGGTTCTGGAAATTATAAGTTAGAAGACGTTGTGGTAAAAGCAACTGCTGGAGGACGAGAAAAGGAAACGGCCTTGCTGTTAGATCAAAAGAAAGCAGTCGAAATTAAACAAAGTATCGGAGCGCAAGAAATGGCTCGAAAAGGTGTGAGTGATGTGGAAGAAGGTTTGACTAAAATCACCGGCATCACCAAAGTAGGCGACCGAGGCTTGTTTGTTAGAGGTTTGGAAGACCGGTACAACAATTTATTGATCAACGATTTGGCGGCTCCAACCAACAATCCGTTTACAAAGATTATTCCTTTGGATTTATTTCCAACCGATATCGTAAGCGTGATTGAGGTATACAAAACCTTTAATCCCAATATTTATGGCGATTTTGCCGGTGGAACGTTTAACATTCAAACCTCAAGAGGAAGTAAAAGCATTACCAAATTAAGTATCGGTACGGGTTTTACCACCCACAACAATCTTACCGATTTCTTGATTGCACCTGATGCCGACAATACGAAAGGCTTCTTTGGTTTTAATGGAAAAGACCGAGAGCTACCTGCTATATTTGGAAGTGCACCTGCCAGCAAACGTTTGTCATCAGCCGAGTCTCTTCAGTCGTTTAAAAGCGGATTTAATGCTACCGAAACTAAAAGTCCATTAAATTCAAGTGTTGGAATTTTGCATTCGGAAAAATTCACTTTTAAAAACGACAATGCCTTCTCTTACTTGTTTTCCCTTAATTTTGATAATACGTATACCGTGCGCAAAGGAGTTGACCGAACTATTAACAATGCTCCGGGAGGTTATGATTACATTTCTGATTATGTCAAAACAAAATACAACTATAAAACCTCAACGACAGCATTGGTTGGTTTGAATTACAGCAGTGAGAAAATAAAATTAACTTGGAACACTTTTTACATCAAAACTACTGATAATTTGATTCAAGATCAAAACGGTCAGGACAATCAAGGTTTGACGAACAGTGTTTTGATCCGAACGAATCAACTTGACAAAACGGATTATTTAAATACGCAGCTTCTTGGGGAATACGCCATTACCAAAAATCAGAATTTTAAGGCTGGAATATCCTTTGCCAACACTAAGTTTCAGCAACCCGACCGAAAGTTTTTTAGCGGCCTTACCTCCAACGATAATGAAATCACAGTAAGTTATGGTGCAAATAATTTCTTGCGACAATACTTAACCATTGACGGGAACTACTTTGTTTCCTCTTTAGCAGAATACAGTTTGAAATTAGGCGGAGCACCAGACCGTCTTAATAAATTGAGTATCGGTTACAATGGCAAATCTTCGGCGATGGAATCCTCTTACCGCTTCATAGCTTCGGCCAGTACAATTCCTGGTTTTACTACCGAAACCAATTCGATTGACACGCACATCCAAAACGATTTGCTTCAAAACAAGTTCTACTTCATTGAGAATTCAAGTTCTACCTATAAAGTAAAACTAAACGAATTCAACAATTCTGGGTACACCAATTTACTATGGCATTTTGGAGAGAAATGGGAAGTCAACGGTGGTGTTCGTTTAGAAAGCAGCAACCGGGAAACACTATTCAGAAAGCAAGGACGTCAAAATGCACCGTTCATTACTAAAAAATACGACAATTTTTATGTGTTGCCTTCTTTGAATGTGAAATATGAAGTAACCGAAAAAGCGAACATCCGATTGGCTGGTAGCAAAACCTATACGCGCCCTGTTATTATGGAAGCCTTTCCTTTGACGTATTTAAATGCAGACGGAACTTCTATCCAAGGTAACTCGATTCTTAAGAATAGCGACAATTATAATGGCGATTTGAAGTTTGAATACTTTCCTACTAATAAAGAAATGTTTGCAGTGGGTGTTTTTGGAAAATATTTGAAAAACCCTATTGAACGAGCTTTTATTGCGAACGCGACCACCAACACCATTACCTCGTTCCTAAATTCTGAGAATGCAACGTTATACGGATTAGAATCCGAATTCATCGTAGGCTTAGAGCGAATTAATCCGGTACTTTCTAATTTCTCTATTGGGTTCAATGGTGCTTTAACCTACACCAAAGTAAACGTAAATCCTACCTATGAAACCCAAGATGAGGACGGAAAAATCACGACAACTAAAACTATAGAAACCTTCCAAACAAGGGATCTTCAAGGAGCATCGAAATGGATTGTCAACTCCGATTTGAAATACCAATTTAATTTTAATAAAACTTGGAGCAATACCATTTCCTTAGTGTATTCGGTATTTTCAAAACGTATTTTTGCAGTCGGCACCACCGGACAGGACCATACCTACGAACTGCCTTTCCAAAAACTAGATTTGGTTTGGGGTAGTAAGTTATCGGAGCATTTTGATTTGAAATTCTCAGCAGACAATTTATTAGATCCTGCTCGTCAATTGGAATTCGGAAACGAAGGAAAATACAAAATCAATAGAAGCTCTACTATAAAAGACAGTTACAAAAAAGGAGTTGGGTTCTCTTTAAATCTCAGCTACACTTTTTAACAACCATTGTCAGTAATTCTGCAAAAAGCGACTAAGTTTTAGTCGCTTTTTTTATTTAATACCCTTTGATTCTTAACATTAACTTGACGATTAAATTAGTTTATAATAACTTTTTTGTAACGTTTAAATAACCGCCCGAAGAAGATCAAAAATTACATTTGTCAAATAAAAATTAAAACAAACAACATGAAAAAAGCAATCTTAAGTTTAGTATTTATTGGATTATTATCCGCTTGTTCGTCGAGTGATAATAACACGCCTATAATTCCTGTTACCCCAGTGGAAGGAGAAATTACAGGAACTATTACCGCCAATACCACTTACGCCTATGGAAATTATACTTTGGTAGGTATTGTGAAAATCGACGCAGGAGTAACGGTTACTTTTGATGCCGGTTCTACCGTAACTTGTGATAAAACGGTTTCCGTTAATAATGCATTGGTAGTGCTTAATGGAGGAAAATTAATCATCAACGGAACTGCTGCAAGTCCAGTAGTATTTACTGAAAAATCTAAAACTCCAGGATCATGGGGTGGAATCATCATGTATGGTGACGCACCTGTTCATGTAGCTGGTGGTGGAACTAGTTCTACTTCAGAAGACGGAAATAACATCACTTACGGAGGAACAAATGCAACTCATAATGGGGGGTCATTGAACTATGCTAGAGTAGAATACGCTGGAGCTAAATTAAACGACGGAGTTAAAGAAAATAACGGTTTTACCTTTTATTCTTGTGGATCAGGAACTGTTTTAGATCACTTAGTTTCTTACAAAGGAGCTGATGATGGATTCGAATTCTTCGGAGGAACGGTAAGCGCTACTAATTTAATTTCTTTTGGGAATTATGATGATTCTTTCGATTGGCAAGATGGATGGCAAGGTCAAAACAACAGCAACTGGTATGCTTATCAAACCGTAAAAGGAAACTACGGAATGGAAATTGAAGCTTCAAATAATGATAATTCTTACGGTCCTAAAGTAGTAAACATAACCCTTAAAAGAGCTGCAGACAATGTACCTGAAGTTGGAGACAACCAAGTAGATGCGTTCCAATTCAAAAGAGAAGGAAATGGAATTTATGACAATATTATTATTGATGGTTACACTGGATTTACCAATAGCGCAACACCTCCTGTAACGTTCCAAGGAAGTGTGGTTAGAATTGAAGATAAAAACACCAACGATCACCAAGTAAACACTTCGAAAATCAAAGTTACCAATGTAAAAGTAACGAATACCAATATTTTAACGCCAATTGGCAGAGTAGTGGCTGCACCAAATGATTTTACAGTGGCTTTCCCTTCAGGAAGTTTTACCACTAATGCAGCAGCTACTGGTGCGGTATTAACCACTGGTGCTTGGTCTACTGTTGACAGTGAAAACTTGATCAAATAAAAAGAGACAACTCGTCACATGGCATACTAAAAAACACCTCAATCAGTGAGGTGTTTTTTTTATGATTTTATTTTGAATTTTATTACTATATTTACCCCGAGAAATATACTCATGAGAAAAAACTACTTTTATACCATCCTGTTGTTCACCTTGTTTTCCTTGTCTGCCACAGCACAAGATAACAAGCCACAACCAATTGCAATAGAAGGATTGAGTTTTTATCCCAATCCGGTAAGCAACGGGAAAATATACATTACATCAAAATCAAGCTTAGACAAAGACGTAACCATTTTTGATGTCTTGGGTAAAAAAGTACTACAAGCTACTTTAAACTCCAAAGAACTCAATATTGCTTCTCTTTCTCCTGGTGTTTATATCATTAAAATTCGCGAAGGCGAAGCTACTGCTACTAGAAAATTGATTGTCAAGTAATTAATTTCTACCCCTAACATTACCTTAATCTTTATTTTACTTTTTTTCTTTTACACAAAGAAAAATACTTCCTATATTTGTAGACTATAATTTTAATTACTTAAAAATGAAAAAACTTTACATTTTATTATTACTAGTAGGTAGTACGATGTCTTTTGGACAAACTTTCTACTCTGAAAACATGGGAACTCCTTCGGGAACAACTCCAATTGCAACCAACGTATTTCAAAACCCTTCACCAATAACTTATTCTGGAACAGGTGATGTTAGAGCAACTTCCGTTTCAAGTGGTTACAATGGTGCCTCTGGTGGTGGAAATGTATTTTTGAATACCGCTACCGAGTATTTTCAAATTGACGGATTGAACAGTTCGGCCTACAACACTGCTGACATTCAATTGTCATTCGGATATTTAGTAACTCCAATTACAGCAACACAATTAGTAGTAGAACAAAGTACAAATGCAGGTGCAACATGGACGCCTATCACTTTTACTAATAATCCAAATACTTCTTGGAATTTAGTAACCGTTACAGGGGGTCAAATCCCTTCTTCAGCTACTTTATCTTTGCGTTTTACGCAACCGGTAACAGCGCAAATGCGTTTAGACGATATTAAATTAAGCAGTGTTTCTGCTTCTTGTACTTTAGCTTTAGGAACAGTTACAGCTCTTTGTGATGCTTTTACTGCTGGAACTGATACTTATACTGCTACCATTCCTTACACTGGTGGTGGTAATGCAACATACACACTAACACCAAACGCTGGTTCTGTTAGTGGAGACAATCCTTCCACTCTAGCCGCTGGTAACATCACTATCGTTGGAATTCCAGAAGGAACTGCTTTAACACTTACAGTTACAGGGGGTACTTGTAACTCTTCAGCGGGCATCGCCTCTCCTGAATGTAAACCAATCAATCCATTACCATACAGCGATACGTTCCCTTACGCTGCTGGTGCTTCTTTAGGAGCACAAGTAAAATGGGCTAACATCAACTCTGGTGATAACATCGTTGGAGTAGCTAGCAACTTAAGCTATCCTGGTTTTACGTCTGCTGACAATGCGGTAACCTTTACAGGTGCTGGTATCGACTGTTTCTCTCCATTTACAGCTACAACTGCTGGAACTATTTATGCTTCGTTCTTAGTTAATGTAACCGATTTCGCTTTAGCAGCTGATTTAGCAGAAACCTATTTTGCTGGAATTTCTGACGCTTCAAAAGGATACAAAGGAAGAATTTTCTTCAAAAGAAGTGGTACTCAATACCAATTAGGTCTTGACGCTGCTAGCACCACTACTAATTATGACGCTACCCTAAGAAATGTAGGTGATGTAGTGATGGTAGTTATGGGATATGACTTCGCTACTAACGTTTTAAGTGCATGGATTAATCCTAACTTAGGAACGTTCTCAGCTTCAACTCCTGCAACTTTAACTTCAACTCCTGCTGCTGCAGTAACCGAATTAGGTGGATTCTTATTGAGACAAGATGGTAACGCTACTCCAGCTATCGTTTTTGACGAGTTGAGAATTGCTGACAACATCAGCGCTTTATTAGCGGTTAAACAAAATACGGCTATTGCTGGTTTAAAAGTTTATCCTAACCCAGTAACTAACGGAACTTTATTCGTAGATACTAAAGCAAATGCTGAAAAAAGCATCGTGATCTATGATGTATTAGGAAAACAAGTTTTGGCTACGACTACCGCTTCAAACGCTATTAACGTAGCTAGTTTAAACGGTGGTGTTTACATCCTTAAAATTACAGAAGCTGGTAAAACCGCTACTAGTAAATTAGTGATTAAATAAGCTCTTTTTAAAATATAGTAAAAACTCCAACTGAAAAGTTGGAGTTTTTTTTATTTCGTTACTTTTGTAAAAAAGATTCCTTGATTCCCCATTCTGATATATTTTCAATTTCCAGCCACAAACAATTTGAAAAAATTGCATTGAAAGTATTCCGCTTTCAATACGATAACAATGCGGTATATCGCGAGTTTTGCCAGCATTTGAACGTCGAAAAGCAGTCGGTAAAATCGCTGCCGCAAATTCCGTTTCTTCCCATACAATTTTTTAAAAGTCATACCGTCGTAAGTTCCACAAACACCATCCAACAAACCTTTACCAGCAGTGGCACCACGGGCATGAGTACCAGCAAGCATTTGGTAACCGACGTGACTTGGTATGAAGAAAGTTACCAAAAAGGGTTTTCAGAATTCTATGGCAACATTGAGGACTACGTAATTCTGGCCTTACTGCCTTCCTATTTAGAACGCGAGGGTTCCTCGTTGATTTATATGGTAACCGATTTGATAGCAAAGTCTAACCATCCCGATAGTGGCTTTTACCTGCACAATTACGATGAACTTACCAAAAAACTAATTGCCTTGGACCAATCAGGAGGCAATGTGATTTTAATTGGCGTTACCTACGCATTATTAGACTTAATGGAAGCCCATTCCTTTCAGTTAAAGAATACCATTATTATGGAAACGGGAGGCATGAAAGGCAAACGAAAAGAACTGATTCGAGAAGAACTACACGAACTGTTGTGTCAGGGTTTTGGTGTCAACGCCATCCATTCCGAATATGGCATGACCGAACTTCTATCCCAAGCCTATTCCTTAGGCAATGGTGTTTTCGAATGTCCACCTTGGATGCAAGTCTTCATCCGAGATACCGAAGATGCACTTTCCTATATCGAAAACGGAAAAACAGGAGGCATCAATGTTATTGATTTAGCCAATATCAATTCGTGCGCTTTTATTGCCACGCAGGATTTGGGCAAAAAAAATCCCAACACTACTTTCGAAGTCTTGGGACGTTTTGATAACAGCGATATTCGCGGTTGTAATTTGATGGTTCTCTAAACCACGTCAATCACAAAATAATTTTTCTTACCTCGTTGCAACAACACAAACTGATTGTTGATTAAATCTTTCGGAGTGAGCACAAATTCTTCTGTTACTTTCTCTTTATTCACCGCAATAGAATTTTCTGCCAAAGCGCGTCGGGCTTCCCCATTCGATTTTAGAAAACCCGTCTTTTCATTCAACACCGAAACGATATCCAATCCGTTTTCAAGATCCGATTTTGAAATTTCCGCTTGAGGTACGCCATCAAAAACTTCTAAAAAGGTGGCGGCATCCAATTGTTTCAAATCTTCTGCGGTAGCATTTCCAAACAAAATGGCAGAAGCTTGAATGGCTTTTTCTAAATCTTCTTTTGAATGCACTAAGGTAGTCACTTCTTCAGCCAGTTTGCGTTGCAACACGCGCAAATGAGGTGCTTCGTGATGCGCGGCAATCAAGTCGTTAATCGTTTCTTGATCTAAAAAGGTAAAAATCTTGATGTATTTTTCGGCATCAACATCGGTCGTATTCAACCAAAATTGATAAAACTTATACACCGAAGTCTTGTCGGCATCCAACCAAATATTACCGCCTTCCGATTTTCCAAATTTGGATCCATCGGCTTTCGTAATCAACGGACAAGTCATCGCAAAGGCTTTGGCGCCTTCTGGATTCATGCGTCGTACCAATTCGGTTCCTGTCGTAATATTTCCCCACTGGTCGCTGCCACCCATTTGCAACAAGCAATGGTATTCTTTGTGCAAATGATAAAAATCGTAGCCTTGAATCAACTGGTAGGTAAACTCTGTAAACGACATTCCTTCGCCGTCTCCTGACAATCGTTTCTTCACAGAATCTTTGGCCATCATGTAATTGACCGTGATGCGTTTTCCTACTTCTCGAGCAAAATCAATGAAGGTGAACGTCTTCATCCAATCGTAATTGTTAACCAATATCGGGGCATTGGCATCGGTGGAGTTAAAATCCAAAAACCGCGATAAAACCCTTTTGATTCCAGCAACATTATGATTTAAGGTCGCTTCGTCCAATAAATTTCGTTCGTCTGATTTTCCGGAAGGGTCACCGATCATACCGGTAGCGCCACCCACTAAAGCAATGGGTCTGTGTCCAAAGTTTTTCAAATGGACTAGCAGAATTATCGGCACCAAACTTCCAATATGCAACGAATCCGACGTTGGGTCAAATCCGATATACGTCGTCGTCATTTCTTTCAACAATTGTTCTTCCGTTCCCGGCATGATGTCATGCACCAAACCGCGCCATTGTAATTCAGCAATAATGTTTTTCATTTGTCCCTTCAATTTCGACAAAGATAGTTTTAATTGTAGAATTTGAAAATCGAATATTCCAAAAATCGAACAATCTCAGTATCTTTACCTCATGGTATTAGTAACAGGTGCAACAGGTTTAGTCGGCTCCCATCTCGTGATTCATTTGTTAGAACAAAAGGAGACCGTGCGAGCCATTTATCGAAATCCCGCCTCCCTTCAAAAAACGAAAGCGCTCTTTGACTATTACCATAAGAGTGCTTTATTCGACAGCATCGATTGGGTTCTGGCCGACATTACGGATGTGTTTGCTTTGGAAATGGCTTTTGATCAAATCGAATACGTTTACCACGCTGCTGCTTGTATTTCTTTTGACCCTCGAGACGAGAAAATCCTGCGAAAAACCAACATTGAAGGCACTGCCAACATCGTGAATTTCTGCCTTGCTCACCGCATTAAGAAACTGTGTCATGTAAGTTCTATTGCCGCTTTAGGCGATTTAAAAGAATACGAAACCACCGTTACCGAAACCACCGAATGGAATCCTGAATTGGCTCATAGCGATTACGCCATTTCCAAGTATGGAGCCGAAATGGAACTGTGGCGCGGGCAACAGGAAGGTTTGAATGTAGTGATTGTTAACCCTGGCGTTATTCTAGGGCCGGGCTTTTGGCATACAGGCAGCGGTTTGCTTTTCAAAAAAATGGCCAATGGATTTCCTTTTTATACCAAAGGCAGAACGGGAATTGTGTCGGTAAATGATGTAGTAAAATCAATGCATTTCTTGATGAACAGCTCGATTTCAGGGGAAGCTTTTATTATTGTATCGGAAACCGTTACCTACGAAAAGCTATTGGAAACCATTCGCGATGGCCTTCAAATGAAGACCAAAATGTACTACACCCAACCGTGGCTAACGGAACTGTATTGGCGTTGGGACGGCGTAACCGCATTCTTGTTTGGGAAGAAAAGGAAATTGAGCAAAATCATGGCGCGTTCGCTGCACCAGACCACCGAATATTCGAATGAAAAAAGAAGAGGAGCTTTGCCTTTTGAATTTGAAAACGCACTAGAATACGCTCTGAAATTGGGACGCATTTATCCAAAAAATAGAAAGTAATTATTTTACTTGTGGCAAATCGTTTGCGGGCGGCGTCACTTTTTGAACACCATAACTTTTCTTTAATCGCTCGTCCGTTACTTTTTTCTGAGCTTGAATCCGTTCGTTCACTTTATCGTACATTTTTTTATAGCGGTCAATTTGCAACGCGTAATACTGATTGTTTTGCGCATACTGCAAGCTATCGATATGGTATTTCTTGTAAACAAACTCTTTGGAATTCAATCCTTGATTCTCAGGAGCGTAAGGATTTCTTGACTTTATAGCCTCTAACAACGACAAATCGTAGATAATATTGATCATCTTATCTTCTTCTATCAACTTGTTGGGTTTCTTAATCTCCTTAGTGGAACAACTAGCCAAAAGAACAATCAAAGACACTAAAAATGCTATTTTTTTCATAGAAATAAAAAATTATCGGTCAAAAAGCAATCGTTTTCCAGCCCGAATTTCATTGACTTTAAAATTAGTATACACCAATTTCCCATTGACAAAAGTATGGGTAATTCTCGATTTAAAAGTAACGCCTTCAAAAGGGCTCCAACCACATTTGTAAAGAATGTTTTCCTTTTTCACATTCCACGGCAATCCTGAATTTACAAGAACCAAATCGGCATAATATCCTTCTTTGATAAATCCTCTTTTTTCGATCTTGAACAGTATGGCTGGGTTGTGCGCCATCTTTTCCACAATTTTTTCAATGGAAATCTTTCCTTGTAAATGCGCTTCAAACATAGCTACTACAGCGTGTTGCACTAAAGGTCCGCCGGAAGGTGCCTTCAAATAAGGTTGCTTTTTTTCTTCCAAAGTGTGCGGTGCATGATCGGTAGCAATCACATCGATGCGATCGTCAAGCAGTGCTTTCCAGAGCGCATCACGGTCTTTGCTGGTTTTTACAGCAGGATTCCACTTGATAAAATTACCTTTGGTAGCATAATCTTCATTGGTAAACCACAAATGGTGAAGGCAAACTTCAGCCGTAATTCGTTTGTCCTTTAACGGAATCTTATTGGTGAACAAGTCCATCTCCTTGGCTGTCGACAAATGAAAAACATGCAGTCGAGCTCCCGTTTTCTTGGCCAAAGCAATCGCTTTTGAAGAGGAAAGATAACACGCTTCTTCACTTCGAATTAAATGGTGTACCGTAACTGGTACATTGTCGCCATATTCGGCTTGGTACTTTTCTAAATTCGTTTGAATGGTTTTTTCGTCTTCGCAATGCACCGCAATCAATAGATCGGTCGAGGAAAATAGTTTTTCCAAAACGGCATCATTATCAACCAACATGTTCCCTGTCGAAGATCCTAAAAATATTTTTAAGCCCGCCACATTTTTGGGATTGGTTTTTAGAACTTCCTCCAAATTATCGTTGGTCACGCCCATCATAAACGAATAATTGGCATACGATTGTGTGGCCGCGATTTGGTATTTTTCTTCTAATAATTCTTGAGTTACCGCATTCGGAATGGTATTGGGCTGTTCGATAAACGACGTAATACCGCCAGCAATGGCCGCTCTAGACTCGGAAGCAATATCGCCTTTATGGGTTAAACCGGGTTCTCTGAAATGAACTTGGTCGTCAATCGCACCGGGAATTAAGTAGTTCCCTTCGGCATCGATAATTTTTGTGGCACCCGATTTTACGCTAATGCTCTCTCCAATTTCTACAATAAACTCGTCTTCAATCAAAACATCTCCTTCGAAAATAGTTCCTTCGTTGACGATTTTGGCATTTTTGATTAGAATTCTATTCATTGGGTGTGCTTATAAACGATTAAATAACTTTCGGATTCGGAGCGAAATCACGCCCAAAACAGCTTCTTTAATAATGGCATTACTCATTTTGGATTGCCCTTTGGTGCGATCAGTAAAAATAATCGGAACCTCCGTAATTAGCAGCTCCTTAGCAAAAGCTCGGTACTTCATTTCTATTTGAAAGGCATAGCCAATAAATTGAATTTTGGTGATGTCAATCGCTTCTAACGTGTTGCGTTTGTAACAAATAAAGCCGGCCGTGGCATCGTGTATTTTCATACCGGTAATCCATTTCACATAAATCGAGGCAAAATAAGACATCAACACGCGGCTCAAAGGCCAGTTAACAACATTTACACCCGTAACATACCGCGACCCTATAGCGAGATCCGCTTCTCCAAAATGACACGCCTCATATAATTTTTCTAAATCTTGGGGATTGTGAGAAAAGTCGGCATCCATTTCAAAAATATAGTCGTAGTTTTTTCCTAGCGCCCATTTAAATCCGTGCACATAAGCCGTTCCTAATCCCGATTTCTTCTCTCTTTTCTCCAGAAACAATCGATCACCAAACTCAACTTGCAGTGCCTGTACTTTGTCGGCAGTGCCGTCTGGAGAGTTGTCGTCTACGATTAGCACATCAAACGATTTGTGCAAGGTAAATACCGCTCTCACGATACTTTCTATGTTTTCAATTTCGTTAAATGTGGGAATAATTACAATACCGTCGCTCATAGGAAACAATCAATTACGGGACAAAAATAACCTTTTTGCGGGAGTTCCTTCTTAATAAAACGATAATAATAGCCGTTTGTTCGATTTTTAAGGAGCAAAAAGGCAGTCCGTTTTCACTCCTAGAATATAATCCGAACGCACATCGAAAAGTGCCACAAATTTTAGTAATTTTGTGCCGTTATGATTGAATTGGTATTGCATCCTAGAACCATCGGAGCTAAAGACTGGGCCACCCTAATCTTTGTTCTGGCTTTTGTATTGATTGCCGTGACCAAATCGGCATTTGAGGCACGGTTTAGCGATTTCATGAGGTTGATTGTCTCCGACAAATACCTTAAAATGTATCGGGATTCTTCCTATTTGTGGAGCGGCTTTACCATTATTCTCTTTTTAGTCCAACTGATTTCGTTTGCTTTTTTTATTCAATTAACGCTGAGTTATTTTGGATTTGGGTCGAAAACCGACGGCATCCTCTTTATACAAATCCTCACCTTTTTGATGGTATTTGTCCTGTCCAAATTTCTGATTGAAAAGATAATTGCCACCTCTTTTAATATTGAAGAATTCACAGAACAGTTCAATTTGCAGAAAGTAAGCTTTCGAACCTATATCGGACTGCTACTCCTACCTATCGACATCATCTTGTTTTATGCTGTAGATCCGTCCAAATTCTTAATATATTTCTTTATTAGTATTGTTTTAATAACAAACTTGCTAACTTATGTGATTTCACTGAAGATTTATCAAAATTTACTATTTGGTAAGTTGTTTTATTTTATTTTATATCTTTGCGCACTTGAAATAGCGCCCTACTATTTTATGTATTATTGGTTTACAAAAAGTTAGCATATTAGAAAATGTCAAATATGAAAGTGAAAACAATTTTGGTGTCACAACCGGAGCCTAAAGTAGAGAATTCCCCGTACTTTGAGCTACAACAAAAGCATAAAGTAAAAGTTGATTTCAGACCTTTTATACACGTTGAAGGAGTTAATGCGAAAGACGTTCGCCTTCAAAAAATTGACCTCAACAATTACACAGCAATCATCTTGACAAGCAAGAATTCGGTAGATCACTTTTTTAGAGTAGCCGAAGAAATGCGTTACAAAGTTCCGGAAGGATTGAAGTATTTTTGCCAGTCGGAAGCCATCGCTTTTTATTTGCAAAAATATGTTGTGTATCGCAAGCGTAAAATTTATGTGGGTCAGAAAGATTTTGCCGACATGTCGCCGCTAATCAAAAAATACAAAGAAGAGAAATTCTTGTTGCCTGCTTCGGATCAGTTAAATGCCGACGCGCCGCAAACTTTGAATAATTTGAAAGTGAACTGGACACAAGCTACCTTCTACAAAACCGTAATGAGTGACTTGAGTGATTTAGCCGATGTGTATTACGATATTTTGGCTTTCTTTAGTCCAACCGGAATCAAATCCCTATTCATGAATTTCCCCGATTTTCAACAAAACAATACTCGTATTGCCGTGTTTGGAAGCACTACTCAAAAAGAAGCCCTAGAGCACGGATTGCGCATTGATATTTTGGCTCCAACGCCAGAAACCCCTTCAATGACGATGGCTTTAGAAAAATATATTGCGGAAGCAAACAAAGGAAAATAAACCTTCCTACTTATAATAGAACCACTAAGAGTTTCCTAACGGAAGCTCTTTTTTTTAGGGATAGTTTGATCTCATTTCAGGCAACTTCGGGAGTGGGTAAGCCTATACCCGAACTGCTACAATAGCTTCAGCGTAGGAAGTCCGTAAAATAGGGCTTTTTTACGGACTCACTACGGACTCACTACGGACTCATTACGGATTCACCTGTTACAAAAGTAGGTTCGTGTTATAGAAACTAATCCTTAGAATAGGGCCTAAAATAAAAAAGCCAAAACAGTTGTTTTGGCTTTCGCAGAGAGGATGGGATTCGAACCCACGATACAGTTACCCATATACAAACTTTCCAGGCTTGCTCCTTCAACCACTCGGACACCTCTCTAGTAATTTGCGGTTGCAAAGAACCACAAAAAAATTCAGTTACAAAAATTAAAAAGGGGGTTTTTATGATAATTCTCCGCGCAGCGAAGTTTCGAATATGGTTTTGAACACATTAGGCGCTACGTTCTGCCCTAACAAATACATTAATTTCGTAATCGCCGCTTCGGTAGTGCTGTCTTTCCCCGAGATTACTCCGATTTTCTTAAGTGTAGTACTGGTTTCGTACTGCCCCATATTGACACTTCCTCCAGAACATTGCGTCACATTGACTACATACAATCCGCGTTTGATTGATTTTTTCAAAGCCGCAATAAACCACTCTTCGGTAGGCGCATTTCCCGACCCGTAGGTTTCCAAAACCATGCCTTTTAAGGTAGGCATTTCTAAAATCGTGGTAAAGACTGCTTCATTTATCCCAGGAAACATTTTTAAAACCACCACATTATCGTCTAGTTCTTTGTGCACTAGTAGTTTTTTTGTGCCGGATTTATGCGAATTACTAGCCACATTCACTTTCAAATGCACGCCGGATTCGGCCAAAGGCATGTAGTTGGGGGAAGCAAAGGCATTGAAATGTTCGGCATTGATTTTCGTGGTTCGGTTGCCTCGGTGCAATTTGTATTCAAAATACAAACACACTTCCTGAATTACGGGTTTGTTTTTGTGTTGTAAGGAGGCAATTTGTATTGCTGTGATTAAGTTCTCTTTCGCGTCGGTACGCAAGTCGCCAATAGGCAATTGCGATCCGGTGAAGACTACCGGTTTTGCCAAATTCTCCAACATGAAACTCAACGCCGATGCTGAATACGACATCGTATCGGAACCATGAAGCACTACGAAACCATCAAACTGAGTATAATTCTCTTCAATTATCGTAGCGATCTTTACCCATTTGCTGGGGTTCATGTTCGAAGAGTCGATTGGTTTTTCAAAAGAAATCGTTTCAATTGTACAATCCAATTGAATCAATTCGGGAATTTTATCCAACAATTGACTAAAGTTGAATGCTTTCAAAGCCCCTGTTTCAAAATCTTTCATCATACCGATAGTCCCTCCGGTATAAATCAACAAGATGTTGGGTTTACTGAGCATTTTGGTATTTTGCTTTGTTAACTACGGGATTTGCATACATGTTCAAAAATCCCTCTAGTGCAATAGGGTTCGACTGGTCAATCTTGAGGTCGAGACGTCGTTCAAAAAGCGACTTTTCATTTTCGGTGTAGTGCGATGCGTAGGTATTGGTTTTGTATAGAATATCATACGCAATATAATTCGTAGGCCACAAGCGGTAGCTGCTCAAAATCGAATCGTCTATGGCTTGTGCTATAGCTTGCACTTGTTTGTTGGTATTGTCGTATTCGACAGCAATCAAATCCAATTCTTGGTTCAATACATCACCTACGTGAATGTGGATGTGCTTCTTTTGCCCAATGATTCCGCTTAAGAGCGTCATGAAATCCTCATTCTTTTCTTTGGTGTAAATTTCATTGTTGGCTTCGGCCATTAATTGTGGCATTTTTAAAGCATCGGTCGGGTCGTATTCGTAGGAAATGGAAACCGGAACTACTTTTAATTTTTTGAAATAATCGGTCAATTTGGCTTCGTCTGATCCCATGGCCAGCATTTTTAAAACACCCGAATGCGTGGCATCGTTACCGTCTTTGGTGCGTCCTTCTCTTTGTGCTATCCAAACCGATCGGTTTTCGCGGAGCAACAATTGCCCGATATATTCTGCCATCAATTTGGAACTTTGCAACAATTCTCTCGGTGGTAACCCCCTTTGTACCAGGAAGTTTCTGTTGAGTTTGGACAACGTTAACAAGAAGGATTTCTTTACTAAATTATCACCGATGGCCGATGCAGTCATGGTTAGACCGTGTTCGAACAGTGCGGCATTCAGCAAAGACGTGTCTAAAATGATGTCGCGATGGTTTGAAATAAAAAGGTAAGCCGTATTTTTTTCTAATTTTTCAAAGCCGGAGGTTGAAAGTCCGTCCGAGCTTTTCTCCAATACTTTTTGAACCGATTGGTAAATGAAATTGCATTGAAAGTCACGGATCGAATGCGTCTTTAACAATTGTTCTTTCCATACAGCATCTTCGACACCGGGAAAGGTGAAATTCATCAAAGCCTTCATCATGGGATGGTTGATCGACGAACGAATTCCTTCATTTATTTCGGAATCATAAAACGGACGAATAGCATCAAATTTTTGCATCTGGACAAATCATTTTTATTTAACAAATGAACAAAATTTTATTGACATCTTGAATTCCTTTTGGTATTAAATCCCAAATATGGCTTTCGAATTCTCGGTGGTAACTTGCGCGATTGCTGCTTCGGAAGTATGGTACAGAAGTGCCAACTTAGCCACGACCTGAGTCAGGTAACTACTTTCATTTCTCTTGCCTCGGAAAGGAATCGGCGCCAAATAAGGCGAATCGGTTTCTAAGACAATGTGTTTCAAGTCGATTTGATTTAGGAACTGGTCAATCTTTCCATTCTTAAAAGTAACGACACCGCCAATGCCGAGTTTCATATTATAGGAAATGGCTTGCAGTGCTTGCTCATACGTTCCGGTAAAACAATGGAAAATTCCGAACAACTCTGGTCCTTTTTCTTCTTCCAAGATTTCGAAAATTTCATCAAAAGCGTCTCGGCAATGAATGACGATGGGCAATTGGTAGTGTTTCGCCAGTTGGATTTGGCGTCGAAAAGCGATTTGTTGTTCGGCTAAATGGGTTTTGTCCCAATACAAATCGATGCCTATTTCACCGACGGCATAGAATTTTCTTTGAGCCAATTCTGTAGCGACATGTTGCAGTTCCATTTCATAATTATCTTTGACGTACGTAGGATGCAAGCCCATCATCAAGAAAACATGTTCTGGAAACTGCTGCTCTAGGGCGTACATTCCTGGGGTGCACGTAGCGTCGATGGCCGGAACAAAGAAACGCGAAACGCCGGCAGCAATAGCCCGTTGCATCATTTCGTTTCGATCGTGATCGAATGCTTCGCTGTAAAGATGGGTGTGGGTGTCGGTTAAGATCGGGGTAGCTTCCAAGATTTAAAATTTAAAGTTCAAAATTACGATATAAAAGAAACTAATCCATAAAACTTTGCGAACTTTGCGACAAACCATAGGGCTATACCGGTACGCAATGAAAAACCTCTACGACATTCTAAAAAAAGAGAAGTATAAAAAGATTCGATTCAAGGTGACCAAGACCCAGCATTTGCTCTTAAAAGCAAGCATCAACGGGATAAAAGGCAACTTCATCTTAGACACGGGAGCCAGCAACAGTTGTGTAGGCTTTGAAAGCATCGAATTGTTTCAGCTAACGGCAGGAACCTCGAAGACCAAAGCGGCAGGAGCGGGTGCTACGGGAATGTTGACTCAATTAGCCAAGAGCAACCAATTGCAAATTGGCACTTGGAAAAACAAGAACTTTCATTTGGTTATTTTCGATTTATCGCATGTAAATCAGGCCCTTACCGACCACAAAGCCAAACCGGTTCAAGGCATTATTGGCGCGGATGTTTTGCTCGAAGGCAAAGCCATTATTGACTACTACAACCATTGTTTGTACTTGCGGTAATCCCTTTCGAATTCTCGACGAAACGCATCAAATTCTAATTCACAACAAAAAAACAAGGACGCAAAGCGTTTATTTTCATACATTTGAGAGATAAACCCTTTCTTATGAAAACAAACTACTTTACTTCCATTTTTCTTGTCCTTTTCTCACTGGCTTTTCATACAAGTATCGGGCAAGTGGGTGTTTTAAACGCCGCCAACGATTTTGTCTCCATCCCTAACGGTTCTGCGACTACCGTGGTCATTCAAGATGTCTTGGCAAACGACCTTTACAATGGTCTGCCGGTGACCTTATCCGATGTCAATTTTTCACAGATTTCTACCACCAGTAATTACTTGAGTTTGAACCCTACCACCGGTTCGGTGTTGTTTTCAAATGGTCCAGCACCCGTAGGTACTTACTATTTGGATTATGAATACACCTCGAATACCAATCCTAATATTTATGGTTTTGCTCACGTTTATGTGAACATTGGTTGCGAATCGCTTTATGCACCAATTGTTACTAATGTTATCCCTCCAGGTTGCAATTCGGCTTACGGCACCGTATCCTTAGCTGGATTGCCTGACGCTGGCGAATGGTATTTATTTGATAATGGGAATTATGTCATGACAGGCACAGGAACTACCGCCACTATTACTAATCTCACAAGTGGTTATACCCATCAATTCTTTATTTCCAATTACCAAGATTGCCGATCTCCCTCTAGTGCCATAGTAGATTTCCGATATTTACTGGGTACTTTACAGGGTACTTATGCAGATACCAACGCCGATGGTATAGTCAGTGTGGGTGATGTTATTACGTACCATTGTTCGGTGACCAACCAAAGCAGCTGCGTGATTACCAACATCCATAATTCGCCTACAAATCAAATCAATCTTGGCGGTCCTATTGCGTCGTTAGCTCCAGGTGCAACGAACAATACTACGCTAACCGCTACACATACTATTTTACAAACGGATATTAATTTGGGGTATGTTAATAAATATACTTCTCTTGTCGGTACCGCAGGAAGTGTTTCCTCTTCTATTTATTCTACTTTAAGCACTCGCAATAATTTTAATCTAACGAATGGTATTAGATTGCTTGCTTTTATCGACACCAATGGCAACGGCATAAAAGACGATTCCGAAGCTTTATTTACTGATGGTACTTTCGATTACCAAATCAATAATGACGGGGTCGTGCATCATATTGCTGCCAATCAGATTTGTTATCTTTATGAAAACAACCCGACGAACTCCTACAACCTTGTTTTTAGCATTAACCCTAATTATGCGCAATATTATGGTTTAACCGCCCCGGCGTATCCTAATGTTACGATACCCAATGGGTCGGGAATCACCACGTATTCCTTTCCTTTGACGATAGTTCCTTATTCTGATGCGGCCATTTCTCTGTGGGCCAATTCGAATCCGAGACCTGGTTTTACTTACGTAACTACCCTTAGGTATCGCAATGCTGGTAACCAAATTATACCTGCCGGAACGGTGACCTTTACTAAAAGTCCTGTGGTTAGTATGCTATCCATTTCCGAACCTGGTGTGACCTTAACTCCGACGGGCTTCACGTATGATTTTACTACCTTAACGGCTGGCGAATACCGGGATATTGCCATCACCTTTCAGGTTCCAACCATTCCAACTGTAGCGTTGGGCGATTTAGTTACCCATACGGCTACTATCACCGCTCCGATTGGGGATGTGAATACGATTAACAACACCATGACGTCTACCCAAACGATTGTAGGATCTTACGACCCTAATGAAAAAGAGGAAAGTCACGGTAGTAAAATTCTCTATGCTGGGTTTACAGCCGACGATTATTTGACGTATACGATTCGGTTTGAAAACACCGGAACGGCCAACGCCGAATTCATCAAAGTAGTCGATGTTTTGAATGACCAATTAGACGAGACCACGGTTAAGATGCTTTCTTCCAGCCATAATTATAGTTTAGACCGTGTTGGCAGTACCTTAACTTGGTTTTTCGATGACATTCAATTGCCTCCTTCGGTTGCCAATACGAATATTGGTCATGGTTATGTGGTCTTTCAGGTGAAGCCAAAACCAGGATTTGTATTGGGAGACATCATTCCGAATACGGCCGATATCTTTTTTGATTTCAATCCGGCTATTGTAACCAATACGTGCACTACTGAATTTGTAAATGCACTGGCCACTACTGGATTTGCTTTTGATGATTTTAGTTATTACCCGAATCCTGTGAAGAACAATTTACTAATTTCTAACAAAACACAAATCGAGCGAATTCGAGTGATTTCGCTTTTGGGACAAGAGGTTTTATCGAAAGAGGTTCATGACTTCAAGGCTAGTGTGGATTTATCACTTCTTACCAAGGGCATTTACTTTGTAAAAGTAACCGCGCAAGGGCAAGAGAAAGTCCTTAAAATTAGTAAAGAATAAAAGAATACTAGGTCACTACTCTGCTTTTTATGTAGGGGAGTTGGCCTTTCTTTTTTATGTTTTGGACGCTTCAAAAAACAAGCGTACTTTATCTTAATTAATTCATTCTGTATGAAAAAAAACTACGCTCTTTTGTATCTTTTGTTTGTGGTCTTGGGATGGCTAGGAGGAACTGCTTACGCACAACCCACGCTACTTGCCAATGATGATTATGCGACTATTCCGAATGGATCGGCAACTATAATAGTCATCCCGAACGTATTGGCCAACGACACTAATAGTGGTTTGCCTGTTTCGTTATCGAATGTGTCCTTTGCTCAAATTTCTTCTTCCAACAATGCTTTGAACATTGATAGCACGGGAGCGGTAATTTATTCTAATGGGCCTATTCCCAATGGCGTTTATGAATTAAATTATACCATTTGCACGACAACACCGCCTTTCTATTGTGACGATGCTATTGTTCATGTTACTATTGGATGTAGCCCGCCTCCAGCACCGGTAGTAAGTTCGGTAGTACAGCCCACTTGCAGTGCACCGAATGGAAGCATTACGCTGTCGAATTTACCACTATCGTCTTGGACTTTGATTTATGTGATGGATGGCGGCCCTTTGCAAACCACTACTGGTTCTGGTACAACCACTACGATTACCGTTCCCGGAAACTCTGGAAATCATTATTATGAGCTATTCCTTTACAATGATGGAACTTGTTATTCTCCATCAGTCTCTGTGATTATTAATCCCATTGATGGAATGGGTGTCACTGTGACCGGAACTTACGTTGACTACAATGCTAATGGTTTTTCGGATGTTGGTGATATTATTACCTATCAATACACGGTTAGCAATTATAGTTGCACTGAGGCCACTAATGTGTCATTAACTGGTCCGCCTGGGGTAGCTATTACTGGAAATTTGATTCCGTCAATTCCTGGAGCAGGTTTCGACAGTACTACTTTTGCTGGCACTTATGTTTTAACACAAAATGACATTAATGCGGGAGTTGTTTCAAGTTATGCGATTGCGTCTGCCACACTTAATGGCACTACCTTGGCCACTACAGGGCAAAGTAGTACTCCCTTAAATATTACAGATGGCATCCGATTAGTGGCCTTCATAGATGCTAATGGCAATGGGATTAAGGACCTCAATGAATCGTATTTCTACAATGGTACTTATACTTATGAAATAAATACGAATGGAACCGTGCATCACATCGGCTCCTACGGACCTATTTATCTCTACGAAAGCTCCGCGACCGCAACTTATACGTTCTCCTACGCTATTGATAGTGATATCGCGTCGCATTATTCCGTGTCGCCCTCCTCCTATGCTAATGTAACAGTACCAGTGGGTTCTGGCGTAACTACCTATTACTTCCCGATAACCGCAATTCCATATAGCGATACCGCTGTTTATCTTTGGGGGAATTCTGTCAGACCCGGATTTACCACAACCTATACCATTTATTACCGCAATACTGGCAGCCAAACAATTCCCTCAGGTACGATTGACTTTATCAAAAGCAGCGCCTTGTCTATTCTTTCCATATCGCAATCAGGTACGGTTGCTACTTCCTCTGGCTTCAGCTATTCCTTTACGAATTTACTTCCTTACGAGTCTCGTTCTATTTATGTAACGATGCAAGTGCCCACCATTCCAACAGTAAGTTTGGGGCAAACTGTTGTTACTGAAGTGAGCATTAGCAGCGCTGTTACGGATGTAAATACCGATAATAATTTTTCGGCTGTCGTTCAGACCATTGTTGGTTCTTATGACCCGAATGAAAAAACAGAAAGTCATGGCCATGAAATTGTGCATAGTACTTTTGGGGCCAACGATTACCTAACCTATACTATTCGCTTTGAAAATACAGGAACGGCCAACGCGATTAACATTAAAGTAGCGGATGTACTGGACCCGAAATTGGATGAGACCACCGTGAAAATGATTAGTGCCAGTCATGGGTATGTGCTCGACCGGATTGGGTCGAATTTAACTTGGCGTTTTGACGGCATTGATTTACCTCCCTCTATTCCTAATGATGCGGTGACGGGTCATGGTTATTTAGTCTTTCAAGTGAAACCAAAATCTGGATTTGCTTTGGGTGATATTATTCCGAATACAGCCGACATTTTTTTTGATTTTAATCCGGCTATTGTAACCAATACGTGCACTACTGAATTTGTTCCTTTTTTAGGGGTGACTGGTTTTGAGAAGGATTCGTTTCAATACTATCCAAATCCGACTACTGACATGGTTACGTTTGCTATGAAAAATACTTCCACCACTATTGAAGCAATTGAAGTGCTGGATGTGCTAGGAAAAAAATTACTGTATAAAACCAATTCGTATTCAGAGGTTTCCATCGATCTATCAACCCTTTCTACAGGAATGTATTTGGTAAAAGTAAAATCAAATGGTCAGGAAAAGACGGTAAAAATTAGTAAAAATTAAACCCTTTAAAATTTGTGTTTTGAAAAAAAAATTTAGCCTTTTATTGTTGTTTTTTGGATTGATATTCCATTCGGTTTCATTTGGGCAAATCGTAGCCAATGATGCTTTCTTTAACTATGGGACTGCCGGAGGTTTCGTAAATTTGACAACCAATACTACGATTACCCTAAACGGCAATCCTGTTACTCCATTGCAAGTAAACATCAGTTTGATCAGTGCTTCGAATGGTTTGACGCTTTCAGGGAATGCTGTAACGATTGCTCCCGGACTGACTACTGGTACCTATACCATAACCTACCAAGTTTGTGAAGCTACCAATTTGTCCAATTGCGATACGGCCACATTAACCATCGAAGTGCTCTGTTCTTTACCAGAACCAATGGTTAGCATTCAAGCGAATTGTTCCGATTTTAGTTCCGCTATTGTATACAACTTGCCTTCCGGATTTTGGTCTTTAGCTATGGATGGGGGACCTGCAATTCAAGGTAGTGGCACTACCTATTTTATAACAATGCTTACTCCAGGAATGCATTCTTTTCAAGTGACTGACGCTGCTGGTTGTACCTCATCTTCAACTCCTGTTTTTGTAAATCCTCCATTGGCTATTTATTTTAATGTTGTTCCTCAAACATGTGCAATGCCGAGTGATGTGGTAACATTAGAAGGTTTACCCATTGGAAATTGGACGTTGACTTACGGTTTTACCAATAACCAATTAACAACTGTTTCTGGTTCTGGAACCAATTATACTTTGGCAGGTTTGACAACTCCGGGTGATTACATTTTCACCGTGTTTAACGATATGGGGTGTAGTTATTCTGTTACCGCACCTATTGGGTACATCAACAATGGAATTTCAGGTGTCTTGATTGGAACTTATGTTGATTATAACAATGACGGAATCACCAATCTTGGCGATATGATACAGTATTCATTAGCAATCAGCAATAACATGAGTTGTACGATGGAGACCGTTACCTATGCTTTTGGAAATTCGCAAGTACCATCCGCTACTCAAACACTAACTAATTTAGCCTCTGGGGCAACAACAAATGTTACACTTCCTTATGTGCTTACTCAGGATGATATCAACAATGGTAGTGTCACAAACTGGATTGCCCTAAATGGATATGCAAATGGTTTCAATAGCTATACAAAAGTTTTTGACCAACCCATCACCTTGACCATTTCTGACGGAATGAAGCTTAACGCTTTCTTTGACACCAATAACGACGGCGTTCAAAATAATGGGGAACAAAATACCTATTTAGGGAATTTTACTTATCAAATAAACAATGGCGTTAATCATTACCTATATAGTCCAGACGGAACAAATACAATATACGAAAGTAACCCTGCAAACACCTACACTTTAAACTATACTATTTACAATCCTTGTAATGGTCAATACCATGTTTCCACAGTTGCTTTTACTAATATTACTGTGCCAACAGGCTCCGGAATTACAACGTATAATTTCCCAGTTACTGAAAGCCCTTGTCAGGATATTCAAGTATATTTATTTAGTGGTTCGCCAGCACGACCAGGATTTAATTACACCAATTACATTTATTACGAGAATATTGGTAACCAACAGATGTCAGCGGGCACTATAACTTTTACTAAAGATCCTGTAGTAAGCACTAATTCTGTTTCCGAACCTAGTGCCACAATAAATGCAACAGGTTTCACTTATAATTTTACAAATTTATTACCTGGTGAAGGTAGAAGTATTGCCGTTAACTTGCATGTACCTCCGATTCCCACTGTAGCTCTAGGACAATCATTACAGAACATTGCTGCCATAACAATTCCTGTCAACGATGTAAATCCCAGCAATAATACTAGCACTCTATTTCACAATATAGTGGGTTCTTATGATCCAAATGAAAAAACAGAAAGCCACGGCAATCAAATTGTGCACAGTACTTTTGGTGCCAACGATTTCTTGACCTACACTATTCGCTTTGAAAATACTGGAACCGCCAACGCCATAAACATTAAAGTCAATGATGTCTTGGATTCTAAATTAGAGGAATCTTCCATAAAAATGATTCATGCGAGCCATCCGTATGCGCTAGAACGAATAAACAATCAATTGACTTGGCGGTTTGATGGTATTGATTTACCTCCTTCCGTGCCTAATGATGCGGTGACGGGTCATGGTTTTCTAGTGTTTCAAGTGAAACCAAAATCTGGATTTGCTTTGGGCGATGTTATCCCGAATACGGCCAATATCTTTTTTGATTTCAATCCGGCTATTGTGACCAATACGTGCACTACTGAATTTGTGACGGCCTTAGGCACTACTGGATTTGCTTTTGATGATTTTAGTTATTATCCGAATCCGGTTACAACAAACTTAGTGCTGTCTAATAAAACCCCGATGACTAGTGTTCGGGTAATTTCAGTTCTGGGACAAGAAGTATGGTCAAAAGAGCTTCACGATCTTACTGCTACTTTAGATTTGTCTAGACTAACCAAAGGCATTTACTTTGTAAAAGTAACCACGCAAGATCAAGAGAAAGTCCTTAAAATTAATAAAGAATAAAACGTAAGACTACACCTAAAAAGCCCATCACTTAGAAAATAGGATGGGTTTTTTTTATTGCTTTTTTAAAGAGAAGTAAATCACAATGGTACTGAGAAACATTAAGACACCGCCCAATACAAAAGTAGCTCCTGCAAATTGAAAAGGCGCTTCGGAGTGTGTAAAATAATAGAACGTACTTGACATTAGTGGTGGACCAATAATAGCACTAGCACTCATCAAACTGGCTAAAGTTCCTTGTATTTCCCCTTGTTCTTTGGGTGAAACCTGAGTAGAAATCAACGACTGTAGCGCTGGTCCAGCAATGCCGCCCAAACAGTACGGAACTAAGAACACAAAAATCATCCAGCTTTGTGTGGCCGAGGCAAACAAAAACATGCCTATAGTATACAACGCCATCCCTATGAAAATACTTTTCTTATTTCCTAATTTGGGATTGATCCAACGGATTAACACCCCTTGAACCAAGCCTACTAAAACTCCTATGATTCCTAGCGAGATGCCCACCATCTTTTCATCCCAGTGAAAACGATACATGGTGAAATAGCTCCAATTGCTTTGCACCGCTTGAGAACCTAAGTAGAGCAAAAAAGTTGCCGACATTAAGCCTAATAATTTAGGATGTTTTCTCAGTTTTAAAAGAGCCCCTACTGGATTGGCTTTTTTCCATTCGAAGTTTCTCCGGTTTTCTTTGGGCAAGGATTCGGGAAGAATAAAATAGCCGTACATAAAATTGATGAAGCACAAAGCAGCAGCTGCGTAAAAAGGTACTCTTGAACCAAATTGCCCAAGCAATCCTCCAATTACGGGTCCGATGACGAATCCCATTCCGAATGCGGCACCAATCATCCCGAAGTTTTTAGCTCGATTCTCTTCGGTACTAATGTCAGCGATATAGGCCGATGCTGTAGTAATGCTTGCTCCCGTTACTCCCGCTAATATTCTTCCTAGGAACAACCAGCCGATGGTAGGAGCGAATGACAACAACAAGTAGTCCATGGCAAATCCTAGAAGCGCTAATAAGATAATGGGTCTTCTTCCGAATTGATCGCTTAAGTTTCCTATTAACGGTGCAAAGATAAATTGGGTCATGGCGTAGGCGAAAGTTAACCACCCGCCATATTTTGCGGCTTCGCTAATATCGCCATTAATCAGCTCTTTGATTAATTTTGGGATAACCGGAATGATAATTCCCCAGCCCGTCACATCGATAAGCATGGTGATAAAAATAAATCCGATAGCGGCTGATTTCTGATTTTTTCTCATAATTCTAACACTACAAACATAAATAATATTTATATATTTGAGTCAAATGATTTTTAATGTTTATTATGAAAAAAACGATACTTGTTAGTTTTATACTTTTGATGATGATTTTTTCGGCTAAAGCACAATTTAATCAAAGTTTTGCTGCCAATACAATACCTTCGGGTTGGACAGTTCTGAATGGTGGCGATATCAACACTTGGAATATTGGAAATGGAAGTAGCGTGGCGCCGCATAGCCCGTCCTATCACGCGAGAATATCTTATAATGCTACTACAGCACACGACGATTATTTGGTGACACCACAAATTACAGTTCAAGCAGGTGTAAACGATAGAATTTCTTTTTGGGTTGCCAATTTGGGAACTAGTTTTATTGAACATTTCGATGTAAAACTATCCAACACAACGGCCACTGCGGCAAACTTTACAACTACATTATTGGGAGATACTGCAGCACCAAACACTTATACAAAATTCACACTTAATCTATCTGCCTATATCGGACAAACCATATTCGTTGGGTTTCATGCGACTTCATTAAATATGTATGAATTGTATTTAGATGATATCGTAAATGACGCCATTCCTATTTGCAACCTTAGCGCTCCGACCATTTCTTCTGTCTCCCCTCCTGTTGATTGCAATACTGGAAATACAACTATAGCACTTACAGGATTACCAAGTACTGGAACTTGGACATTATACCGCACGGGAACATCAAGCGCGTCTTTTACAAGTACCGGAACCTCAACAACCGTTACGCTGCCTACCGCTGGAACTATTGGTAATTATTCTTTTTATGTTAAGGATGCAAACCTATGCCAATCGCCGAGTTCAGAAACTGTAACTCTTCATCCGTTGCATGAAATTGACATGTATGCTCCGATGACAGGGGCTTATGCGGATTCGAATAGCAACGGAATCCTAGATGTTGGAGATACCATCAATTATCAAATTCAGGTGCACAATAGCGGTACTTGTTCACTAAGTAATACTTCTGTAAATGGTGCTTTTACAGCATACAATCCGAATCTCAATTTTTCTGGAAATACTACTACCAATATACCAGTGCTTGAGAGTAATACGACAACGACCGTTGCGGCTACTTATGCCATTACCCAAAATGACATCGACAATCTTCAGGCAGATAATACCACCATTGTAAATGCCCATTGGTCGGATAATGCGGGAGGCAATTCTACAGCCTATTTCCCAATGTGTGTTGTTTCATTGAAAAACCTGAGTACCAGAAATTTTGTTTTTGAGACATTTAAATACACGCCAAATCCTGTAAAAAATTACCTATCTGTTTCGAATGCAAATTCTATTGATACCATTGAAATCACTTCTGTATTAGGTCAAAAAGTGTTTTCTAAAAAAGTGAACGGATTGCAAGATGCATTGGATTTATCTTCATTAGAAAAAGGAATTTATTTTGTAAGAGTGCTTTCAAAAGGATTTGAAAAAACCTTCAAAATCATTAAGGAATAAATTTCCAAACGATACCAAACAAAAAATCCCGTATGGAAATCATACGGGATTTTGTTTTTATTGAAAATTGTTGATTATAATTCTAATGCTTTTTTCGCATCGCCGTTCATCAATAATTCTAACGGATTTTCTAGCGCTTCTTTAACCGCCACTAAGAATCCTACAGATTCTCTACCGTCGATAATTCTGTGGTCGTAAGATAGCGCCACGTACATCATCGGGTGAATTTCCACTTTCCCGTTTACAGCAATCGGACGCTCAATAATGTTGTGCATTCCCAGAATTCCGGATTGTGGTGGGTTGATAATGGGTGTGCTCAACATGCTTCCGAAAACACCACCATTAGAAATAGTAAACGTTCCTCCGGTCATATCGTCTACGGTGATTTGCCCGTCGCGAGCGCGAATGGCCAATCGTTTGATTTCGGCTTCTACACCTCGGAACGTTAAGTTTTCAGCACTTCTTACCACAGGCACCATCAATCCTTTTGGACCAGAAACGGCAACTGAAATATCACAGAAATCGTAAGCAATTTTATCCGTCCCATCGATCATGGAGTTCACGTCTGGGTATAGTTGTAAAGCTCTGGTTACTGCTTTGGTGAAGAACGACATATAGCCTAAACCTAGTCCGCCATGTTTGGCTTTGAAAGCCTCTTTGTATTCGTTTCTTATTACATTAATCGGTGTCATGTTGACTTCGTTGAAGGTCGTTAACATGGCTGTTTCGTTTTTAGCAGCGACCAATCTTTCGGCTACTTTTCTGCGCAACATCGATAATTTTGTTCGGCTAGAACCGCGGTTTCCTCCGGTTGGAGTTCCCATCGACGGTATTGCATTCACTGCATCGTTTTTGGTAATTCTTCCATCTTTACCGGTTCCTACGATATCGGAAGGTTGGATGTTTTTCTCATCTAATATTTTTCTGGCTGCCGGTGATGGGGTATTGGTAGCATAAGTCGTTGTTGGAACTGCTGGTTTAGGAGCTTCTACTTTTACTTCAGCTTTGGGCACTTCAGCGACAGGTTTGGCTTCGGCAACGGGTGCGCTTCCTGATGGTTTTGCTCCGTCGGTATCGATCAAACACACTACAGCACCAACAGCAACGGCGTCGCCTTCTTCGGCTTTTAGGGTGATGATTCCGCTGGCTTCTGCCGGTAATTCTAAAGTAGCTTTATCGGAATCGACTTCAGCGATGGCTTGGTCTTTTTCTACATAATCGCCATCTTTGACTAACCATGTAGCGATTTCAACTTCTTTGATGGATTCTCCCGGAGATGGGACTTTCATTTCTAAAATCATGATTCTTTTAGTTTAAAGGTTGGTGATTCTTGTGACAAGAAACGTTATTGGTTGTGTATATTTTAGCCCTGATGGGAACGGCATCTCCCGATTTTTAGAAAACAAGGCTTTTGCCGTAGCTTTTCTATATCGGGAATACAGTGGACAGCAGGATTAGCTTCTCATTATTGAAATAAATTTTTATCAAACACCATTCGGATCGCGTCGGCATGGCGTCGTTTGGCTCGAGTATAGCTTCCTGCTGCTGGTGCGGCGTAGGCTTTTAGCGAGGCTAGTCTCCATTTTACTAGGTTGAAATTCATCAACATGAAACTGTAAGCTCCCATGTTTTTTGGTTCTTCTTGTGCCCAAACGAAATCATCGGCATTAGGATACGAGACTATGATTGCTTTTAATTGTTCGACAGGTAATGGGAATAATTGTTCGATTCGGACAATTGCGACGTCTTTTCTGGCTTGATTTTGTCGTTCCGCGTCGATGTCATAATAGAATTTTCCAGTACAGAACACCAGTGTTTTTACATCTTTTTTGTTTGCCGTGGTATCGTCTATAGTCTCTTGGAACATTCCGATAGCAAATTCCTCTACAGACGAAACTACTCTTGGATCCCGCAACAAACTTTTCGGGGTAAACACGATTAGTGGTTTGCGGAATTCTGTTTTCATTTGGCGTCTTAGCAAATGGTAGAAATTGGCAGGTGTGGTACAATCGGCTACAAACATGTTGTGACGAGCACACAGTTGTAAATACCGTTCCATTCTGGCGGAAGAATGCTCGGCACCTTGTCCTTCGTAGCCGTGCGGTAACAACAGCACAATTCCGTTTTGGTTGTTCCATTTGTCTTCTCCGCAAGAAATGTATTGGTCGATCATGATTTGCGCTCCGTTGCTGAAATCTCCAAATTGTGCTTCCCAAATGGTTAGCGTTTTTGGACTGGCTAAGGCGTAACCGTAGTCGAAACCTAACACCCCATATTCTGACAAAAGGGAATTGAAAATATGGAATTTCCCCTTGGCGTTTTTAAGATTGTTGAGTAAAATGACTTCTTCTTCACTGTCTTCCACTTTTACAACGGCGTGGCGGTGGGAGAAGGTCCCTCGTTCTACGTCTTGTCCGGAAATACGAACGTTGTATCCTTCGGTCATTAACGATCCGTAGGCTAAGAATTCGGCCATCGCCCAATCGAGCTTATCGGTTTCGAAGAACATGGTTTTTCGATCGTTAATGAGCTTTTCGATTTTACTGATGAACTTTTTGTCTTTGGGTAGATTGCAAATGACTTCAGCGATTTCGGTTAGTTCTTTTTTGGGGAACGTGGTATCGACTTTTTGCAACATCACATCATCGGAAACTTGTTTGAAACCTTGCCATTCGTTTTGCATGAACGGCGTGATGATGGTTAAATCTTTTTTACGAGATGCTTCTAAATTTTGATCTAGGTCTAACTTGTAGGACGTTTCTAAGTCTTTAATGAAATTGGTATCGATAACGCCTTGTGCCAATAATTTGGCGGCGTAGATGTCTCTAGGGTTTTGATGCTTGGCAATGATTTTATACAACAAAGGTTGCGTGAAACGAGGTTCGTCGCCTTCGTTGTGTCCGTATTTTCTATAGCCCAATAAATCGATGAAAACGTCACGTCCGAATTGCATTCTGAAATCCAAGGCAAACAACATGGCGTGGACTACTGCTTCAGCATCATCGGCATTGACATGCAATACGGGCGATAAAGTTACTTTGGCAACATCAGTACAATACGTCGACGAACGTGCGTCTAAATAATTGGTCGTAAACCCTACTTGATTGTTGATGATCAAGTGAATGGTTCCTCCGGTTTTGTAACCATCGAGTTGTGCCATTTGAACAATTTCGTAGACAATTCCTTGTCCGGCTACTGCGGCGTCACCGTGAACTGCAATGGGCAGTACTTTGGAAAAATCATCTGGGAAATAGTGATCTTGTTTCGCTCGTGTAATCCCTTCAATTACGGCACCTACAGTTTCGAGGTGCGAAGGATTGGGCGCTAAATTGATATTGATGTGTTTTCCGCTTCGTGTTTTTCTGTCGGATGTTAGGCCCAAATGGTATTTTACATCACCGTCGAAATATTCTTGATCGTAGTCTTTTCCGTCGAATTCGGAGAAGATGTCTTGTGTTGATTTGCGGAAAATATTGGCCAAAACATTCAAGCGGCCTCGGTGCGCCATTCCCATCACGAATTGCTGTACGCCTTTTTCGGCAGCGGCTTCGATTAAAGCGTCTAGCGCCGGGATGATGGATTCGCCACCTTCTAAAGAGAATCGTTTTTGCCCAACGTATTTGGTGTGTAAGAAATTCTCGAAAGATACGGCTTCGTTGAGTTTGCTTAGAATGTGTTTCTTTTGCTCGGCGTCAAAGTTGGGTTGGTTATCATTGATGTTGATGCGATCTTGAATCCACTGAATTACTTGCGGATTTCTCATGTACATGTACTCGATTCCAATATGTTGGCAGTACACGTTTTTAAGATGTTTTAGAATATCCTGAAGTGTTGATGGCTGGTGTCCTAAAACTTTAGCGGCATCAAAAACGGTATTTAAGTCGGCGTTGGAAAGTCCGAAATTCTCCAATTCTAACGTTGGAAAATGGTGTCGTCGTTCGCGAACCGGATTGGTTTCGGTGAACAAGTGCCCTCTAGTTCGGTAGCCGTCAATTAGTTTGAGTACGTTGAATTCTTTCAAGACTTTTTCAGAAACCTGACCTTCTTCCAATTTTCCTGAAGCGATGTTCGCCATTTGATCAACGGCTTGCTCTTGATTGTAGGTGGTCATTCCAAAATCGAAGCCTTGGAAAAAACTTCTCCAACTGGGTTCGATACTGTCTGGATTTTGAAGATATTGCTCGTATAAATCGGCGAAAAACTCGGTGTGTGCTGCGTTTAAAAAGGAAAACCTGTCCATAAATTTATTGAATGTCCTGATTTGTAAAATAGTTACGCAAAAGTACAATAAATGGTATAAATTTTTAATTATTTTAGATACTTTTATCTTTTTTAAAATTAATCAGACTATTTTATGAAAAACTGCATTCTTTTTCTAGGTTTTAAGCGCATTTTTAGTGCTAGTTTTCTTCTCCTTTCTACAGCAATCTTCGCGCAAACTTCAACTACCTCTCAACCGGCATCTCAAAGCGATTTTTGGCAGCATGTTCATTTTGGTGGTGGACTTGGATTGAATATTGGCTCAGGATTTACGGATGTTACGGTGGCTCCTAGTGCTATTTACAATTTGAATTCCTATGTATCCCTTGGTGTAGGCGTTCAAGGAAGTTATGCTCGTGTAAGGAACAATTATGAATCCTATATCTATGGAGGCAGTTTGATTGGGCTGTTCAATCCCGTGGACCAAATTCAAATCTCTGCTGAATTGGAACAATTGCGGGTAAATCGAAGTTATACTTCCTCATCGTTGAAAGACAATTTTTGGAATACTGCTTTGTTTTTAGGAGCGGGTTACCGAACTGAAAACGTTACTATTGGGGTTCGCTACAATGTTTTGTATAATAAAAATGATTTTGTTTATAGCGATGCCTTTATGCCTTTTATTAGAATTTATTTTTAATCAACTGTTGTTTAGGCCATTCTTTTGATAATTTAACAATTATTACAGAAAAACTGCAACGCCGTTTTTTCATTTGGAGTTACTTTTAGGTATCAAATTACTCGAGAACATTTGACCAATTAAAATTTTAGTAAACGCCATTAAATTTTTGTATTATGAAAAAAATCGTACTCGGCTTAGCAGCCACAGTTTTCCTTGTGACCTCTTCTTTTGGTCAAAGTAACAATCCCTACAACAGCGTTGGTGTTGATGTAGTTTATGTTTCCAAAGTGATTTATAAAGATTTCACCGATGGTAAATTAAAAGATGTTAATCAAGCCACTTTAGATTATTATTTTAAGACTTATTTACCAAAGTATACTCCTACTACTTTGGCTCAATTCACTCAAATTTTTTCAGAATTAAAAAATGCAACCAATAAAACCATTATCGATGGAGCCAAACTTTCTGATGAGGCGAAAGGCTTTCTGAACAAATCCTTAACCAGTTATAGCATCACTACGTTGGTTGGTGATGTTCTTAAAAGCAAGTTATCGGTTGCAGAGCAAGAAGTGGTTTTAACTGTTTTAGCAATCAATTACAATCTTGTTAAATCCAATACTGCTTTTAAAACAACAACTACCACAACTACTAAAGGGCCTAATGTTAACTATGACGTAACAATTTATCCTGAACCATTTTTGTTTTCCGAATCCGGAGGCAGTAATGCTGCCGTTTGGGGCGGGTTAGGGTATATCGTTGGAAGCGCAATTTGTGGACCTGTATGTGGATACGTTGGGGCTTCGCTTGGTTTGGTTATGGGTGGTTACTTAGACAGCAACCCAAGATCAGGAGGAGGAGGAGGAGGTTGGAACCCTCAACCCTAAAAAATATACTGCAGCATAATGATTGTCATTGTGCTGCAGTTTAAAAATAATCGAATCAAAATAGTGTAGTGTATGAAGAAAATTCTCCTTTCTTTTATTTCATTCTTGGTCTTAGTAACCGCTTATGGGCAGCAAGCTGTTCGCGGAAAAGTAATTGATTTCACCACTAAAGAACCATTGGCTTTTGCAAACATTATCTTTAACAATGATGCTTCCATGCGAATC
>Ga0208124_100085_pt1 | contig 59978 bp, 54 predicted proteins | sample LakWasM104_HOW12_2_FD_183922 | JGI IMG/M metagenome (GOLD analysis project Ga0208124, IMG submission 183922) | Freshwater sediment methanotrophic microbial communities from Lake Washington under simulated oxygen tension - Sediment Metagenome... | ecosystem: Environmental > Aquatic > Freshwater >...
CCCGTCAGGCGCGCCAGTTCGGCGGGGTAGGCGGTGTCGGCCGAGGCTCCCACGCCCGACGTGAGCGAGTCGCCCAGCGCCAGGACCGTGGCGCCTGCCGGGACGGCCTGGGCACGCGCAGGTTTGCGGCCGCAGGCGACCAGGCCGAACGCGGTGGCCAGGCTGGCGCCGAGCAGCCGCCTGCGGTTCAGACCCCGGCTCATCGCAGCACCCCCAGTGCAAACGGCAGGCTCACGATGCCCAGCAAGGTAGACAGCGTGACCAGCCCCGCCACATACGGCCCGTTGTAGCCCATGCGCGCCGCCAGCACATAGCAGGTCGATGCCGTGGGCAAGGCTGCAAACGCCAGCAGCACCGTGGTCTGCACGGCATCGAGCCCGAACATGCGGGCCATGCCAAACGCCACGAGCGGCTGCACCAGGTGGCGGATGGCCAGCACCGACACGCTCAGCGTCTTGCCCCGCGTGAGCAGACCAAACTGCAGCCCCGCGCCGGCCGCCATCAGGCCCAGCGCGAGCGACGCGGAGCTGATGCGGCTGACCGTGGGCACTGCCCATTCGGGGATCTGAAAGCCCAGCAGATTGGCCACCAGCCCCGAGGCGGTGGCGATGATCAGCGGGTTGCGCAACAGCTCGCGCGCAAAGCTGTGCTGCCCGTGCCGGGCCATGGGCCACACCGCAGCCACATTGAATAGCGGCACACACACGCCGATCAGCACCGCGATCATCAACAGGCCCTGGGTACCTGCCAGCCGCTCGGCAATCGCCAGGCCAATGAAGGAGTTGAAGCGGAACGCCACCTGCGCGCTGGCCGCATGGTCGCGCACATCGATGTGCTTGCCCACCCAGGGCCAGTGCGGCAGGCTGTAGGCCAGAGCGATGCCGATCACGCCCGACAGCATGCCCGCGCCGATCAGCCCCGACGCCGCGCCAATATCCATCGGGCTTTTGACGATGGACTGGAACAGCAGCACCGGGAACAGCAGGTAGTACACCAGGCTCTCCACCGGCTGCCAGACCGAGCGGTTCAGGGCGGTGTACCGGCAGATCAGGTAGCCCAGGAAGATGAGTGAAAAGTCGGGGAGCAGGAGTTGGGCGTAGTTCACACACCGAGAATACTTGATGCATGGCAAGCTGCCCGGGGGCTCCCGGCAGGCTGAATGGGGCAGGGGGACTGCCCACCCCCACTTTGTTTCTAGGGTTAGCCCTTATGTGGAATCCGCAGGGCGGTTTGGCGTGCGTTGGGCATACCATCTGCGCTGTTTGTTGTTACCCCGCACGAAGGAGATTTCCATGCATCGTCGTCAATGGCTTGCGCTGACCGTACTGGCTGCCGCAGCTGGATCGGCTGCCGCACAAGGCTACCCCAACAAGGTGATCCGGCTGGTGGTGCCCTTTGCACCCGGTGGCACCACCGACATCATTGCGCGCGTGATCGCCGAGCCCCTGGGCCGCGTGCTTGGCCAAAGCGTGATCGTGGACAACAAGGCCGGTGGCGGCGGCATTGTGGGTGCGGCCGAACTCGCCCGTGCCACGGCCGACGGCTACACGCTGGGCGTGGCCACTGTGTCCACCACCGCAGCCAACCCCGCCATCAACCCCAAGACGCCGTACAACCCGCTGACGGACTTCTCGCCCATCATCAACATTGCGGCCACCCCCAACATCATTGCGGTGAACCCCAGCTTCCCGGCCAAGGACTACAAGGCGTTTGTGGCGGAACTCAAGAAGTCGCCTGGCAAGTATTCGTACTCGTCGTCCGGCACGGGCGGCATCGGCCACCTGCAGATGGAGCTGTACAAGAACCTCTCGGGCACCTTTGTGACCCACATCCCCTACCGCGGCGCGGGCCCGGCCCTGAACGACACCGTGGCCGGCCAGGTGCCCATGATTTTTGACAACCTGCCCTCGGCGCTGCCCTTCATCAAGGAAAACCGCCTGGTGCCCATCGTCGTGGCAGCGCCCCAGCGCGTAGCGGCCCTGCCCAATGTGCCCACCTTCAAGGAACTGGGCCTGGAGCCGGTGAACCGCATGGCCTACTACGGCATCGTGGGCCCCAAGGGCCTGCCCAAGGATGTGGTGGACAAGATCAACGCCGGTGTGCGCAAGGCCCTGGAAGACCCGGCCGTGAAGAAGCGCATCGAAGACACGGGCTCGCTCGTGATCGGCAACACGCCCGAGCAGTTTGCCGAGCAGATCAAGGCCGAGTTCGCGGTCTACAAGGATGTGGTCGTCAAGCAGAAGCTGACGCTGGAATAAAAGCCACCGCCTCCGTCCCCAGCCGCCTTCGGGCGGCTTTTTTGTGCCCGTGGAGTCGAATGCCCGCGATGCATGCTATGGTTTTTGGATGCTTGCCCCCAGTCTGAACGCCATCGACACCTTTGTGGACGCCCTGTGGCTGGAAGATGGCCTGTCGCGCAACACGCTGGCCGCCTACCGGCGCGACCTGACGCTGTATGCGCAGTGGCTGGCCGACCAGCAGCCCGCCCTGGCGCTGGACGACACGGCCGAACACCACCTGCAGGCCTATTTTGCCGCCCGCCATGCGCAGACCCGCGCCACTTCGGCCAACCGGCGCCTCACGGTGTTACGCCGCTACTTTCACTGGGCGCTGCGCGAGCGGCGCATCACTGCCGACCCCACGGTGCGGCTGCAGGCGGCGCGCCAGCCGCTGCGTGTGCCCAAGACCCTGTCGCAAGCGCAGGTGGAGGCGCTGCTGAACGCGCCCGACCTGGGCAACCCCCTGGGCCTGCGCGACCGCACCATGCTGGAGCTGATGTACGCCAGCGGCCTGCGCGTGACCGAGCTGGTCACGCTCAAGACCTACCAGGTCGGCCTGAACGAAGGCGTGCTGCGCGTGATGGGCAAGGGCAGCAAGGAGCGCCTGGTGCCGTTTGGCGAAGAGGCGCGGGCGTGGCTGGAGCGCTATCTGAACGAAGCCCGCAGCGCCATCCTGGGCGGGCAGCAGACCGACGACCTGTTCGTCACCCAGCGCGGCAGCGGCATGACGCGCGTGATGTTCTGGGTCATTGTGAAGAAGTGGGCGCAGGTGGCGGGCATCACGGTGCCGCTGTCGCCGCACACGCTGCGCCACGCGTTTGCCACGCACCTGCTCAACCACGGCGCCGACCTGCGCGTGGTGCAGCTGCTGCTGGGCCATGCGGATATCTCCACCACCACCATCTACACCCACGTGGCGCGCGAGCGGCTCAAGTCCCTGCACGCGCAGCATCACCCCCGTGGATAGCGTGCAACACCACACTGGCGCGGGCTGATCGGCGCGCCAGACCGGTTTTCCCACACCACAACAAGGAGACATTGCATGAAAAAACTCATCACCAGTGCACTGCTGCTGGGGGCTGCCACCCTGGCCATGGCGCAGGCCTGGCCCACGGCCAAGCCCATCCGCCTCATCGTGGGGTACCCGCCGGGCGGCGGCATCGACTTTGCCGCGCGCACCGTGCAGGTGCCGCTGCAGGAGCTTCTCAAGCAGCAGATCGTGGTGGACTACAAGCCCGGTGCCGGCGGCATGCTGGCGGCGACCGAGCTGACCCGGGCCGCGCCCGATGGCTATACGTTGCTGCTGGCCAATACCGGCCCGTTCGCTATCGCACCGTACTTGCAGCGCAAGATGCCGTACGACCCGCTCAAGCAGTTCAGCTACATCGGCCAGATCAGCCAGGGCAGCTACATCGCGGTCACCCGGCCGGACCACCCTGCCAAGGACCTCAAGGAATGGGTGGCATGGGCCAAGGCCAACGCTGGTAAGGTGAACTTCGCATCGGGCGGCGCGGGCACCTCCACCCACCTGAATGGCGAGCTGATGAGCCAGGCGACAGGGCTGGACGTGACGCATGTGCCCTACAAAGGCAGCGCCCCGGCTGTGCAGGACTTGATCGGCGGACAGACGCAGTTGCTGATCGATGCAGGGCCGGTGCTGCTGCCGCAGGTCAAGGGCGGCAAGCTGAAGGCGCTGGCAGTGACGGGCCCGCGCCGCGACCCGCAGTTGCCCGACGTGCCAACGGTCGCTGAACTTGGGCTCGGCGGCATGGAATCCGTCGGTTTCCAGGGGCTGGTAGGCCCCGCAGGCATGCCCAAGGAGGTGGTGGACAAGCTGGCCGCCGAACTGGCCAAGGTTCTGGCACAGGCGGAGGTGAAGGCCAAGTTCGCGTCCACAGGTTCAGAGGTACATTCTCTGGGACCCACGGAATTCTTCGGCTTTGTGAAGGGCGAGAACGACAAGTGGGCCAAGCTGATCCGCGAGCGCAAGCTCGAACTGGATTGACGGGCGGACCTGACGGCTGCCCATCGAACTCCTCACCATTGGCTCTCACCATGAATCTGCTTTTTTCTCGCCGCCAGTGGGTGGCCGCTGCTGCTGTCGCCCTGGTGGTCTCTCCCGTCGTGGCGTCGGCCCAGGCGTGGCCCGCCAAACCCATCCGCATCATCGTGGCCTACCCGGCAGGGGGCGTGAGCGACAACATCGCCCGCGCGCTGGCCGACAAGCTGGCGGTGCAGCTGGGCACCCCTGTGGTCATTGAAAACAAGGCGGGCGCCAGTGGCAGCCTGGGCGTGGACGCGGTGGCCAAAGCCGCGCCGGACGGCTACACGCTGGGCTTTGCAGCGGTCAGTCCCCTGGCGCTCAACCCGCACCTGGGTAAGTCTCCCTTCGATCCGCAGAAGGACATCGCGCCAGTGGTCAGCGTGATGTATTCGCCGGTGTTGCTGCTGGGCACGCCCGCGAGCCGGGCGACCGACTTCAAGGACCTGATTGCCCGCGCGCGGGCCCAGCCCGGCACGGTGCGCTGGGCCACGTCGGGGCAGGCGTCGCTGGGACACATCATGCTGGAGCAGATCCAGTCGGTGGCGCAGGTGCAGATCACGCACATCCCATACAAAGGCGGCGGGCAGCAGATGAATGACGCGCTGGGCGGGCAGTTTGAGGTGCTATCGACCAACGCCGGCCCAGCGGTGCTGCAGCACATCCAGGCGGGCAAGCTCAAGCCGCTGGCGGTGGGGGCTCCGGCGCGGCTGGATTCGCTGCCCCAGGTGCCCACACTGGCCGAGCTGGGTCAGCCAGCGGCCAACCTCTCGTCCCTGTTTGGCCTCTATGCCCCGGCCCAGACGCCCAAGACGGTCATCACACGCATCAATACCGAGGTGAACAAGGCGTTGGCCCTGCCAGACATTCGCGCCAAGCTCGATGCCACCGACAACGTGCCCACAGGTGGCACCACGGCCGAGTTCGCGCGCCAGATTGCACTGGAGTCCGAAAATAACGCGCGCATCATCCGCGCGGCAGGAATTCAGGGCAACTGACCGTGTGCAGGGGTGTTGAGCCCCAGAAACGCCACAGGCCCTGTCAAAGCAGGGCCTGTGGGCTTTTAAGGGGAAGGGCGGGACTATTCTTCGTTCAGGCTCTCGGCCCAGGTCAGCGCCTGCAGGTGGGCCCAGTTCACCTGGCGGTTGGACAGGTGCAGCGCATCGGCGTTCTTGGCAAAGGCCACTTCATCGCCGCTTTCGCAGGCCTTGGTCAGCTCCAGGAACGGGGCAAACACGCCGGTGCCACGCAGCAGGGCGTCCATCACGGGTTCGGGCAGGGCCACGGACTCCAGCGCCTTTTCGAGCGGCACGCCCAGCATGGTGTCCAGCAGCGAGAACACGCCCACGACGAAGGCGTTGTCGCATTCTTCGGGCGGCAGCAGCTCGGCAGCCAGCAGCTCCATCAGGCGGCCGCGCACCACGGCGGTCTGGCCCACGGCCGGTGGTGCACCACCGGCACGCGAGGTGGTCATCAAGAGGGCTGCCCAGCGGAACAGCTTTTTCAGCCCCAGGATCATCACCGCATGGCGGAACGAGGTGATCTCGCACGACAGGCCAAAACCCGACGAGTTGATGAAACGCAGCAGGTTGAAAGACAGGGTGGGGTCTTTCTTGAGCAGGTCTTCGATCTCCGCCGTGCTGGCCTGTTTGCGCACCAGGTTGATGAGCTGAATGATGGTGGCCTGCGAGGGGCGGATGGTGGTGGCCTTGACCAGCGAGGGATGCGCAAACCAGTAGCCCTGGAACAGCTTGACGCCCAGATCGCGCATCAGCTCGTATTGCGCAGCCGTTTCGACCTTTTCGGCCACCAGCGTGGCCTTGCTGTGGGTGGTGGCAAATTTGACCAAAGGGGCCGCCAGCTCGGGCTTGAAGGCCTGCATGTCCAGCTTGATGAACGCCGCCATCGGCAGCCAGCTGGTGTAGGCGCGCTTGAGGGCCTGCTGGTCAAACGCGAGGCGAAAGCCGCGTGTGCGCAACGCCTCCAGCGTGGGCACGCGGCCTTCGATTTCTTCGGGGGTGGCGCTGTCGGGCAGCGGTGGCACCTCCAGCACCACCTTTTCGGGGTGGATCAGCTCCAGGTGGCCGCCCGAGAGGCTGTCATGCGTGCAGTTGATGAACACCGTCTTCTTGCCGACCAGAGCCTCGGTGCCCGCGTAGGACAGGGCATTGAACAGCAGGGCTGCATCGCTGGCGGCGGTGTGTGAGTCGGACGCGGTGGAGCGGTCGAACAGCTCGTAGCCATAGACCGCGCGGCTTTCGTCCACGATGGCCTGGCGCGCAATGATGGCAAGGTTCTCGTCCACGGGATCGACCACAGGCGCTGCGGCGTCCGGGGTGTCTTGTTCGGGTGTGCTCGACATGGGGTCCACTGAAATGAAGGGCTGACGATCATTCTAGACCGCCGGGCGTTGCCAGAGAACCAAAGTCTGACCGGGGGCCGCCAGTGTGGCGGCGATACCTGTCAGTCGCTGATGTGGTCGGCCCAGGCCAGCGCCTGCAGGTGGGCAAAGTTGATCTGCTGGCTGGTCAGGTGCAGCAGGCCGGCAGCGCGGTCAAACACGGCGTCGTCGCTGGACTCGCAGGCCTCCGCCAGGGTCAGCAGGTCACCCAGGAAACCTTCGCGCCGCAGCAGCGCGGCCGCCACGGGTTCGGGCACGTTGAGCAGGCCAATCGCCGACTCCATGGGCATGGAGAGCATCACATCCAGCAACGAGAAGATGCCCACCACAAAGGCCTGGTCGGCTTCCTCGGGGGGCAGTGTCTCCAGTGCCAGCAGCTCCATCAGGCGCCCGCGCACCACGGCGGTGTGGCCCACCGACGACGGCGTACCGTTGTTGCGCGACGCGGTCAGCAGCAGCGCCGCCCAGCGGAACAGCTTTTTCAGGCCCATGAGCATCACGGCCTGGCGGAAGGAGGTGATCTCGCGCGACAGGCCAAAGCCGGCGGAGTTGATGAGGCGCATCAGGTTGAAGGCCAGGCCCGCATCCTTCTTGAGCACTTCTTCGATCTCGTCGGTGCTGGCCTGTTTGCGCACCTGGTTGATCAGCTCGATGATGCTGGCCTGCGACGGCGTGAGCAGCTTGGTCTCGACCAGGGCAGGGCGGGCAAACCAGTAGCCCTGGAACAGCTGCACTCCCTGGCTGGACACCATGTCGTACTGCTGGGCCGTCTCCACCTTCTCGGCGATCAGTTCGGCCTTGCAGTGGCGGCCCGCGTAGCTGATCAGCACCGCGAGCTGGTCGGGCGCCAGCACCGACAGGTCCAGCTTGATGTAGTCCGCCAGCGGCAGCCACGGCGCATACGCCGACTGCAGCACCGTGTGGTTGAAGGCCAGGTGAAAGCCCCGGTCGCGCAGCTCGGTCAGGATGGGCAGGCGCGTGGCGACCTCTTCGGCGGCCGCATGGCCCAGGGGCGGAATCTCCAGCACCACCTTGTCGGGGTCTACCAGCTCCAGGTGGCCGCCCGACAAGCTTTCGTGGGTGCAGTTGACGAAGATCAGCTTCTTGCCCACCAGCTCCTCGGTGCCGGCGTGCGACAGGGCGGTGAACACCAGGATCACGTCGGTGGCGGCCGTGTGGGCGGCGCCGCTGCGCGAGCGGTTGAACAGCTCGTAGCCCACCACCACCTGTTGCGCATTCACGATGGCTTGGCGCGCAATCATGGCGACCGACGATTGGTTGCCCGGTGGTGGCGCGGGCGGTGTGCCAGGGGTGAAGGCTTGGGTCATGGGTGTGGGCTTGGTGTTCTTGAAAGAGGGTGCGCTGGCCCGCTGGGGGCATCGCCAAGAATTGTAGGAGCCATCGTATTCCCCTCAGATCGTCAACACATGGCTTGGTGATTAGGCCTGCTGCAGCCAGCGCAGCTCGGCGTCGCTGAAACCGGCGCTGCGTCGCGCCGACTCATTGAACGGCGGCTTCAGGCGGGGGGCTTCGTACCGCTGCACCAGCGTGCCGTAGAGGGTTTCCGGGTCCTGGCCCGCGCGCTCGCACAGCCAGCGGTACCAGTGGTTGCCGATGGCGACATGCCCCACCTCGTCATGCAGGATCACGTCCAGGATGGCAACGGCGGCCAGGGCGTCGGGCGTGCCCACCTGGCGCAGCTTGGCCTGGATCTGCGGCGTGGCGTCGAGCCCCCGGGCTTCCAGCGTGCGAGGCACCAGGGCCATGCGGGCCAGCACGTCGTGCCGGGTTTTCTCGCACATGGTCCACAGCCCTTGGTGGGCCGGGAAGTCCCCATAGTCGTGGCCCTGGCTGCGCAGGTGGTTGCGCAGCAGCCTGAAGTGCTTGGCCTCTTCGGCCGCCACGCGCATCCAGTCCAGGTAGTAGTCGCGCGGCATGCCATCAAAGCGCCACACGGCGTCCAGCGCCAGGTTGATGGCGTTGAACTCGATGTGGGCGATGGCGTGGATGAGGATGGCCCGGCCCTCGGGGGTGGCGGGCGAGCGGCGGGCCACCTGGGTGTGGCGCAGCAGTTCGGGGCGCTCGGGACGGCCGGGCAGGGCGTCCGGGTCGGTGGGGGCCGCAGGGGCAGTATCTGCTATCGAAAGCGTAGCTGCTTGGGCATACAGGTCTAGCGCTGCAGCCGCTTTTTGTTCGGGGTCTGCCAGGCACAAGACCTGCAGTGCACGGTGGCGAAGCTCCATCCTTACAATTCTAGGCCTTGCCATCGGCACCAAGGCTTGCGCTTTGTAACGATTGGCGACCTCTCAGGGCGCGCCATGGCGTGCCGCTTCTTTTGTTTCAGCGGAGTGGGTGCATGGCAATTTACGAACTCGACGGTGTGGCTCCCCAAGTGGCGGCGTCGGCCTGGGTGGCCGACAGCGCGCAGGTGATGGGCAATGTGGTGCTGGGTGAAGACGCCAGCGTGTGGTTTGGCACCGTGGTGCGCGGCGACACCGAGAGCATCACCATCGGCGCTGGCTCCAACATCCAGGACGCGAGCGTGCTGCACGCCGACATCGGCAAGCCCCTGGTGGTGGGCGAGCGGGTGACGGTGGGCCACCAGGTCATGCTGCACGGCTGCACCATCGGCGACGAATCGCTGATCGGCATTGGCGCTGTGGTGCTCAACGGCGCCAAGATCGGCAAGAACTGCCTGGTGGGCGCGGGTGCGCTGGTCACCGAGGGCAAGGAGTTCCCCGATGGCTCCATGATCATCGGCAGCCCGGCCAAGGCCGTGCGTGAACTCACCCCTGAGCAGATCGAAGGCCTGCGCCAGAGCGCCCAGCACTACATCGACAATGCGCGCCGCTTCCAACACGGCCTGCACAAGATCGGCTGAACGCCGCCCACTGGCGCTCTCTGCTGCTTTTTTTCTCCTGGAATCCCTGCGTGTCTGAACTCCACAAGTTTCTTTTCGATGGTCTGCCCGTGCGCGGCATGATCGTGCGCCTTACCGATGCCTGGACCGAGATCCTGAAACGCCGGGCGGGCAACACCGCCACCGGCGCCTACCCCGCGCCCGTGAGCGAGCTGCTGGGCGAGATGGCCGCCGCCGGTGTGCTGATGCAGTCCAACATCAAGTTCAACGGTGCGCTGGTGCTGCAGGTGTTTGGGGACGGCCCCGTCAAGCTGGCCGTGGCCGAGGTGCAGTCGGACCTGAGCCTGCGCGCCACCGCCACCGTGAATGGCGAGGTGTCATCGGACGCGAAGCTGAGCCAGATGGTCAATGTGGGCGGCGGTGGCCGCTGCGCCATCACCCTGGACCCCAAGGACCGCCACCCCGGTCAGCAGCCCTACCAGGGCGTGGTGCCTCTGCACGGCGACCACCACGAAAAGCTGGAGCGTCTGTCGGACGTGCTGCAGCATTACATGCTGCAGTCCGAGCAGCTCGACACCATTCTGGTGCTCGGCGCCAACGACCAGGTGGCGGCAGGCCTCTTGATCCAGCGCATGCCCATCAAGGGCGAGGGCAACCTGGCCGCGGGCCTCTCGCACCGCGAGAACGAAGACCAGATCGGCCACAACGAGGACTACAACCGCATCGCCCACCTGGCTGCCAGCCTGACCCGCGAAGAACTGCTGACGCTGGACGTGGACACCATCCTGCGCCGCCTGTTCTGGGAAGAAAAGTTGCTGCGCTTTGAACCCCAGCAGGGCGCCAGCGGCCCGCGTTTTGCATGCACCTGCAGCCGCGAGCGCGTGAGCAACATGCTGCGCAACCTGGGCGCTGAAGAGGCCGAGAGCATCCTCGCCGAGCGCGACGACATCGAAGTGGGTTGTGAGTTCTGCGGCCAGCAGTACCGGTTTGATGCCGTGGATGCTGCGCAGATTTTTGTCTCGCCCGCCGCTGCTCAGCCCCCGGGGCCCACAGGCATCCAGTAGCCGTCTGCAGCCTCCATCGGGCGCGGTGGTCGGCTGACCATCGTTGACAATCGCTCCCGCCATCCCCGCCTAAGATTCCTGGGTCACCCTGCAGCAGCGCTTGCCGCTGCGAGGGGCCGGCGCACAAGGTCCGATCGCAAGGCCTGTGTGCGTTCAAGCGATCACATCCGGTCGCGCAGGAAATGAACGAGGGGTGTCATGCAGTTTCTTCGCCGTGTTCTGGGGGGCCACCGGGCCAGCCCGGCTACGCCTCCGCTGGCGCTGTACGACAGCGCGGCGGCACCCGACTCGCGGCGTGCCGATACCCTGCTCGCCGCGCTGGACATCGACGCCGCCATCAATGCCCACGAGCGCTGGAAAAACCGCCTGATGGACTACCTGGAGGGCCGCACCTCCGCCGGGCTGGACCCGGCGCTGGTGCGCCGCGCTGACCACAGTGCGCTGGGCCGCTGGTTGCACGGCGTAGGCGGCGAGCTGCTGGGCGACCAGCCGGCCTATCCGCTGCTGGTGGCGCGCTACCAATACTTTCATGAGCAGGCGGCCACCCTGGTGGAACTGGCCCAGCAGGGCGAATGGGACCGGGCTGTGCAGGTGCTCAACGGTGGTTACCGCTATGGTTCCAGCCAGGTGGTGTTGCTTCTCAAGGAACTCAAGCGCGGTCTGGCGTGATGGCTTGCGGCGGTGTCGTATCCCGCTGCTCCACGAGCGCCGTGAACAGTCGATGCTCACAAGCCGGGTCGCTGCACTTTTCGCAGTTCCAGGCGCGCAGCCGGGCTGCTCTGGCGGTATTTTCAGTGTCCCATGCGGCTTTTGCGCTAGTGGAATATGCCTGTGATGCTATATTTTGTATAGCAATAAGCGCATTGCGAGTGCGCTGCTCACCCGTTCCGTACACCACGCGGTAGGGTATCGCCGCAGCCGCCAGGGCCGCACGCAGCCGGGTATCGCAGGCCTCCTGCGCAGTCCGTTCCTCGGCAGGACAGGGCTGATCGAGTCCCATCAGCAGGGTCAATGCCACCGCGCCGGAGTCTGCCTGCGGCGTGGGCGCGGGCGCGGTGTGGGCCAGGTGCGGGTGGTGCAGGGCGATATGTACCGTGCCAGGAGTGATCTGCTGCTGCAGCGCCTGTGCCAACGCCTCCACGCCCGTGTAGGGCGCGCCCAGCAGGGCAATCAAGGGAGTGGGGGGAGAGGACTGCCGCACGGGGATGAATGAAGCGCAGGCCTTGGTCAAGGGCTGCGTTGTGGGTGTGGACGGTGCGGGGTGGTCCAAGGCGGCTGAGTGACCCCGCACGGCAGGTCAGCGGGGTGTGAACTGCACGTACACCTCGTTGGGCTTGACCATGCCCAGCTCGCTGCGCGCCTTTTCTTCCACCATATCGAGGCCTTCCTTGAGGTCGTGCACCTCCGAGGTCAGCCGCGCATTCGCCTGGCGGGCCTGTTCGTTGGCCGCCTTCTGCACATCAATCTGCCGCTGCATCGCATTGACACGCGGCACGCTGCCCCGCCCCAGCCAGAGCTGGGCGTGCAGCGCTGCCAGCAAGGCCAGCAGGACGACGGGGACGATGCGGGAGACCAATGGAGGGCTCGCTCAGGCGAGGGCTGCCAGGGGCTCAGCGCAGGTTGTAGAACGCAGCGCGGCCAGGGTACTGCGCGATCTCGCCCAGATCTTCCTCAATGCGCAGCAGCTGGTTGTACTTGGCGATGCGGTCCGAGCGCGACAGCGAGCCGGTCTTGATCTGGCCTGCATTGGTGCCCACGGCGATGTCGGCGATGGTGCTGTCTTCGGTCTCGCCCGAGCGGTGCGAGATCACGGCGGTGTAGCCGGCGCGCTTGGCCATCTCGATGGCAGCGAAGGTCTCGGTCAGCGTGCCGATCTGGTTGATCTTGATCAGGATCGAGTTGGCAATGCGCTTGTCGATGCCTTCCTTCAGGATCTTGGTGTTGGTCACGAACAGGTCGTCACCCACCAGCTGCACCTTGTCGCCCAGGCGTTCGGTCAGATGCTTCCAGCCGTCCCAGTCGCCTTCGTGCATGCCGTCTTCGATGCTGATGATCGGGTACTTGTCCACCCAGGCCGCCAGCATGTCCGTCCACTGCTGGGCGGTGAGCTTGAGGCCGCCTTCGCCTTCCAGCACATAGTGGCCGTCCTTGTAGAACTCGCTCGCAGCGCAGTCCAGGCCCAGGGCGATCTGATCGCCCGCCGTGTAGCCCGCAGCTTCAATGGCTTGCAGGATCAGGCGGATGGCTGCTTCGTGGTTTTCAACGCTGGGGGCAAAGCCGCCTTCGTCGCCCACGGCGGTGCTGATGCCCTTGTCGTGCAGGATCTTCTTGAGCGCGTGGAACACTTCGGCGCCCCAGCGCACGGCTTCGCGGAACGTGGGCGCGCCCACCGGGATGATCATGAACTCCTGCAGGTCCAGGCTGTTGTTGGCGTGTGCGCCGCCGTTGATCACGTTCATCATGGGCACGGGCAGTTGCACGCTGCCCATGCCGCCCAGGTAGCGGTACAGGGGCAGGCCAGACTCTTCGGCGGCGGCGCGGGCCACGGCCATGGACACGGCCAGCATGGCGTTGGCGCCCAGGCGGCTCTTGTTCTCGGTGCCATCGAGGTCGATCAGGGTCTTGTCCAGGAAGGCCTGCTCGGAGGCATCCAGGCCCAGCACGGCTTCGCTGATCTCGGTGTTGATGTATTCCACGGCCTTGAGCACGCCCTTGCCCAGGTAGCGGCCCTTGTCGCCGTCGCGCATTTCAATGGCTTCACGGCTGCCGGTGGAGGCACCCGACGGCACGGCGGCCCGGCCCATCACGCCCGATTCGAGCAACACGTCGCATTCGACGGTGGGGTTGCCGCGGCTGTCCAGAATCTCGCGACCGACGATGTCAACGATGGCACTCATGGTTTTCCTTTTGCAGAAGTTTTAAATCAAATCAGTCTCTAGCGCCTTCTGTATAAGCGCTAGCAGCTATTAATTGGTGAGCGATTTGGGTGTGTGCGCTCAGACGCCTTCGACACACACCATGCGCATGACGGCGGCGCCTTCGCGGGCGGCCTTGGCTTTCTGGTACTCGGGCGTGTCGTAGAAGGCGCGAGCGGCTTCAAAGCTCGGGAACTTGAGGATCACGGTACGACCGGGGTTCCAGTCGCCCTCCAGAACTTCGACCTTGCCGCCACGCACGCAGACTTCAGCGCCGTGGGCTTGCATGGCCAGGGTGCTCCACTTGCGGTACTCGTCGTACTGCGTGGGGTTGGTGACGGTGACGGATGCGATGACGTAACCACTGCTCATGTCTCAAGCTCCAAAGTTGTTTTCGAGGAATCCGTTTTTCTTGGTGACATCGTCCAGGGCCACCAAGGTCTCCAGCAGCGCCTTCATGTGCTTGAGCGGTACGGCGTTGGGGCCGTCCGACCAGGCCTCGGCGGGGCGGGGGTGGGTCTCCATGAACAGGCCCGCCACGCCCACAGCCACGCCGGCACGCGCCAGCACGGGCACCATGTCGCGCGCACCACCGCTCACGGCGCCCAGGCCGCCGGGCTTTTGCACCGAGTGGGTCACGTCAAACACCACGGGTGCGCCGGAGTTGCGCATCTCGGCCAGGCTGGTCATGTCAGCGACGAGGTTGTTGTAGCCAAAGCTCACGCCGCGCTCGCAGGCCAGAAACCGGTCTTCCGACAGGCCGACTTCGGCCGCTGCAGACCGGGCCTTGTCGATGACGTTCTTCATGTCCCAGGGCGCCAGGAACTGGCCCTTCTTGATGTTCACCGGCTTGCCGCTTTGCGCCACGGCGCGGATGAAGTCCGTCTGGCGGCACAGGAAGGCAGGCGTCTGCAGCACATCGACCACGCTGGCCACCTCGGCCACGTGCGAGGTGTCGTGCACGTCGGTCAGGATGGGCAGCTGCAGCTGGCGGCGCACTTCGTCGAGGATCTTCAGCCCGGCGTCGATGCCCACGCCACGCTTGCTGGTGCCGGAGGAGCGGTTGGCCTTGTCGAACGAGCCTTTGTAGATCAGCGGAATGCCCAGCGGCGCGCAGGCTTCCTTGAGCTGGCCTGCGACATCGAGCGACATCTCCAGGCCTTCAATGGAACAGGTGCCTGCGATCAGCAAGAAGCGCTGGTCCAGGCCAACGTTGAATCCGCACAGCTGCATGGTTGAGTCCCCTTATGCTTTTTTTGCGGCTTGCTGGTGTTCCACGGCCGCCTTGATGAAGGCATTGAACAGCGGGTGGCCGTTCCACGGAGTGGACTTGAACTCGGGGTGGAACTGCACGCCGATGAACCAGGGGTGCACGGTTTGCGGCAGCTCCACGATTTCGGTGAGTTCTTCACGCTGGGTCAGCGCCGAGATCACCAGGCCCGCCTTGCGCAACTGGTCCAGGTAGTTCACGTTGGCTTCGTAGCGGTGGCGGTGGCGCTCGGTCACCACATCGCCGTAGATGCTGTGGGCCAGCGTGTCCTTGGCCACGTCCGAGCTTTGCGCACCCAGGCGCATGGTGCCGCCCAGATCGGAGTTTTCGTCGCGTTTCTTGATGGTGCCGTCCGCGTCCTTCCACTCGGTGATCAGGGCGATCACGGGGTGGGGCGTGGTGGGGTCGAACTCGGTGCTGTTGGCGTGGGCGAGGCCCGCCACGTGGCGCGCGTATTCAATGGTGGCCACCTGCATCCCCAGGCAGATGCCCAGGTAGGGCACCTTGCGCTCGCGGGCAAACTGGGCCGTGGCGATCTTGCCTTCCACACCACGCTGGCCGAAGCCGCCGGGCACCAGAATGGCGTCGTATTTGGCGAGCTTGGCGGCTGCATCGGCGCTGTCGATGGTCTCGGAATCGACATGGTCGATCTTCACGCGCACATGGTTGCGCATGCCGGCGTGGCGCAGGGCTTCGTTGACCGACTTGTAGCTGTCCGACAGGTCCACATACTTGCCCACCATGGCGATGGTGACTTCGCCCTGGGGGTGTTCGGTCTCATGCACCAGATCGTCCCAGCGCTTGAGGCTGGTGGGCGGGGTGTTCAGGCGCAGCTTGTCGCAGATCAGGCCATCGAGGCCCTGCTCGTGCAGCATGCGCGGCACCTTGTAGATGGTGTCCACGTCCCACATGCTGATCACGCCCCATTCGGGCACGTTGGTGAACAGCGAGATCTTGGCGCGCTCTTCCTCAGGAATACGGCGGTCGGCGCGGCACAGCAGGGCGTCGGCCTGGATGCCGATTTCGCGCAGCTTTTGCACCGTGTGCTGGGTGGGCTTGGTCTTGAGCTCGCCCGCTGCCGCGATCCAGGGCAGGTAGGTCAGGTGCACGAAGGCCGCGTTGTTGGGTCCCATGCGCAGGCTCATCTGGCGCACGGCTTCGAGGAACGGCAGCGATTCGATGTCGCCCACGGTGCCGCCGATCTCGACGATGGCCACATCCACGGCATCGGGCGTGCCAATGCCGGCGCCGCGCTTGATGAATTCCTGGATTTCGTTGGTGACATGGGGAATGACCTGCACGGTCTTGCCCAGGTAGTCGCCACGGCGTTCCTTCTCCAGCACGGACTGATAAATCTTGCCCGTCGTGAAGTTATTGGTTTTCTTCATGCGCGTTTCGATGAAACGCTCATAGTGGCCCAGATCCAGGTCGGTTTCTGCGCCGTCATCGGTCACGAACACTTCGCCGTGCTGGAACGGCGACATGGTGCCCGGGTCTACGTTGATGTAGGGGTCAAGCTTGATGAGGGTGACTTTGAGTCCCCGCGATTCGAGGATCGCGGCAAGGGAGGCTGAGGCGATTCCCTTACCGAGGGAAGACACCACACCGCCGGTGACGAAGACAAATTTGGTCATGTCTTTTTTGGTGGTGGGAAATTGGGATTATAGATGGCACCCCGGCGACACCCCCGAGGGCAGGGTCACCCCCGTCTGCTAAATTCGCGCCATGAATGAGCTTGCTGGCAAACACATTGTTCTGGGTCTGAGTGGGGGCGTGGCTTGCTACAAGGCGGCCGACCTGTGCCGCCAGCTCATCAAGGAGGGCGCCACCGTGCAGGTGGTGATGACCGAGGCGGCAGAGCAGTTCATCACCCCGGTCACCATGCAGGCGCTGTCTGGCCGCACGGTGTACGGCTCGCAATGGGATGCGCGCGAGCCCAACAACATGCCCCACATCAACCTGAGTCGCGAGGCGGATGCGATCCTGATCGCGCCTTGCAGTGCGGACTTCATTGCGCGCCTGGTGCAGGGCAGGGCGGACGAGTTGCTCAGCCTGCTGTGCCTGGCGCGTCCCGCCCAGCGCGTGCCCCTGTTGCTGGCCCCTGCGATGAACCGCGAAATGTGGGCGCACCAGGCCACGCAGCGCAATCTGGCCCAGGTGGCGCAGGACGGTGCAGTGGTGCTGGGTGTGGGTAATGGTGACCAGGCCTGTGGCGAGACGGGTGACGGCCGCATGCTGGAGCCGCTGGAGCTGCTGGACGAGCTGATCGCTTTTTTTACGCCCAAGACCCTTGTGGGCCGGTCGGTACTCGTCACGGCGGGGCCCACGTTTGAAGCCATTGACCCGGTGCGTGGCATCACCAACCTGTCGAGCGGAAAGATGGGCTTTGCTGTGGCCCGGGCGGCGCGCGAGGCGGGTGCCGATGTCACCCTGGTCGCAGGGCCGGTGCATGTGCCCACGCCACGCGGCGTGCGGCGTGTCAATGTGCAGTCCGCCCAGGAGATGCTGGCGGCCGTGGAGCGGCATGTCCAGGCCGCCTCGGTGTTTGTTGCCACGGCCGCAGTGGCCGACTGGCGCCCTGCCCACCAGTCCGACCAAAAGATCAAGAAAGACGGCTCGGGCCAGTCCCCGTCGCTGGAGTTCGTCGAGAACCCCGACATTCTGGCCACCGTGGCCCGGTCGCCGCATGCGCTGGAAGGGGATCTTTTCTGCGTGGGTTTTGCCGCCGAAAGCCATGACCTGCTGGCCCATGCCACAGCCAAAAGGACGCGCAAGGGCGTCCCCTTGCTGGTGGGCAATATTGGCCCCGCTACCTTTGGGCAGGACGACAACGCCCTGCTGCTGGTGGACGCGCAGGGCCACCGCGAGTTACCCCGCGCGTCCAAGCGTGTGCTGGCGCAGCAGCTTATCGCTGAGATCGCCGCGCGTTTGCCACCTTTGCGTTCTTGACGGCCACCACCGTGGGGAGGTGTGATGACAACTGGTGCCACCAAGCCTGATTGGGACACGCCACCCGATGGCGACTTTGCGGCTTATGTGGAACGGCTGACAGCCCAGGCGCCTTTGCAAAAGGCCCGAGCGGCACAGGCAAGTGCTGCCGCTACCAACGGTGCCGTTCAGTCATCCAAGGCCAGTGCGCCAGCGACTTCCCTGCCTCAGGTCCTGCCGCCCGATGTGCTGCAGCTGATGCAGCCGCTGGCGGGCGTACTGCGCACGGTGCGATCGGTGTTGCTGGTAATGATGGTGTTGCATGGCATTGCGCTGTTCCTGCTTGGTCGGGGCTCGCTGCCAGGCCTGGTGGTCATGGGGGCGGTGTGGTGGGGACTGGGTTGGCTGATGCAATCGGCCGCACAGGCTGGGGGTGCGCAGGCCCCGGGTGGGCGTGCAGGGATGGAATCGTTGCAGGATCGCCTGCGACAAATGGCGCAGCAGCGCAGTGGCACAGGAATAGGAACAGGAAAGAAAAAACCGTGAAGATAGATGTGAAGATTCTCGATCCGCGCATGGCGGACCAATTGCCCACCTACGCCACACCCGGTAGCGCTGGGCTGGACCTGCGTGCCTGCCTGGATGCGCCGCTGACCCTGCAGCCCAACGCCTGGCAACTGGTGCCTACGGGCATTGCGATCTATCTGCAAGACCCGGGCTATGCCGCGCTGATCTTGCCGCGCTCGGGCCTGGGGCACAAACATGGCATCGTGCTTGGCAATCTGGTGGGGTTGATCGACAGTGACTACCAAGGGCAGCTCATGGTGAGCGCCTGGAACCGCAGCAATGTGGCGTTTACGCTGGAGCCCATGGAGCGGCTGGCCCAATTGGTGATTGTTCCGGTGGTGCAGGCCCGGTTCAACGTCGTCACCGAGTTTGCGGCCACGCAGCGGGGTGAGGGGGGCTACGGATCCACAGGCAAGTCCTGAGGTGGACCGCTCGGGGCTCCAAGCGCGTGATGGGTGAGTGGCCGGGTTGTAAGACCCCGCTTACGTTTCGATGGGTCTGTTACCGACATGGCGATGGCCCCTTGTCTACGCCGCGGCATCCTCAGGCGTTGTTCCAATCGGTACATGGGCATTGAGCTCTGGGTCGTCGGAGATTTTTCAGTGCCTGCCCCAACAACTTCTGGAGATTGAACATGCAATTCACCCGTCCCCTCGCCCTCGTGGGCACCGTGGTTCTGGCTGCTTCGCTGGCTGCTTGCGGCCACAGCCGCCCGGCACCTGCTCCGCAATACTCCGGCGGTTATTCGAGTGGCTACCAGACGGCTCCTGCCTATCCGCAGAATCAGGCTGGCACCGAATATGGTCGCGTGTCCAACATCGAGGTCCTGCAGGGCCGCAGCCAAGGCCAGACCACCGGCACTGGCGCCGTTCTGGGCGCGGTGGTGGGCGGCGTTCTGGGCAACCAGGTGGGCAAGGGCACGGGTCGTGCTGCAGCCACCGCTGTAGGCGTGTTGGGTGGCGCGGTGGCTGGCAACGCCATCGAGGGGCGCAACAACCAGGAATATGTGCAGGGATACCGGTTGTCCGTGCAGCTGGACCAGGGGGGGTATCGCGTGTATGACGTGAGCAGCCCGGGTGACCTGCGCATCGGCGATCGCGTGCGTCTGTACAACGGTCAGATTTCGCGCATGTGACCTGACGCACTGCCCTCACAAACGGGCGCTCCGAGTTTCCTCGGGGCGCCCGTTGTGCTTTTGGTAGGACTTAGTGCAGCAACGAGCTGCCTGGCGCCTGGGGCTGGACGCGGAAGAAGCCGGTTCCGGCCGTGCCACGTCCGATTTCTTCTTCGGTGGCTTCGCGCACGGCCTGCACCGTCAGTTGCAGGCGCAGTGCAATGCCCGCCAGCGGGTGGTTACCGTCGAGCACGATATGTTCAGGATAGATCTCGGCCACGGTGTAGAGGGCCGTGCGGGGGGCGTCGGGGTTGCAGCCCTCGGGCAGGGCCATGCCGTCAAACGTCATGCCTTCTTCGATCTCGGCGGGGAAGAGGGCGCGGGGCTCCAGAAACAGCAATTGGTCATTGAAGTCACCGAAAGCGTCCTCGGGTTCGAGGTGCAGTGCCAGCGTGGCACCAGGGCCGTGGCCTTGCAGGGCCTCTTCGATACGGGGCAGGAGATCATCACCGCCCACCAGAAACTCCACGGGCTCGTCGAGTACGTCGAGTTCTTCGCCCAGGGTGTCTTTCAGGGTCCAGGTCAGTGCGACCACACATTGTTGGGTAATTTCCATAGGAGAATTGTCGCAGTTTGACCAACGGCCCCGCAAAAGGGCAACACTTTCCCCATGGACATTCAGCAACCCTTGGCCCTGTTCGGCGGCCTCACTCCCGCGCAATTCATGCGCCGCCACTGGCAGAAGAAGCCCTTGCTGGTGCGCCAAGCCGTCCCGCAGTTTGCGCCGCCGGTGCTGCGGGCCGAGCTGTTTGCGCTGGCCGGGCAGGAGGGGGTGGAGTCCCGCCTGGTGCAACAGATCAAAGGCGCCTGGAAGCTGCGCCACGGGCCCTTCAACCGCCGTGCGCTGCCTGCGTTGCAGCAGCCCGACTGGACGCTGCTCGTACAGGGCGTCGATCTGCACAACGACGCGGTGCACGCGCTGATGCAGCAGTTTCGTTTTGTGCCCGAGGCGCGGCTGGACGATCTCATGATCAGCTACGCCAGCAACGGCGGTGGCGTAGGGCCCCATTTCGACAGTTATGACGTCTTTTTGCTGCAGGCGCACGGCAAGCGGCGCTGGCGCATCGGGCGCCAAAAGGATCTGTCGCTGCGCGACGGCATTCCCTTGAAGGTGCTGGCCCAGTTCGAACCCGAGGAGGAGTTTGTGCTGGAGCCGGGTGACATGCTGTACCTGCCCCCGCGTTATGCCCACGACGGGATTGCCGAAGGCGAGTGCATGACCTACTCCATCGGTTTTCGCGCACCGGCCCGCGCCGAGCTGGCGCAAGAGCTGCTGGTGCGTCTGGCGGAAGATGCCGGGGAGGATGACCACCCGTTGCTGTACCGTGATGCCGGACAAGACGCTGTGGCGCAGCCGGCGCACATTCCTGCCGGGCTGCAGGACTTTGCGCGTGAGGTGCTGTCGCGCGCGCTGGCTCAGCCCCTGGTGTTGGAACGCGCGCTGGGCGAGTACCTGACCGAGCCCAAGCCCAGCGTGTGGTTTGAGCCTGGTGACCCCAAGGTGATGCTGGAAGGGGTGCGGCTGGACCGTAAGAGCCGCATGATGTACGACACACAGCACATCTTCATCAACGGCGAAAGCTACCGCGCAGCGGGGCGCGACGCCACACTGATGCGGCGCCTGGCCGATGAGCGCCAACTGTCGGCACGCGATCTGGCACGGGCCAGCGACGACGCGCTGGAGCTGCTTTCGTCGTGGTGCGATGCGGGCTGGGCCCATGCCTGGGCCGGCTGATACTGACCAGGAGCCAGTGATGACCGACACAGCAACCCCCTCCGCCGAGCCTTTGCGTGACTTGCCCAGTGGGCGATTCAGCGGACGTGAGGCGTTTCAGCAACTGGTGCGCGACGCCATTGCAACGGCGGCGCGGGACGGCTGGCACGAGATTTTTATCAGCGATGCCCACTTTCATGACTGGCCCTTGGGCGAGCGTGCGGTGGTCGAGTGTTTGCAGGACTGGGCCCGCAGCGGCCGGCGCTTCACCATGCTGGCCTGCAGCTACGACGACGTGATCCGCCGCCATGCCCGCTTTGTGCGCTGGCGCGGTACCTGGGACCACATCATCACCTGCCGCCGCAGCCCGGCCGCCGACCCGCTGGACCTGCCCAGCGCGCTGTGGTCGCCGCAATGGGTGCTGCACCGGCTCGATCCTGAGCGCTGCGTGGGGGTGACCGGCAGCGAGGCCGATCGCCGGGTGCTGCTGCACGAGACACTCAACGAATGGGTGCGCAGCAAGAGCGCACCCGGCTTTCCCTCCACCACACTGGGTCTGTAGCCTTTGCCCCACTTTGGGGAGCGCCCGTTGGCATGGCGCCACGCGGCAGTCGCGCCCGGAGGGATACTGCGCAAAGTCAAGCTGGCGTAAAGCTTTCGTCAGTGTTAGTCAGTATTGACTAAATACCAATATAATCTGCGGCTGTGCCCAAAAAGGTGCAACCAAGTGCATTGTGCCAATGCGTGCATGGGCTCAGGAAGCCTGACGCCGTGGCTTTTCAAGATTCTGTCTGTCCAAATAGGAAAATCGAAATGAAGAACTCTCTCGTTCTGGCCGCCCTGATCGCTGCTGCTGCACTCGCCGCTTGTGGCAAGAAGGAAGAACCCGCTCCAGCACCCGCTCCTGTGGAAGCTCCTGCCGCAGCACCTGCTCCCGCCGCCGAGCCAGCAGCACCTGCCGCTTCCGACGCTGCTGCTCCTGCCGCCGCTGCACCTGCTGCTGACGCTTCTGCTCCTGCCGCTGACGCTGCCAAGGCTGCTGCTGACGCTGCTGCCACCGCCGCTACCGGCGCTTCCGCAGCCAAGTAAATCGCTGCAGGCTCTGCGCTGACCTCAAGGTCGGCCTGTGCCACGGCCCCGCACCGCAAGGTCCGGGGCTTTTTTTATGCCCTTCGCCAGGGTGAGACATTTATGGACGCCCGGTCCGGGCCATCAAGGGTTGACGTCGAGCCAATCAGTGCCTTCGGTGGGGCTGGCGACCTGGATCTCCTTGTCCGCCCAACCCAGCGCGGCGGCGAGCGATTGGCGGGCGAGTGCGGGGAGGTTGTTTTGCGCACTCAGGTGCGCTGCCACTACGCACCGCAGGCCGTTGTGCTGCACCGCACGCAGAATCTCCGCCGTCGCCGGGTTGGCCAGGTGGCCGTACAGCCCGCCTACGCGGCGTTTCAGGAAGGGCGGGTAGCGGGACGCGGCCAGCATGTCGGGGTCGTGATTGGCCTCGATCAACAGGGCGTGGCATCCCTGCAGCTGCTGCAGCACATGGGGGCTGGCGTGGCCCAGGTCGGTCAGCACGCCCAGGTGTGCGGCGCCGTCGGAGCACCGCAGCTGCAGCGGCTCCCGGGCATCGTGGGGCACGGTGAAGGGGCGGGCTTCGAATGCGCCCATGTCAATCGCTTCCATGTCGTGCGCCACCCGTAGCAAGCCGTCCAAGTCTGGCGCACCGAGGGCCGCGTACGTGCCCTCACTCATCCACACGGGAATGCGAAAACGCAGCGCCACGGTCTGGGCACAGCCGATGTGGTCCGAGTGTTCGTGGGTGATGAAGAGGGCGTCCAGGTCTTCCACCTGCAACTGCGCTTGCGCCAGACGGGCTTGCAGCTGCCGGATGCCGAGCCCGCAATCGATCAGGAGGCGGCGAACCTGGCTGCCACTGCGGCCTTCGACGACCGTGGCATTGCCAGTGCTGCCGCTGCCCAGGTTCTTGAATCGAAGCATGGCGGAGCGAAAGGGTGGGTTTGTGGCGGCCCAAAAAACCAGAGCCACCGTCCACCAGAAGGCGGAGGGGGCTCCAGAGGTGTGGGTGGCGGCCTGCGGCCGGCTCTTATTTCAGATCGTCAGCAATCACGCGCACGATGCGCTCGGCATTGGCCGAGGACTCGGGGGCGCCAGCCTCATTGAGCACCGACACGGTGGTCGACTCACCCTGGCTGCGCACCACAATGCGGTACTTGAGCGGAGGTGTTGCGGAGGTGGAGCTGAAGAGCTTGCTGAAGAAGCCAGGCTCTTTCTTCACGGTGTCCGGAGCCACGTAGCGCACGAAGTACGTGCCCTCATTGCGGTTGCGGTCTTCCACGGTGAAACCGGTGCGGTCCAGGGCCAGGCCCACCCGGCGCCAGGACCGGTCAAAGCCCTCGTCCAGCTGGACCACCGGCACGTTGTTGACCGTGGCCATGCGGGCGGCCTGGGCACGCGCTGCGGGTGCTGCGGCCACTGCCTTGGATTGCTCCTGACTGACGCCCAGCTTGACCATCAGGCGGCGCAGGAATTCGGTTTCGAGTTCCGGGTCGGATGGGCGGGGCTGCCAGACGGTGCTGTCCTTGGTGACGTTGCCATAGACCTCGACCATCCCGCGGTGGGTGATGTAGATCTCGGTACTGCCATTGGCATTGCGTTCCAGCCGGGTGCGGAACTTGTCCCGTTCGCCGGTCGAGTACAGGGACTCCATCAGCTTGCCGATGGTGGATCGGATGAAATCCTGGGGCAGTTTGGCGCGGTTCTCTGCCCAGTCGGTTTCCATGATGCCAACGTTGGCCTCGGACTGGGCCAGCGTGAAGCCGCTTTCCAGCCAGAAGTCGCGCACGGGCTCCCACAGCTTGTCGGCGGGGCGATTGACCACCAGCCAGCGCTGGCTGCCGTCTCGTTCGATCCGCACGTCGCCCAGCGACAGGGCCGCCGCGTTGGCGTTGCCCGACGGCTGCGCGGCCTGGCCTGCCTGCATGGCAGCGGCAGACACCGAGCCACCTGGCATGGCGTAGCGCGAGTCGCGTGACAGCTGGGTGAGGTCCGGGGGGACTTCCAGTGACGAGCCCTTGGCGGCGCTCTTGTAGTCGATCTTGTCGCCCTCCAGAATGCTGGTGGAGCAGGCGGACAGGGCCATGACAAGAGCCAGCAGGCTCAGGCGGGTGGTAGCAGCTTTCACGCGGAAATCCTTGGGAAGTGTCTCTGAGAGCGGGCGCAAAGCCCGGATTAGATCAGGCCGCTGGTGCGCAGTGCCGACTCGACCACAGCCTCGTTGCTGCTGGCCAGGGGCGTCATGGGCAGGCGCATGGTGCCACCACACAGGCCCATGCGGGACATGGCCCACTTGACCGGGATGGGGTTGGCTTCGACAAACAGGTGCTTGTGCACCGGCATCAGCTGAAACTGGATCTGCATGGCGCGTTGCACGTTGCCGGCCAGTGCCGCCACGCACAGCTCGTGCATCAGGCGCGGGGCCACGTTGGCCGTCACGCTGATGTTGCCGTGGCCGCCACACAGCATCAGGGCGACGGCGGTCGGGTCGTCGCCCGAGTACACGCCAAAGCCCTTGGGCACGTCACGGATGAGCCACTGGGCACGCTCGATGTTGCCGGTGGCTTCCTTGATGCCGATCACGCCGGGCACCTGGGCCAGGCGCAGCACGGTGTCGTGCTGCATATCGGCCACCGAGCGGCCAGGCACGTTGTACAGCACGATAGGCAGGTCGCCCGTGGCTTCTGCAATCGCCTTGAAGTGCTGGTACTGGCCCTCTTGGGTGGGCTTGTTGTAGTAGGGCACGACCTGCAGCTGGCTGTCGGCACCCACGCCGCGCGCGAACTTGGCCAGCTCAATGGCTTCGGCGGTGGAGTTGGCGCCGCAGCCGGCCATGATGGGCACGCGCTTGGCAGACTGTTCCACGGCCACGCGGATGATTTCACAGTGTTCTTCCACGTTCACCGTGGGGGACTCGCCCGTGGTGCCTACCACGCCGATGCAATCGGTGCCTTCGGCGATGTGCCAGTCGATCAGTTTGCGCAAGGTGGGGTAGTCCACGCTACCGTCCTCGTGCATGGGAGTGACGAGGGCGACGATGCTGCCGGTGAGTGGCACGGAAGAAGAAGTCATGTCCGCAGTGGTAAACGGTAAAAGGGCATTCTAACTAGCCCCGGTAGACAAAAGATGTCGTGAGGGTCCACCCGCCTGCGGGAGTTCCCGTACGGCCGTGATGCGTTGCACGAAACGCGCGGGTTCGTCGATGAAGCCGTCCTCATAAGCCACCACTCGCAGGTCCTGGCATGCCTGCAGCAGTTCGCCGTGCGCGAGCAGGAACTCCGCCCGCGCCGGGCGCCCCACGGTTTCGTTGCCCTGGGCAAAGGTTTCGTAGACCAGCACCCCGCCCGGCGCCACGCTGGCCACGATGGTGGGCAGCAAGGGGCGCCACAGGTAGTTGGTGACAACCACGCCGCCAAACTGGCGGCCTGCAAAAGGCCAGGGGCCGTTTTCGATGTCAGCCTGCACCAGCTCGCCCAGCCCTCCGCAGGCGGCCTGCGCCTCGGCCGACCGGTCCACGCCGACCACGGTGTGCCCTCGTTCCCGCAGATGGCGCAGGTGGCGCCCTGCGCCGCAGGCGACATCCAGCACGGTGCTGTGGGGGGCGATCAGGTGGCTCCAGCGCCGCACCCAATCCGAAGGGGCTTCTGTACCGTGCATACCGTGCATGAAACTATAAAAATGATAGCTACCTGCGCATGATCCACTAGCGCTTGCGGCCAAAAACGCTTGAAAATCCCGCCAAGGGTGTCAAAAACACGCCCACATCTGGTCGGCCAGCAGCACCATGAATTCGGGCACGGTGTACAAACCAAACACCACCAGGCACAGCAGCACGGCCACGGCACCGCCCAGCCAGCGCAGGGCACGCGGCGCGGGTTTGCGGGGCGGGGTGGTGTCGCTCATGCAGGGGGGACAAATAGGTCAGGCGGGTTGTGGGGTGTGGCGCGCGATCGGGCTTTCCTTGACTGGCAGGTTCACCAGCCCGGCAAAAATGCCCAGGCCGATCGCGATGTACCAGACGATATCGTAGCTGCCGGTGGCGTCATACAGATAGCCGCCCAACCAGACGCCCAGGAAGCTGCCGATCTGGTGGCTGAAGAACACAAAGCCGCCCAGCATGGACAGGTGCTGCACCCCGAATATTTGTGCAATGGTGGCGTTGGTGGGCGGCACGGTGGACAGCCACAGCGCGCCCATCACCGCCGAGAACACGTACACCGACAGCGGCGACAGCGGTACCAGCAAAAAGATGCTGATCGCCACCGCGCGGGCAAAGTAGATGAAAGCGAGGATGTGGCGCTTGGGCATGCGCTGGCCCAGCGTGCCCGCGATGTAGGTGCCAAACACATTGAACAGTCCGATCAGCGCCAGCGCATAGCTGGCCACCTGGGGCGACAGGCCATGGTCCTTGAGGTAGCTGGGCATGTGCACGCCAATGAACACCACCTGAAAGCCGCACACAAAGTAACCGGCCATCAGCAGGTTGAAGCTGGGGTAGCGGAAGGCCTCGCCCAGCGCCTGCGCAATGGTCTGCTCGCGCCTGACCGGGGCCGCACCCTTGAAGCCCGGCTCCCGCAGGCCAAAGGCCAGCGGCACGATCAGCAGCACGGCCATCGACAGCACCAGCAAGGCCTGCTGCCAGCCCAGGCCTGCAATCAGCCAGCCTTCGACCGGCACCATCAGGAACTGCCCGAACGAACCCGCCGCCGCTGCCACGCCCATGGCCCAGGAGCGTTTTTCGGGCGCAATCTGCCGCCCCAGCACACCATAGATCACCGCATAGGTGGTGCCCGCCTGCGCCGCGCCAATCAGCACACCGGCCGTCAGCGCAAACAGCATGGGCGTGGGCGACAGCGCCATGCCCGCCAGGCCCAGGGCATACAGGGCTGCACCGCCGAGCAGCACGCGGAAGGCCCCAAACCGGTCGGCCGCCATGCCCGCAAAAATCCCGATCACGCCCCAGGACAGGTTCTGGATGGCGATGGCCAGGGCGAACGACTGGCGCGTCCAGCCCATTTCCTGGGTGATGGGCAGAAGCCACAGCCCGAACCCGTGGCGGGTGCCCATGGACAGGGTCACGATGGCCGCGCCGCACGCCAGCACCTGGAACATGGATAGTTTGGGAGGATTCATATGCATGCGCAGGAATGTAGCCAGATTGGGCGAAACGCGCTGATACACCCGCGACCAATACAGTTGGCGGTGGGGGCGGCAGAAAATGCAGCGCTTGGCGCAGCGGTTTGAAGGGCTGGTTATTTATCCAGCTATTGTTGCGGTGCCGCACTACAATCCGCCCCATGGCAGCCAAACCCTCTTCTGTTTCCGCGAGCGAATACTCCGAAGGCTCAATCCGCGTGCTCAAGGGCCTGGAGCCCGTCAAGCAGCGCCCGGGCATGTACACCCGCACCGACAACCCCCTGCACATCATCCAGGAGGTGTTGGACAACGCCGCCGATGAGGCCCTCGCCGGCCACGGCAAGAAGATCCGCGTCACGCTGCATGCCGATGGCTCGGTCAGTGTGGAGGACGACGGCCGGGGCATCCCGTTTGGCCTGCACCCGGAAGAAAACGCGCCGGTGATCGAGCTGGTCTTCACCCGCCTGCATGCGGGTGGCAAGTTCGACAAGGGCAAGGGCGGTGCCTACAGCTTCTCGGGCGGCCTGCACGGCGTGGGCGTGTCGGTCACCAACGCCCTGGCCACCCGGCTGGAGGCCACCAGCTACCGCGAAGGCAAGGCGGCGCGCCTGGTGTTCTCCGCCGGTGACGTGATCGAGTCTTTGGTCGCCCGCCCGCTGGAGGCGGGCGAGCGCAAGCAGGGCACCTCGGTGCGCGTGTGGCCCGACGCCAAGTATTTCGAATCCAGTGCCCTGCCCATGGGTGAGTTGACCCATCTGCTGCGCAGCAAGGCCGTGCTCATGCCCGGCGTGACGGTGCAGCTGGTGAACGAAAAAACCCGCGACACGCAGACCTGGCAGTACAAGGGCGGCCTGCGGGACTACCTGATGCAGACGCTCAACGGCGACCCGGTGATCCCGCTGTTTGAAGGCGAGGGTTTTGCCGAAAGCGGCAACGAGAGCTTTGCCGAGGGCGAAGGGGCGGCCTGGGCGGTGGCCTTTACCGAAGACGGCCAGCCCATGCGCGAGAGCTATGTCAACCTGATCCCCACCAGCGCGGGTGGCACCCACGAAAGTGGCCTGCGCGACGGCCTGTTCAACGCGGTCAAGAGCTTTATCGAGCTGCACAGCCTGTTGCCCAAGGGCGTGAAGCTGCTGCCCGAGGACGTGTTTGCGCGCGCCAGCTACGTGCTCTCGGCCAAGGTGCTCGACCCGCAGTTCCAGGGCCAGATCAAGGAGCGCCTGAACTCGCGCGACGCCGTGCGCCTGGTCAGCGGTTTCGTACGCCCGGCGCTGGAGCTGTGGCTGAACCAGCACGTTGATTACGGCAAGAAGCTGGCCGAGCTGGCCATCAAGGCCGCGCAGACGCGCCAGAAGGCCGGGCAGAAGGTTGAAAAACGCAAGGGCTCGGGCGTGGCTGTGCTGCCGGGCAAGCTCACCGACTGCGAAAGCAGGGACATCGCCCATAACGAGGTCTTCCTGGTGGAGGGCGATTCGGCCGGTGGCAGCGCCAAGATGGGCCGCGACAAGGAAAGCCAGGCCATCCTGCCGCTGCGCGGCAAGGTGCTCAACACCTGGGAGGTGGAGCGCGACCGCCTGTTTGCCAACAACGAAATCCACGACATCTCGGTAGCGATTGGCGTGGACCCGCATGGCCCCAACGACACGCTGGACCTGAGCGGTCTGCGCTACGGCAAGATCTGCATCCTGTCAGATGCCGACGTGGACGGATCGCACATCCAGGTGCTGCTGCTCACGCTGTTCTTCCGCCACTTCCCCAAGCTCATCGAGACCGGCCATATCTACGTGGCGCGCCCACCGCTGTTTCGCGTGGATGTGCCTGCGCGCGGCAAGAAGCCTGCGGCCAAGATGTATGCGCTGGACGATGGGGAGCTGACGGCCATCCTCGACAAATGCGCCAAGGATGGCGTGGCACGCGAGAAGTGCCAGATCAGCCGCTTCAAGGGCCTGGGCGAAATGAACGCCGAGCAGCTGTGGGAAACCACCCTCAATCCCGACACCCGCCGCCTGCTGCCCGTGCAGCTGGGGGATGTGGACTTTGCCGCCACCGAAGGCCTCATCACCAAGCTCATGGGCAAGGGCGAGGCCGCCGCGCGCCGCGAGCTCATGGAGCTGCATGGCGACGCGGTGGAGATCGATATCTGACCGAGGGCTGTCCGACAGGTCTGCCATGAGGAATCCAAACAAGAATGGCGTCATGCGCTGGTATTTATTGGGTTGTTTGCTCTGTTTTTTGCAGCAAACGGCCCATGCAGACCTGTGGGCGCATGTGGATGAGCGCGGCGTGACGCACTTTGCGTCCGAGCAGGTCGATGCGCGCTACCAGCTGTTTTTTCGGGGCAACGACTTCGACTCCACGCGGGATGCACCGGCCAATGCATCGCCCATGCCCTATGCGCTGCCCGCAGCGGGTGCGCGCCTGCTGGCGTTTTTTGACATTGCGCCCGACTACAAGCGCGTCAAGCACCACCTGCGCGCTGCGTCCACCCAGCATGGCGTGGACTATGAGCTGCTGCAGGCCGTGATCGCCACCGAGTCCGGCTTTGACGCCGCCGCCGTATCGCCCAAGGGCGCCGTGGGCCTGATGCAGGTGATGCCCGCTACGGCCAGCCGCTTTGGCGTGAGTGCGGACAAGAAGCGCACGGTGGAGCAAAAACTGGCCGACCCCGCTGTGAACGTGCCCACCGGCACCCGTTACCTGCGCTACCTGCTGGACCTGTTCCCCGGCCGCATGGACCTGGCCGTGGCCGCCTACAACGCGGGCGAAGGCGCCGTGCAAAAGGCGGGCAACCAGGTCCCGGCCTTCAAGGAAACCCAAAACTACGTGCGCACCGTGCTGGGTCTGTACGCCCAGCTCAAGCCGCCAGCGCCCGTGTTGACACAGCGCGCCCTGCCGGGCCGTGTGCGCATGGAGCTATCGGGCGGCGCGCAGAACCGGGGCAACCTGCCGCCCACCCAGGTGGCACAGACCCGCAGCGCGCCGCAGACCGCGTTTGAACCCTTACCGACGATTCCGAACGAATGAGCGACCAACCCACTCTTGATTTCACCACCGCAGGCGATGACGGGGGCGACTCCCTGGGCCTGGCGGGCTATGCCCAGCGTGCCTACCTGGAGTACGCACTGTCGGTCGTCAAGGGCCGCGCACTGCCCGACGTGTGCGACGGCCTCAAGCCCGTGCAGCGGCGCATTCTGTATTCGATGGACCGCATGGGCCTGGGCTACAGCGGCCCCACGCGCAACACGGCTGCCAAACCGGTCAAGAGCGCCCGCGTGGTGGGCGATGTGCTGGGCCGCTTCCACCCGCACGGTGACCAGTCGGCCTATGACGCGCTCGTGCGCATGGCGCAGGACTTTGCCCAGCGCTACCCGCTGATCGACGGCCAGGGCAACTTCGGCAGCCGCGACGGCGACGGCGCTGCGGCCATGCGCTACACCGAGGCCCGCCTGTCGCGCATCACCAGCCTGCTGCTGGATGAGATCGACGAAGGCACGGTCGATTTCATGCCCAACTACGACGGCAGCACGGAGGAGCCGCGCCAGTTGCCAGCGCGCTTGCCGTTCGCGTTGCTCAATGGCGCCAGCGGCATTGCCGTAGGCCTGGCCACCGAAATCCCCAGCCACAACCTGCGCGAGATTGCAGACGCCTGCATTGCGCTCATCAAGACGCCCTCGCTGAGCCAGGAAGACCTGCTCGCGCTGGTGCCCGGCCCGGACTACCCCGGCGGCGGCCAGATCATCAGCAGCGCGGGCGACATTGCCGATGCCTACCGCACGGGCCGTGGCAGCCTCAAGGTGCGCGCGCGCTGGAAGATCGAAGACATGGCGCGTGGCCAGTGGCAGCTGGTGGTGAACGAGTTGCCGCCCGGCGTGAGCACGCAAAAGGTGCTCGAAGAGATCGAGGAAATCACCAACCCCAAGGTCAAGGCCGGCAAAAAGGCGCTCTCGCAAGACCAGACCCAGCTCAAGGCCAGCATGCTGGCTGTGCTGGATGTGGTGCGCGACGAATCGAGCAAAGACGCGCCCGTGCGCCTGGTGTTCGAGCCCAAGACGGGCAAGACCCCGCAGCAGGAGCTGATCACCGCATTGCTTGCCCACACCAGCCTGGAAACCTCGGCCCCCATCAACCTCACGATGGTGGGGCTCGATGGCAAGCCCGTGCAGAAGTCGCTGCGTGTGATGCTGGAAGAGTGGATTGCCTTCCGCCAGACCACCATCACCCGCCGAAGCCAGCACCGGCTGGACAAGGTGCTGGACCGCATCCACATCCTCGAAGGGCGGCAGACCGTGCTGCTCAACATCGACGAGGTGATCGCGATCATCCGTGCGGCCGAGGAGCCCAAGGCCGCGCTCATCGCTCGCTTCAACCTCAGCGACCGGCAGGCCGAGGACATCCTCGAAATCCGCCTGCGCCAGTTGGCGCGCCTAGAAGCCATCAAGATCGAACAAGAGCTGAAAGAACTGCGCGAAAGCCAGGGCAAGCTCGAAGACATCCTGAACAACCCCGGCTCGCTGCGCCGCACCATGGTCAAGGAGATCGAGGCGGACGCCAAGACCTTTGCCGACGCCCGCCGCACTCTCATCCAGGCCGAGAAAAAGGCTGTGGCCGAGGTGAAGGTGGTGGACGAGCCTGTGACCGTGGTCGTCTCGCAAAAAGGCTGGGTGCGCGCCCGCACCGGCCATGGCCACGAGGCCGCCAGCTTTGCCTTCAAGGCAGGTGATGGGCTGTACGGCACGTTCGAGTGCCGCACGGTGGATACCCTGCTGGCCTTTGGCAGCAACGGCCGCGTTTACTCGGTGGCCGTGTCGCTGCTGCCCGGTGCGCGTGGCGACGGCCAGCCGGTGACCACGCTCATCGAGCTGGAATCGGGCACGCAACTGCTGCACTACTTTGCGGGGCCCGCCAACGCCACGCTGCTGTTGTCCAACTCGGGCGGCTACGGCTTTCTGGCGGCGGTGGAAAACATGGTCTCGCGCCAAAAGGGAGGCAAGGCCTTCCTCACCCTGGGCGAGGGCGAAACCGTGTGTGTGCCATCACACGCTGCGGGCACCACGGGCAGCAAACCGGTGCTGCCGGCCACGCACGTGGCCTGCGCGTCCACGGGCGGGCGCATCCTGACCTTCGAGATCACCGAGCTGAAAACCATGGCCAATGGCGGCCGGGGGCTGATGCTGATCGACCTGGAAGACAAGGACCAGCTCGCAGGCGCGGCGGCCTACACGCGCAGCATTCGCCTCGATGGCGTGGGCCGGGGTGGCAAGCAGCGTGATGAGACGCTGGAGATCCGCAGCCTCAACAACGCCCGTGCCGCGCGCGGCCGCAAGGGCAAGGCAGCAGACCTGGGCTTCAAGCCCACGACAGTGACGCGCGTCGAGTAGTTGTTTTCGGCGGGGGCTCGGCCGGTGGCCCTGCGCCGCGCCGGTACCTCTCGACGCGCGGCGCCGAGGGCAGACCCTGATGCCGAGGCGGTCTGTTTGTGCGATGGTGAAAAAAAGAGCAACATCTGTACACAAACACAACGCTTCAGGAGACATCCATGCCCAAGCAATTCCGGATGGCGCACAAACTCTGGCTGGCGGTGGTGCTGATTGTGGTGCTGCTGGTTGCCGTGGTGGGTTTCTCCGGCTACCGCTCGGCCAAGGTGCAGGCTGAGGCCGATGCGATGGCCAAGGACATGGAGGCGCGCGTGCAGGCCGCGATCCGCTGGTCGGGCCTGACGGAAACCAACGCGGCGCGTACCCAGGCGCTCATCGTCAGTGGTGACGCCGCGGTGGAGGCCGAGTTCAAGGACGTGATTGCGGCCACCACGGCGCAGATCAGCGAGGTGCAAAAGTCGCTGGAGGCCATGGCCCTGTCCGATGCCGACAAGGCGCAGATGGCCAAGATTGCCGAAGCACGCAAGGCCATGATCGACTTGCGCGGCCAGGCCCGCAAGCTCAAGGCGGATGGGCAACAGGACCAGGCCATTGCACTGGTCAAGCAGTCCTACAACCCGGCCGTGGCCACCTACCTGCAAGCCCTGCGCGACTTTGTGCAGCAGCAGCAACAGAATGCGGCCGCCAAGCAGCTGGAGATGGCAGCCTCACGCATGCTCACCGTCAAGATTGCCGCGGTGGCCGTGGGCCTGCTGCTGCTGGCCATCATCGTGGGGGCGTATTACCTGATTGGCAGCATCCAGCGGCCCTTGGCCCAGGCCAATGGACTGGCCGAACGCATTGCGGGTGGCGACCTGAGCCTGCAGGAGGCTGTCACGCGCAGCGACGAGTTTGGCGATCTGTTGCGCTCGCTCTATGCCATGAGCAACGCGCTGGGGCGCATGGTGCACCAGGTGCGCCAAAGCACGGACAGCATTGCCATTGCCAGCGCAGAGATCGCGACCGGCAACCAGGACCTGTCGGCCCGCACCGAGCAGACCTCCAGCAACCTGCAGGAGACGGCGGCCGCGATGGAGGAGTTCACCAGCACCATCCAGCAAAGCGCGGGCAGCGCCCAGCAGGCCAGCAGCCTGGCTGCGGGGGCCACTGGCGTGGCCCGCCGGGGCGGCGAGGTGGTGACCCAGGTGGTGGCCACCATGGAGGACATCAACCACAGCAGCAAGAAGATCGCAGACATCATTGGCGTGATCGACGGCATTGCGTTCCAGACCAACATCCTGGCGCTCAATGCGGCGGTGGAGGCCGCGCGTGCCGGCGAGCAAGGCCGGGGCTTTGCCGTGGTGGCCAGTGAGGTGCGCAGCCTGGCCCAGCGCAGTGCCGAGGCGGCCAAGGAGATCAAGCAGCTCATCAGCGCGTCGGTGGAGAAGGTGGAGACCGGCTCGCGCCTGGTGTCCGATGCGGGCACGACCATGACCGACATCGTGCAGTCGGTGCAGCGCGTGACCGACATGATCGGCGAGATCACCGCCGCATCGTCCGAGCAGAGCGCGGGGGTGTCGCAGGTCAACAAGGCGATCAGCAACCTCGACCAGATGACCCAGCAGAACGCCGCCCTGGTAGAAGAAAGCGCTGCGGCAGCACAAAGCCTGCGCGAGCAGGCCGATCACCTGGCGCGCGAGGTGTCCATGTTCAAGGTCAACGCCGCCAGCTACGGGCCTGCACAGGCCGCCATTGGGGTCGCGCGCGGCGCGGCCAAGGCGACAACCACCATGCCCGCCACCCGCAACAAGCCCGCAGCGTCCGCCACTGCGGGCGGTGCCCCTGCAGCCCGCATCAGCGCTGCGAGTGCCCCGGCGGCACCGGCGAAATCGCCTGCATCATCGGCAGGCGTGAAGCAAGGTGCCAAGCACGGTGCCACGGCCGGGGCGGAAGAGGACTGGGAATCTTTCTGACACGCTGAGGTGGGCGCCCACCGGCTGCCGCGGGCCTCGGCGGCGGGACCCTGCGCTGCACAGGCAACAAAAAACCCATGGCAGTGATGCCATGGGTTTTTTGCTGGCGCGCGCGGTCTGTCAGGCCAGTTCGGCGATCAGTTCGATCTCCACGCACGCGCCCATGGGGATCTGGGCCACGCCGAAGGCGCTGCGGGCGTGCACGCCCTTCTCGCCAAACACCTGGCCCAGCAGTTCGCTGGCGCCATTGGTCACCAGGTGCTGCTCGGTGAAGTCGCCCGTGGAGTTCACCAGGCTCATGACCTTGACGATGCGTTTGACACGGTTCAGGTCGCCGCCGCAGGCGGCTTGCAGCGTGCCCATCAGGTCGATGGCCACAGCACGCGCAGCCTGCTTGCCTTCTTCGGTGCCGATGTCGCGGCCGAACTGTGCAGCCCAGGGCTTGCCGTCCTTGCGAGCGATGTGGCCGCTCAGGAACACCAGGTTGCCCGTCTGCACATAGGGCACGTAGGCGGCGGCAGGCACCGACACGGGGGGCAGGGTGATGTTGAGTTCTTTCAGCTTGTCGTAAACGCTCATGGTGGTCCTCGTTAGGAAGTGTGGGTGGATAGACGAGAGCGGTCTGGTGCGCAGGCCGCCGAGCGCGGTAAGTGTTACACAGCACCCCACCATCGCGCCGACGTGGCAGGCCCTGGCGGCGCATTAGCATCAGCGCATGTCCGCCATAAGCGCCTCTAATGCCACGCCGCTGTCCGCCACAGGCTGGGGCGTGGAGGGGCCATTGCCCCCGCGTCCGTGGCTCCTGCCCGCTGTGTTGCTGGGCGTGGTGGCCGGGGCTGCGCTGCAGCTGCAGCAGCCCATGCTGTGGTCCGCTGCGGCCTATGGGTGGCTGTTGGGGGCGGGTCTGCTGCTGGGCGGTGGTGCGGAGGCCGCCGCGCGGCGGCGCCCAGGGCTTCGCTGGGCTCGCAGTGCCATCGCCATGGCGCCCTGGCTGATGTTGCTGGCGGGGGCGCTGGCCATGGCGGGAGGCACCGGCCTGCGGGCCGTGGCCTACCAGGCGCAGGCATTGCCGGCAGCGTTGGAGGGCAAGGACCTGCGCATCACTGGCGTGGTGGCCGCCATGCCGCAGATCAACGAGGCGGGCACCCGCTGGCGCATGGTGGTGGAGGGAGCGACGCTGCAAGGCGCGCCGGTGTCCTTGCCGCCCCTGGTGGATGTGGCCTGGTATGGCGGCGCTTTCGGCGGTGCGGGCGAGCGGTGGCAGATCACCGTGCGCCTGAAGGCGCCCCATGGCCTGCGCAACCCGCATGGCTTTGACTACGAACTGTGGATGTGGGAGCAGGGCCTGCAGGCCACTGGTTACGTGCGCGCGGGCCCCAAGGACGAGCCGCCGGTGCGTGTGGCCGCCACCTGGCAGTACCCGGTGGAGCAGTTGCGCCAGCGTGTGCGGGACGCCATCCTGGAGCGCCTGGTATTCGGGCAGGATGGCTCGGGCAATGACATCGCCGACCCCACCCGCACGCGCACGGCGGGCGTGGTGGCGGCGCTGGTCACCGGCGACCAGCGTGCTATTGACCGTGCAGACTGGGATGTGTTCCGTGCCACCGGGGTGGCCCACCTCATGAGCATTTCGGGTCTCCACATCACGCTGTTCGCCTGGCTGGCGGCGCTGGTGGTGCGGGCGTTGTGGCGGCGCTCGCCCCGGTTGAGCCTGGCGGTGCCTGCGCAATCCGCTGCACTGGTGTCGGGTGTGCTGCTGGCCACGGCCTACGCCCTGTTCAGCGGCTGGGGCGTGCCCGCGCAGCGCACCGTGATCATGCTGGCCATCGTGGGGCTGCTGCAGCTGAGCGGGCGCCGCTGGCCCTGGCCCCAGGTGTGGCTGCTCGCCTGTGGGGCCGTGGTGGTGCTGGACCCCTGGGCGCTGGCACAGGCAGGTTTCTGGCTGAGCTTTGTGGCTGTGGGGGTGCTATTTGCTACTAATCCAATAGCTACAGGGTCAAGTAGCACTAGCGCTACAGGCCATTTTTATGCATTGGTGCGCGAGCAGTGGGTGGTCACGCTGGCGCTCACGCCCCTGGGCTTGCTGCTGTTTGGCCAGGTGTCGCTGGTGGGTTTTGTCGCCAACCTGGTGGCCATCCCCTGGGTGACGCTGGTGGTCACGCCGCTGGCGCTGGGTGGCGTGCTGTGGGCCCCATTGTGGAGCGCTGCGGCTCTTAGCCTGCAGCCGTTCACCGCGTTGCTGCAGTGGCTGGCGCAGTGGCCCTGGGCCGCTGTGTTTTTGCCTGCCGCGCCGCTGTGGGCGGGTGTGGCGGCGGTGGCAGGGGGCGCGCTCTTGGCCATGCGCCTGCCCTGGCGCCTGCGTTTGCTGGCGTTGCCCCTGCTGCTGCCGGTGTTGTGGTGGCAGCCCGAGCGGCCGGCTGCGGGGCAGTTGGAGCTGCTGGCCGCCGACATCGGCCAGGGCAATGCCGTGCTGGTGCGCACGGCCACGCACACCCTGCTGTATGACGCGGGGCCGCGCTTCAGCCGCGAGAGCGATGCGGGCCACCGCGTGCTGGTGCCGCTGCTGCGGGCGCTGGGGGAGCAGGTGGATGTGCTCATGCTCAGCCACCGCGATGCCGACCACACGGGCGGCGCAGCGGCCGTGCTGGCCCAGCAGCCGCGCGCCGAACTGACCGGCTCCATCGAAGCCGAGCACGCCCTGCAGCGCTTGCGCCCCAGCAGGCCCTGCCTGGCAGGCCAGCGCTGGGAGTGGGATGGCGTGGCTTTCGAGGTGCTGCATCCGCTGCCCGGTGACGACGCCCCTGTGGCGGCCAAGGCCCCGCGTCCCAATGCACTCAGCTGCGTGCTGCGCATCACGGCCGCCGGGCCCGAGGGCGGGACGGCCCTGCTGGTGGGCGACATCGAGGCACCGCAGGAGCAAGCCTTGCTGGCGCGCAGCGCGCCCTTGCGGGCCGACCTGCTGCTGGTGCCGCACCACGGCAGCAAGACCTCGTCGTCGGCGGCTTTTCTGGAAGCTGTCCAGCCGCGCACCGCTTTGGTGCAGGCTGGTTATCGCAACCGGTTCGGTCATCCGGCGCCGGATGTGCTGCAGCGCTACCGTGCGCGCCAGATTGCGGTGGTGGAATCGTCGCGCTGCGGGGCCGCCCGCTGGTCCTCGTCGCAGCCTGGGCAGGTGGCCTGCGAACGCGACACCGGCGAGCGCTATTGGCAGCACCGCATGGTGCCACGGGACGACTGATTCGGGGCCGATGGCGCAGCGCCGCCAGGGGTGTTGGGCGGGGGTGGGCTCACAACTTGCTATCCTGATCGCAGGAGGCCCGTTCATGCAGAAATTTGACGAGATGTACGCCATGCTGCCGTTTGATGGCAGCGACGTGCGGGAACACTACAAGCGCTATGCGCAGTGGTTGAGCAAACAGCCCCCTGACGTGATGCAGGCCCGCAGGGCCGAAGCCGAGATGATCTTCCGGCGCGTGGGCATCACCTTCGCCGTCTACGGCGCCAAGGATGAAGGCGGCGCAGGCAACGAGCGGTTGATCCCGTTCGACCTGATCCCTCGCATCATTCCGGCCCACGAGTGGGCCAGCATGCAGCAGGGGCTGGTGCAGCGTGTCACGGCGCTCAACCGTTTCATCCACGACGTGTACCACGGCCAGGACATCATCCGCGCCGGCATCGTGCCCGCCGATCTCATCCTGAACAATGCGCAGTACCGCCCCGAGATGGCCGGCGTGCATGTGCCGCAGGACATCTACGCGCACATCGCAGGCATCGACATCGTGCGCGCCCCTGATGCCCAGGGCAATGGTGAGTACTACGTGCTCGAAGACAACCTGCGCGTGCCCAGCGGCGTGAGCTACATGCTCGAAAACCGCAAGATGATGATGCGGCTGTTCCCCGAGCTGTTCAGCCTGCACAAGGTGGCGCCGGTGGCCCACTACCCCGACATGCTGCTCGAAACCCTGCGCGCCAGCGCCCCCGCCACGGCGGATGAGCCTACGGTGGTGGTACTCACGCCAGGCATGCACAACAGTGCGTACTTCGAGCACGCCTTCCTGGCCCAGCAGATGGGGGTGGAGTTGGTGGAGGGCCAGGACCTGGTGGTCAAGGACAAGTTCGTGTACATGCGCACCACACGTGGCCTGCAGCGGGTGGACGTGATCTATCGCCGCGTGGACGATGACTTCCTCGACCCCCAAGTCTTCCGCCGCAATTCCACCCTGGGCTGCTACGGCCTCATGGAGGCTTACCGCGCGGGCAACGTGGGCATCTGCAACGCTGTGGGCACGGGCGTGGCGGACGACAAGTCCGTCTACCCCTATGTGCCGGAGATGATCCGCTTTTACCTGGGCGAGGAGCCCATCCTGAAGAACGTGCCCACCTGGATGTGCCGCAAGCAGGACGACCTGCAGCACGTGCTAGCCAACCTCAAGGACCTGGTGGTGAAGGAAGTGCACGGCGCGGGCGGCTACGGCATGCTCATCGGCCCTGCCGCTACGCAGGCCGAGATCGAGGACTTTCGCCGCGCGCTGCTGGCCAACCCGGCGGGCTACATCGCGCAGCCCACGCTCAGCCTGTCAAGCTGCCCCACCTATGTGGAAAGCGGCATTGCCCCGCGCCACATCGACCTGCGCCCCTTTGTGCTCAGCGGCCGCGAGGTGCAGATGGCCGCCGGCGGCCTCACGCGCGTGGCGCTGCAAGAGGGCTCGCTGGTGGTGAATTCGTCGCAGGGCGGGGGCACCAAGGACACCTGGGTGCTGGGCGAGGGTACGCCCGCAGCGCAACCCAAGGCCGTGCAATCCCAGTCGCAATCGCAGGGACAAGGTCAGTCGCAAAGTCAATCGCAAGGGAGCCTCTGAACATGCTGAGCCGCACCGCCGACCATCTGTTCTGGATGTCCCGCTACACCGAGCGGGCTGAAAACGCCGCCGAAAGCGGGGTTTCAGCACAACACAGCCAGCGTGCGCAGCACGCGCGGGGTTCTCTGCCCGGGGAGGAAAAATGCTAAGTCGCACTGCCGATCATCTGTTCTGGATGTCCCGATATACAGAGCGGGCAGAGAACACAGCAAGAATGCTCAATGTAAGCTACGAGACCTCCCTGTTGCCCCAGGCTGCCGATGTGGCGCAAAAAGGCTGGGAGGGCCTGCTGTCCATCAGCGAGCTGATCCCTGCCTACACCGCCAAGCATGGTGAAGTGACGCCCGCCAACGTGCTGGAGTTCATGGTGCACGATGGCAATAACCCGTCGTCCATCCTGTCGTGCCTGCGCGCCGCGCGCGAGAACGCGCGGGCCGTGCGCGGCGCGCTCACCACCGAGGTGTGGGAAACGCAGAACCAGACTTGGCTGGAACTGCACCGGCAACTGGAGGGCGGCGCGTTTGAGCGCGACCCAGGCCAGTTCTTTGAATGGGTGAAGTACCGCTCGCACCTCTCACGCGGCGTGGTGCTGGGCACCATGCTGCAGGACGAGGCGTTTCACTTCTTGCGCATGGGCACCTTCCTGGAGCGCGCGGACAACACCGCGCGCCTGCTGGATGTGAAGTTCCACGCGGTCAAGAACGACTTTTTTGGCCGCCCCAGTGACCGCAACCAGGAAAGCGACTTCTACCACTGGAGCGCCATCTTGCGCAGCGTGTCGGCGTTCGAGGTGTACCGCAAGGTCTACCGCGACGTGATCACGCCGGGCCGCGTGGCCGACCTGCTGATCCTGAGCCGCGACATGCCGCGCTCGCTGCACGCGTGCCTGCGCGAGGTGGTGGACAACCTGGCCGTGCTGGCCAACGGGCAGTCCGCCGAGACCAGCCGCAGGGCAGGGCGCCTGCTGGCCGACCTGCAGTACGGCCGCATCGACGAAATCCTGGCGACCGGGCTGCACGCGTTCCTCACGCAGTTCCTGGACCGGGTGAACGACCTGGGTGGCGGCATCAGCCGCGATTTTCTGGTGACGTCCGGCGATTGAAAACCAGCAGGGCGGCGCCATGCCAGGCCAGCGCTGCTGCGTAGGGAATGAGCGGTGCCCAGGGAGAGCCCAGCCAGGCCCTTGCCTGGGGGCTGCTGAACCACGCTAACCAGGCGGGCAGGGTTGCACCCCACGACGCGTGCAGGTGGGCCTGCAGTAGGCCACAGGCGGTAAGCCCCAGGCCCACCAGCGTGCCTACCGCGATGCCGTAGGCGACCGGCAGCTTGCGGCGGCCCGCCATCGCCATGAAGGCTGCGCTGAAGAACACCCCCAGGAACACGGTGGCCAGCCAGGCCACCGGCCACCAGCCTGCATCACCGGCTCCAGACCGGGCCACCAGTAGCGCATTGAAACCACCCATGGCGCCCAGCGCCAGCAGCGGTACCAGAAAGTTGCGATACCGCGCGCTCAGCTGTGCCGAATGCGCCGCCTGATTGGGCGTTGTTGCGGTATGGCTGCGCGCATCGCTGCTCATTCTTGCGCGTTGCGCCGCTGGTCCCGCAGCATGAAGAGGTAGAGGCTTTCGACCTTCTCGCGCGCCCAGGGGGTCTTGCGCAGGAACTTGAGGCTGGAGCCCACGCTGGGGTCGATCTGGAAGCAGCGGATGGGAATCTGCCGCCCTAGCTCATCCCAGCCAAAGTAGTCGGCCAGGCCCACCACCATGGCTTCGAGTGTCACGCCGTGCAACGGATTGCGTGGCTGGGTGGGCTTGTTGGCCGGTGGGGCGGGTGGCGGGGTCTCTGGAGTGCTCATGGCTCCAAGCATACAGACTGGGAGCATGACCACGCCCTGAGGGCAATCCTGTCGTTTGCATCGGGCGTTAACCCCACCACCGCCACCATAGAACCGATTCAGGGTGCGTCAGGCTTTGCGCTGCAGATGGGCCTCGCGCTGGAACAGCTCGGCCGCCCAGTCCACAAACGCGCGCACCTTGGCGCTAAGGTGGCGGTTGGGCGGGTACACCACATACACGGGCAGCAGGGGTTGGGTCCAGTCGGGCAGCAGTTGCACCAGGGCTCCGCTGGCGAGGTAGCGCTGGGCTTGCCAGCTGGTGATCTGGCCAATGCCCAGGCCCGCCACGATGGAGGTGACGTAGGCGTTGGCCTCGTTCACGCTCAGCTGGTAGGGGCCGGTGATGTCGATGGACTCATCACCCCGGCGAAACTCCAGCGGATAGTGCCGCCCGCTCTGCGGCGAGAAGTAGATCACGCTGGCATGTTTCTCCTCGATCTCCAGCGGGTGTGTGGGTGTGCCCTTGCGCTCCAGGTAGGCGGGTGCGGCGACGGTGATGAACTCCAGGTTGCCAATGCGGCGGGCCACCAGTGACTGGTCGCTCAGCTCGCCCCCCCGGATCACGCAGTCTACGTTGTCCCCGATCAGATCCACCGTGCGGTCGCTCACACCCAGGTCCACCTGGATGTCCGGGTAGCGGGCATGGAACTCCGCCAGTTGCGGAATGATGAGCAACTGGGCCACCGACGTGCCCACGTCGATGCGCAGCCGCCCGCGCGGGTTGGCGCGCGCGTTGGTCATGCTGGCCTCGATGTCGTCCAGGTCGGTCAACAGCCGCACCGTGCGGTCGTAGTAGGCCGCGCCATCGGGTGTCACGGTCACGCGGCGGGTGGTGCGGTTGAGCAGCTTCACGCGCAGCCGCTCCTCCAGCGCCTGCACATGCTTGGTCACCGTGGCTTTGGGCAGGCTCAGCGAGTCCGCTGCCCGGGTAAACGTGCCGGCCTCCACCACCCGCACGAATATGCGCATGGCCTGTATCTGGTCCATGGCTTCTCCTTGAGTCATCAGCACCCAGATTGGGTGCTGAGGAATTCTCACACGGGCGCCCCGGTTTGATTGTTGAGCTTTTGGAAACAGTGCGGTGGTGTTTGACCTGTTTATCAGAAAGGCCCAACCCACTACATTTCATCCATCGTCAACCGACCTTCCACCTATCCACCTACCTACTGGGTACCTGCCATGCAGCCCGACCGCCCGTCTTCATCCTCTTTGCCCACGCAGCCCGCTGCGGCGCCCGCCAAGGCGTCCGGGGTGGCTGCGTCCGTCTGCACCGATTCCACCATTGAGGTGGCCCAGGGGCAGGACGTGGAAGTGCGCATGTACGGCCGCAAGAAGACCGGTCAGGCGTCACCGGTGGTCGTGCACTTCCACGGCGGGGCCTTTATGTCGGGCGATCTGGATAACGGCTGCACGGTGGCTTCTCTGCTGGAGAGTGCCGGGGCCGTGGTGGTGTCGGTCGCGTATCCGCTCACGCCCTTTCCACAGCCGGTGGACACGGGTTACGGTGTGCTCAAGTGGGTGCACAAGCACCGCACCAAGCTCGGCGGGCAAGGCGCCGCCGTGTACCTGGCGGGCGAAGAGGCCGGTGGCAACCTGGCGGCGGCCGTGGCACTGATGGCGCGTGACCAGTCTCACCCCCCGCTGGCCGGGCAGATCCTGCTGTCGCCCATGCTGGACCCCTGTGTGGGCACCGCGTCGCTGCGCGAGGCCACGGGGGATTCCACGGGCTGCAAGTGGACCGAGGGCTGGCGCAACTTTCTGCGCTGCCCGCGCGATGCCGAGCACCCCTATGCGGTGCCTGCCGGTGCGCAGCGCCTGGCGGGGCTGCCCCCCACTCTGATCCTGGTGGGCGACACCGACCCCATGCACGACGAGGCGCTGGCCTACGCGGCCCGGCTGGAGGCTGCCGGCCTGCCGGTCACGCGTCACGTGTTCTCCAAGAACCCGCAATGGCCCGATGCCCTGCTGCAGACCGGCCCGCACGAATGTCCGTGTGCGGCGGGTGCGCAGGAGCAGTTCCGGCAGTTCTTTGCCTCCACGCGAAGTCCGGTGCCGTCCTGACGACGGCCCCTGACACCTTCTCACACCCCTGACAGCCGCTGACCTCCACCCGGGTGGAGGCAGAGAAACGCGGGCTCGGCGCGAGCCCCATTTCCTTTTTGCATCTTGATTTCCGGCCTGGCGTGCCGGAGGGGAAACGCTTGCCCGGCGTTGCCCGCTCCGCATGTCCTAGAGCCCACGTTAGCCATTCAAACGACACGGAGGAAAGAACTCACCATGCATGCACCCCTGATCCCGTTGGCCTGCGGCCGCTGTCACAGCGCACCTGCCCGCACCGTCTTTTGACGGTGGCACGCAGGCCGCCCCGGTGTCTGTCGCCGGGGTATTGACCTTTCCACCGTGTCATTGCCGAGACTTCATTTCGCGCCTATTGCATTGACACCTGCCGAGCGCAGCCCACAGGCGCCAGCGCACGGCAGACAAGTTTCACAGCGTGCTCCACAAGGGCACAACTACTGATCGAAAGTGACCATGAACTTCCCATCCTTCTCCAAGTTCTCCCAGCGCCGCCCCCTGGGTCTGGCCACCCTTGCCACGGCCGTGACGGCCACCGTGGCGGCTGCTGTTCTGGTGTTTCAGGCACCCGTGGCGCAGGCGGATAGCGCCCCCGCAGCACCGCCCGCTATGCCGGTGTCGGTGGCTGCCGTGCTGCAAAAAGACATCGCCCTGTGGGACGAGTTTTCCGGCCGGCTCGAAGCCGTGCAGCGCGTGGACGTGCGCCCGCGCGTCTCGGGCGCCGTGCAGGCCGTGCACTTCCGCGAAGGCTCGCTGGTCAAGCAGGGCGACCTGCTGGTCACGGTGGACCCAGCCCCCTACGCTGCGGAGGTGGACCGCGCCGAAGCCCAGGTGGTCGCTGCGCAGGCCCGCCTGTCGTACACCCGCAGCGAACTGGAGCGCGCCACGCGCCTGCTCGAAGAAAAAGCCATCGCCCAGCGCGAGCATGACGAGCGCCTGAACGCCCAGCGCGAGGCCGATGCCAACCTGCGCGCCGCCCAGGCCGCGCTGCAGACCGCGAAGCTGAACCTGGGCTACACCCAGGTGCGTGCCCCTGTGGCGGGCCGTGTGGGCCGCATCGAAGTCACCGTCGGCAACCTGGTGGCGGCCGGCGCGGGCGCCCCCGTGCTGACCACGCTGGTGTCCGTGAGCCCCATCTACGCAAGCTTCGACACCGACGAGCAGATCGTGGTGAAGGCCCTGGCCGACCTGCAAAGCGGCCAGCGTGGCAACAGCGCTCGCCAGCTCATTGAGCGCATCCCCGTGCAGATGGGCACGGGCACCACGGGCGGCACGCCGCACGCCGGTCGCTTGCAGCTCATCGACAACCAGGTCGATGCCAAGAGCGGCACCGTGCGCGTGCGCGCCGTGTTCGACAACGAAGACGGCTCGCTCATCCCCGGCCAGTTCGCCCGCATCCGCATGGGCCAGGCCCGCAACACCCAGGCGCTGCTCATCAACGAGCGTGCCGTGGGCACCGACCAGAACAAGAAGTTCGTGATGGTGGTGGGCGAGGGCAACAAGGCCGAGTACCGCGAGGTCACCCTGGGCGCGCCGATTGACGGCCTGCGCGTGGTCACCTCGGGCCTCAAGGCGGGCGAGAACATCGTCGTCAACGGCCTGCAGCGCGTGCGCCCCGGGGCCGTGGTGGCGCCACAGCCTGTGCCCATGACCGCCAAGGCCGAGATTGCGGGTGATCGCAAGGAAGCCAAGAACGCCGCCAAGTCGCCAGCCGCCTGAGCGCGCTGGACACCAGGAATTTGCATCCATGAACCTGTCCCGTTTTTTCATCGACCGCCCCATCTTTGCCGGGGTGCTGTCGGTGCTCATCTTCCTCGGGGGGCTCATCGCATTGCGCGGTCTGCCCATCTCCGAATACCCTGAAGTCGCGCCGCCCTCCGTGGTGGTGCGCGCACAGTACCCGGGCGCGAACCCCAAGGTGATCGCCGAGACCGTGGCCACGCCGCTGGAAGAATCCATCAACGGTGTGGAAGGCATGCTCTACATGGGCAGCCAAGCCACCACCGACGGCGTGATGACGCTGACCGTGACCTTTGCGCTGGGCACCGACCCCGACAAGGCCCAACAGCTGGTGCAGAACCGTGTCTCGCAGGCCGAGCCGCGCCTGCCCGAGGAAGTGCGCCGCCTGGGCGTCACCACCGTCAAGAGCGCGCCGGACCTGACCATGGTGGTCCACCTGGTCTCGCCCAACAACCGCTACGACATCGACTACCTGCGCAACTACGCGGTGCTCAACGTGAAGGACCGCCTTGCGCGCATCCAGGGCGTGGGCCAGGTGCAGATCTTTGGCGGCGGCGACTACTCCATGCGTGTGTGGCTCGACCCGCAAAAGGTCGCGCAGCGCGGCCTCTCGGCCAGCGACGTGGTGGCAGCCATCCGCGGCCAGAACGTGCAAGCCGCTGCAGGTGTGGTGGGCGCATCGCCCGGCCTGCCCGGCGTGGACTTGCAACTGTCCATCAACGCGCAGGGCCGCCTGCAGACCGAGGAAGAGTTCGGCGACATCATCGTCAAGACCGGTGCGGATGGTGCGGTGACGCGCCTGCGCGACATCGCCCGCCTGGAGCTGGGCGCGGCCGACTATTCGCTGCGCTCGCTGCTCAACAACGACCCTGCCGTGGGCATGGGCGTGTTCCAGGCGCCGGGCTCCAACGCGCTCGACATCTCGGCCAACGTGCGCAAGACCATGGACGAGATCCAGAAGAACATGCCCGAAGGCGTGGAGTACCGGATTGCGTACGACCCCACGCAGTTCGTGCGTGCGTCGATCAAGTCCGTGATCCACACGCTGCTCGAAGCCATCGCCCTCGTGGTGCTGGTGGTGATTTTGTTCCTGCAGACCTGGCGCGCGTCCATCATCCCGCTGCTGGCTGTGCCGGTGTCGGTGGTGGGTACGTTTGCCGTGCTGCACCTGCTGGGCTTCTCGATCAACGCGCTCTCCCTGTTCGGGCTGGTGCTGGCCATCGGCATCGTGGTGGACGATGCCATCGTGGTGGTGGAGAACGTCGAGCGCAACATCGAGGCGGGCCTGACCCCGCGCGAGGCCACCTACCGCGCCATGCGTGAAGTCTCCGGCCCTATCATTGCCATCGCACTGGTGCTGGTGGCGGTGTTCGTGCCACTGGCTTTCATCAGCGGGCTCACGGGCCAGTTCTATCGCCAGTTTGCGGTGACGATCGCGATCTCCACGGTGATCTCGGCCATCAACTCGCTGACCCTGTCGCCTGCGCTGTCAGCACTGCTGCTCAAGGGCCACGACGAGCCCAAGGACGCGCTTACGCGCGGTATGGACAAGGTGTTCGGCGGCCTGTTCCGCGGCTTCAATCGCTTGTTCCATCGCGGCTCCGAGGCCTACAGCGGTGGCGTCAAGCGCGTCATCGGCCGCAAGGCGCTGATGTTCGTGATCTACCTCGCGCTGGTGGGCGCCACAGTCGGCCTGTTCAAGATCGTGCCCGGCGGCTTCGTGCCCGCGCAGGACAAGCAGTATCTGATCGGCTTTGCGCAGCTGCCCGACGGCGCCACGCTGGACCGCACCGAGAACGTGATCCGCCGCATGGGCGAGATCATGAAGGAGAACCCGAACGTCGAAGACGCGATTGCCTTCCCCGGCCTGTCGATCAACGGCTTCACCAACAGCTCCAACTCCGGCATCGTGTTCGCCACGCTCAAGCCCTTTGCAGAGCGCACTCGCGCCGACCAGAGCGGCGGCGCCGTGGCGGGCCAGCTGAACCAGGCCTTCGGCAGCATCCAGGACGCGTTCATCGCCATGTTCCCGCCGCCACCCGTGGCGGGCCTGGGCACCACGGGCGGCTTCAAGCTGCAGATCGAAGACCGCGCCTCGCTGGGCTACGAAGCCATGGACAACGCCGTGAAGGCCTTCATGGGCAAGGCTTACCAGACACCAGAGCTGGCCGGCTTGTTCACCAGCTGGCAGGTCAACGTGCCGCAGCTGTACGCCAACATTGATCGCACCAAGGCGCGCCAGTTGGGCGTGCCCGTGACGGATATCTTCGACACGCTGCAGATCTACCTGGGCAGCCTGTACGCCAACGACTTCAACCAGTTCGGCCGTACCTACAGCGTGCGTGTGCAGGCCGATGCCGCCTACCGGGCGCGGGCGGAAGACGTGGGCCTGCTCAAGGTGCGCTCCAGCACCGGTGAGATGGTGCCGTTGTCGGCGCTGATGAAGATGGAGCCGAGCTTCGGCCCTGAGCGCGCCATGCGCTACAACGGCTACCTGGCGGCGGACGTGAATGGCGGCCCCGCGCCCGGCTATTCATCGGGCCAGGCGCAGGCAGCCATCGAGCGCATCGCCAAGGAGACGCTGCCCCAGGGCATCACGTTTGAATGGACCGAGCTGACCTACCAGGAGATCCTGGCCGGTAACTCCGCCGTGCTGGTGTTCCCGCTGGCCATCCTGCTGGTGTTCCTGGTGCTGGCCGCGCAGTACGAAAGCCTGACGCTGCCCATCGCCATCATCCTGATCGTGCCCATGGGCATCCTGGCCGCGATGACGGGCGTGTGGCTTACCAAGGGCGACAACAACGTGTTCACGCAGATCGGGCTCATCGTGCTGGTGGGGCTGTCGGCCAAGAACGCGATCCTGATCGTGGAGTTTGCGCGTGAGCTGGAGTTTGCCGGGCGCACCCCCGTGCAGGCCGCCATCGAGGCCAGCCGCCTGCGGCTGCGCCCCATCCTGATGACCTCGCTGGCCTTCGTGATGGGCGTGCTGCCCCTGGTGCTGTCCACCGGAGCGGGCGCCGAAATGCGCAGCGCCATGGGTGTGGCGGTGTTCGCCGGGATGATCGGGGTGACGGCCTTTGGCCTGTTCCTCACACCCGTGTTCTACGTGCTGCTGCGCAAGCTGGCGGGCAACCGCCCCCTGGTGGAGCATGGTGCGCATGTGGCGCCCATCTCGCACGCCCCGGGTTCTGGTGGCACGGCCCACCCCGTGCTGGCCGCGCCGCGCAAGGAGCACGAGTGATGCTTCTGAGCACGCTGACAACAAACATCTTTGTGGCCCTCGCCACGTGCTCCGCGCTGCCAATTGCAGCGGGCGCAGCGGCCGGGGCAGGAGAACAACCATGACCGATTTGCTTTTGACAAAAAACTCCACCGATGGAGCACTCGCAGTGCGCAAGCGCAGCCTGCTGGCACCCCTGGCCGCCGCCCTGGTGCTGGCCGGTTGCATGACCCAGCCCGTGGCCCCCGCGCCGCATGCGGGCGTGCCCGTGCCTACCAATTTCACGGCAGGTGGCGATGCACTGCCCACCGCCCCCTGGACCGTGGCCGCCCCCGCCGAGGCGCAGCCGCGCGGCGAGTGGTGGCTGGGCTTTCAAGATCCGGTGCTGGCCGACCTGGTGCAGCGTGCGGGCACGGCCAACACCAGCATCCAGCAGGCGGCAGCACGGCTGGCCGAGGCGCGTACGCTGCTGCGCTCTGCCGACGCCGCGCGCTCGGTGCAAGTGGGCGCCTCGGCCGGTGTGACGCGTCAGGCAGGCGCTGCCACCACGGGCAGCGCAGCACCTGCCACGTTGGGCACGGCGGGGCTCAATGCATCGTACGAGCTGGACCTGTTCGGCCGCCTCTCGCAAACCAGTGACGCCGCGCGGCTGGACGCCGACGCGCGCGAAGCTTTGCTGCAAAGCACGCGCCTCATGGTGCAGGCTGACGTGGCGCAAACCTATCTGCAGCTGCGCGCCGTGCAGGCCGAGCAGGTGCTGGTGCAAGAGAGCCTGGCCGCGTACCAGGACACGCTGCGCCTGACGCAGCGCCGCCTGCAGGCCGGCGATGTGGCCGAGCTGGACGTGGCCCGCGTGCAGACCGAGGTGGCCGCCACCGAGTCCGATGCCCTGGCCTTGCAGCGCCAGCAGGCCCTGCTGACCAACGCGCTGGCTGTGCTGGCCGGCGAGGTGGCCAGCGGCTTTGTGCTGCCGCCCGCGACGGGCGACGCCGCGTTGCCGGTGATCCCGCCGGGCGTGCCCGGCACGGTGCTGGCGCGCCGGCCCGATGTGTCGGCCGCGCAAACCGCCGTGCTGGCCGCGCAGGCCCGCGTGGGCGTGGCGCAGAAGGCGTGGTTCCCGGCCGTCACGCTCACGGGCAATGCGGGGCATGCGTCTCCCGAGCTGGGTGACCTGTTCAAGTGGTCGGCCCGTGCCTGGGGCGTGAGTGCGCTGCTGTCGCTGCCGATCTTTGACGGCGGCCAGCGCGACGCGCAGATCGAGGGCGCCAAGGCACGCCTGGAGGCTGCGCTGGCGGACCACCGTGGGCAGGTGCTCAATGCGTTTCGTGACGTGGAGGATCAGCTGACCTCGCTGCGTTTGCTGTCTGGCCAGGCCGAAGCGCAAGGGCGGGCGGTGACGGCTGCGCGGCGGGCCACGCAGTTGTCGGACGTGCGGTATCGCAATGGGTTGGTGAGCCAGCTCGAATTGCTGGACGCGCGCCGCAGCGAGTTGCGCAATCGGCGGCAGGAGCTGCAGGTGCGGACGGCGCAGTATGTGGCGACGGTGGGGTTGATTCGGGCGCTCGGAGGAGGGTGGGGGGATCGGCCTGCGGTGAAGATGGCTGCTGTGCCGCAGTAGTTTTTTTAGCGACTTTGGCTGCTTGCGCTAGTGGGATATGCGCTGGTAGCTATTGATTTTGTAGTGTTGGTTTTTGTGCGCTGATTGAGCCGCATGCCTTTGTTGAGGGCGGAGGCCGGGAGTCGCCCCGGCGGGCGAGGTACTTTTCTTTGCTTCGCCAAAGAAAAGTACCCAAAAGAAAGGCGACCCCCAGTCTGCGACCCCTGCGCTTCGCTACGGGGCAAACCTGTGGCGGGGCGGTTGCGGGGTGCGCCGTGGAACTCGCTCTGCGCTGGCGCGCGCCGCTCAGACATCCACGGCGAGTCAGTTCACGAAGCATGGGCGCTCCGACGCCCATGCCACCCCGCAACCGCCCCGCCGCAGGCGCAGCCAGCAGGGGTGGACAACCAAACATCCAACAGCCGAACAGCCACACGGGCCATCGCTGCGCTCGGCCCAGCTTTCGCAGCGCGTGGCGCTTGCGCCCGCGAGATTGGGCCGAGCAAAGCGATGGCCCGGATGGATGTCCGATTCGCGGGTTCCCTTCTGGATGCGCCTGGGGCGCGCAGGGCGCGGGGTGGCATGCGCGTCGGAGCGCGCATGCTTCGTGAACTGACTCACCGCAGTTGTCCGAGCGGAGCGCCGCAGGCGCGCAGCGAGTTCTGCGGTGCACCCCGTGACCGAGCACCCCAGGTTGCCCCGCCGCGCAGCGAAGGGGTCGCAGACAGTAGGGTCGCCCTTTCTTTGGTTCCTTTCTTTCGGCGACGCGAAAGAAAGGGACTCGCCCGCCGGGGCGACATCCCGGCCTCTGCCCTCAACCCAAGCACGCCGCCCAAACCGGAGAACGAGCTTCCCCCGGCTCCGACAAGCTCAGCGCGAACGGGAAGGAGAGCCCCAATAACTATAAAAACAATAGCTGCTAGCGCTTATTCCAAAAGCGCCAGCAGCCAAAATCGTTCAAAAATCCCTTTCCATCACCCCTTCAACCACCCCCTCAACCTCCCCACCCCTTCCCCCAACCTCCCCAGATCCTGACTCGCAAAACACCACCGCAACCACCCCGCAGCCTCTCCCCCAAACGCGCTGCCGGGAGCCAACCCCAACCCCGCCTCCCGCACCAACCGCTTGGCCAGCGGCAAACACTCGTCATGCCCGTCGATGTGGAAGAACGCATACATGCCCCCACGTGGCGTGGCCACCGACACTCCCGGCACCTCGGCCAGCAGCGGCACCAGCGTGTCGCGGCAGTTGCGTAGATGGTTCACCAGCGCGGGCGTCACCTCCTCCGTGCGCTGCAGCGCCACCGTGGCTCCGCGCTGCACAAACACCGGCGCGCACGAGGTGTTGAACTCGATCAGCTTGCCCACTGCCTGGGTGAGTGACGGCGGCAACACCAGCCACCCAAGGCGCCAGCCGGTCATCAAAAAGCTCTTGGAAAAGCTGTGCGTCACGATCAGCCGGTCCTCGGGCTCAGCCACGTCCAGAAAGCTGGGGGCCGCGCCATTGGCCGTGTCGCCCGCGTAGTACAGCCGCTCGTACACCTCGTCCGCCAGAATCCACGTGCCCGTGCGGCGGCAGTGCGCCAGGATGGTGGCTTGCTCCTCGCGCGTCAGCGTCCAGCCCGTGGGGTTGTTGGGTGCGTTGACGACCAGCAGGCGCGTGCCGGGTGTGATGGCAGCCAGCAGCGCATCCATGTCCAGGCGCCATGCGCCGTGCACGTCGGCCACCAGCGGCACAGTGCGCACCTGCGCCCCCAGAATGCGCGGCTGCGCCACCAGGTTGGGCCACACGGGCGTCACCAGCACCACCTCGTCGCCCGCGTCCACCAGGGCCTGCACGGCCACCATCAGGCCGTTCACCCCGCCGGACGTCACTGCGATGCGGTCGAACCACGCATCGGTGTGCTGCTGCGGGTGCAGGCCGTGCATGTAGCCCGCAATCGCGTGGCGCAGTTCGGGCAGGCCCAGGTTATGGGCGTAGAACGTCTCGCCGTGCTGCAGCGACGCAATGGCCGCCTCGCGGATGAAATCGGGAGTCACCTCGTCGCTCTCGCCAAACCAGAACTTCAGCACATCGCTGCGTCCCAGGCCTTCGTTGGCCACTTCGCGGATGCGCGACTCTTCGAGGCTTTGGACTACTTCTCGCATGCAATCTCCTTGAAATACACAGCCATCATCGCAGGCGTATAGTCGTTTTTTTGATTTTTTCACCACATTGGCTGACCAACCAACGCTCATGACCTATCCCAACACCCAGCTCTTCATCGCAGGCCAGTGGCAAGACGCCGCCGAAGGCAAGACCCTTGCCGTGTTCAACCCCGCCACGGGCAAAGAAATCGGCCGTGTGGCCCACGCCACCAAGGTGGACCTGGACCGCGCGCTGGACGCCGCACAAAAGGGCTTTGAAGCCTGGCGCGACATGCCCGCCGCCGAGCGTGCCAAGACCATGCGCCGCGCCGCCGCCCTGATGCGCGAGCGCGCCGAGGCCATCGCTGCCATCATGGTGCAAGAGCAGGGCAAGCCCCTGGCCGAAGCCAAGGTCGAGACCATGGCGTCCGCCGACATCATCGAATGGTTTGCCGACGAGTCGCTGCGTGTGTACGGCCGCATCGTGCCCTCGCGCAATCTCAAGGCCACGCAGATGGTGCTGAAGGACCCGGTGGGACCCGTGGCGGCCTTCACGCCGTGGAACTTCCCCATCAACCAGGTGGTGCGCAAACTGGCCGCTGCGCTGGGCGCAGGCTGCTCCATCCTGGTCAAGGCACCCGAAGAAACCCCCGCCAGCCCGGCCGAGCTGATCCGTGCGTTTGCCGATGCGGGCGTGCCCGCAGGCACCGTGGGCCTGGTCTATGGCGACCCTGCTGAAATCTCCAACTACCTGATTCCGCACCCCATCATCCGCAAGGTCACGTTCACCGGCTCCACGCCCGTGGGCAAGCAGCTGGCGGCATTGGCCGGCAAGCACATGAAGCGCGTGACGATGGAACTGGGCGGCCACGCACCGGTGATCGTGGCGGAAGACGCCGACCTGGAGCTGGCCATCAAGATCGGCAGCGGCGCCAAGTTCCGCAATGCGGGCCAGGTCTGCATCTCGCCCACGCGCTACCTGGTGCATGAAAGCATCCGCGCCGACTTTGCGGCCGCGTTCGCCAAATATGCCCAGGGCCTGAAGGTCGGCGACGGCCTCGCGGCTGGCACGCAGATGGGCCCGCTGGCCAACCCGCGCCGCATCACTGCCATGGCCGATTTGCTGGCCGACGCGGTGCAGCAGGGCGCCAAGGTGCTGACCGGTGGCGAGCGCATCGGCACCGAGGGCAACTTCTTCCAGCCCACCGTGCTGAACGATGTGCCCCTGTCGGCCCGGATCGTGAACGAAGAGCCCTTTGGCCCCGTGGCCGCGATTCGCGGGTTTGAGAAGATTGAAGACGCCATAGCCGAAGCCAACCGCCTACCGTTTGGCTTGGCGGGTTATGCGTTCACCTCGTCGCTGAAGAACGCACACCTGCTGGCCCAGCGCCTGGAAGTGGGCATGCTCTGGATCAACCAGGCCGCCGCACCTGCAGCCGAGCTGCCGTTTGGTGGCCTGAAGGATTCGGGCTACGGCTCCGAGGGTGGCCCCGAGGCCATCGAGGCGCACCTGAACACGCGCCTGGTGTCGATCATGAACGTGTGAGGGCGACCATCGCGCTTTTTGAATAGGTTCTCAGCGCGGTAGTCACAGGCCTCCTGTGCCATGGGCATCGGGGGCCTTTTTGCTTTCTGAGAACCTGGTCACGAGCTTTTCAAGGTCGCACAAGAGGGGGGCAACGGCAGGCCGTACGGCTTGCGGGCATAGAGAAGATTCCCTCACTGACGGTGCCGCCTCTTTTGGCCCTAAGGCTTCGGGTCGTACACGCAGCGAAATCCGATGTACACCGCATAAAAGTCCGCAGGCTTCCAGGCCTCGACATCCGCGCGCATTTGCGAGGCGGGATACCACCAGGATCCGCCCATCGTGCGCCGCTCGTCGCCACGCGCATCGGCCGCCCATTCCCACACATTGGCGCCCATGTCGTGCAGGCCGTTCACTCCGGCCACAGTGGCGTTGACGGGCGCGGCGCGGGGCCAGGGGTCGGGGTCGCTGGTGTTGGCGCCCTGCGGGCTGTGGCCCGTGGTCCAGGGGTAGGTGGTGCCACGCACCCAGGGCGTGGGTGGTTGGCTGCGCAGCTCGGTAAAGCCGGCGGTGCGCCACTCGGCGGCGGTGGGCAGGCGGCCGCCGGCCCATTGGCAGTACGCCTGGGCCTCGGTGTGGGTGAGGTGCACGGCGGGCAACTGGTCGGTGTCGGGCGGTGAGCCGTCGGGGCGCTGCCAGGTCCAGCCCGCGCGGCGCTGCCAGCCGCCCACGTATTCAAAACCGCCGCCTTCGCGCTCGGCACGGGTGGTGGTGCCGGTGGCCCGCGCGTAGCGCGCAAACTGGGCGATGGTGACTTCGGTCTTGTCGATGCGCAGGCCGTGCAGGTCGTCCAGCACCACGGGCGCTGGGGTCTGGGCAGATGCGGCCAGGGCCCAGAACGCCAGGATGGCGCTGGTTGCGTGGCGCGGTGTTGGCATGGTCCTGTGCTCCCCGTTTCACAGCCAGGCAGCCATTGCCGGGCCTGTGTGGCGCAGAGTATCGGCCGCTGCAAAAGCCTGTGGGCGGGGCTGGGTTTGCAGTGGCTGAACGGCCCTTTGGGGGGCGCCGGGTTGGGTGGTCGGCGCCGCGTCCGCCCAAGGGCTGTGTGCCTTTTCCAACCGGTAGCAGGCATAAAAAACCCCGCACTCCCAAAAAAAGGAGTGCGGGGTAATTGGCTGTGTGTCTGCCCTCCCACCAGTCAGGGCAGCAGCGTGTGGGGCGCTATCAGAAGTTGTGGCGCACGCCCACGGCGAAGGAGCTGAAGTCGTTACCCGGAGCCGACACGCCGTAGGTGGCTGCCTGGCTGTTGTTGATGCGGGTGTAGTACGTGTAGATCTTGGTGCGCTTGCTCAGGTTGTAGTTGTAGCCCAGTGTGTACTGGGTGGCGGCGCTGTTGGACACGTTGGAGTAGTTGCCAGCACGGCCCACGTTCACGTGGAACTCGGACACGCCCATGATGTAGGCGGCCGACAGGCGCAGGTTGGTGCGGTTGCCGCCGTTGGCGATGAACACGTTCTTGTCGCGTTGCACGTAGGCGCCCATCACGAAAGGACCGGTGGAGTACGAAGCGCGCACTGCGAACTGGTTCTGGTCGCCCAGCTTGGAGTAACCGGCGCCCAGGCCCAGCTTGCCGATTTCGTAGTTGGCAGCCAGGTCCAGGCTGTTCTTGCCGCCGGTGCCGCTGGGCTGCTCGTGCTGGGCCCAGCCGGCTTCGAACGTTGCGCCGCCCAGGCTGGGGGTGCGGTAAGCGATCTTGTTGATGTCACGGGCGGGGTAGGCGTACAGGGCGTCAGCCGACGAGCCGGTGTCGTGGTTGTGGTTGCTGATGAAGTCGGCCGTGGCGTAGTACGACTCGGACGTGAATTTGCCCAGGCGAACCATGCCGAAGCCGCCGGACAGGTTCACTTCGCTCTGGCGGGCAAAAATGCCGCGCGAGTCGGTAGCGCCGGAGCTGGAGTCAAAGCCGCTTTCGAGCTGGAAGCCAGCCATCAGGCCGCCGCCCAGGTCTTCCTGGCCCTTGAAGCCGAAGCGGGAGGAGTTGTTGAACAGGCCGGTCTTGGAGACATCGCCGTCTTTTTGGTGTTCAAAGCTGGTGTTGACCCGGCCGTACAGGGTGACGCTGCTCTGTGCAAAGGCAGCAGACGTACCCACCAGGGCCAGCGCGGCGAGGGCGCAGCGGTTCAATGTTTTCATTCGCGAGGTTCCTTAAATCAAATTTTGTTTGATGACAAATAATCACCGGCCAAAAACGCACAGGGGTGATGCCTTCGGGCCGCCGCTACAAGCAAGTTTGGTGCCTGCGGTGATGTGATCGTTGCACTTTGCAACGGAAGGGGATGCTACTGGCCGCCGTGATTGGCCGCCAGCGGGGTAAACACCTTTTTGTCATCAAGATGTCGTTGCGGCGCAACATGGTTCTGGTAGGGCATGCCAGAACCGGCCCAGGGCGAAGCCTGGCACCCCCTCCAAGGTAGCGAAGGCAGCGCAAGGCCCGCGCGGGCTGCGATCGGCGTGTCGCACTGCCCGGGCTGCTGCCGCCGTGCAGGCGCTGCAAGGGCCGCTGGTGGGGTTCGTGGAGTGGGCGACGACCCCTTGAGGGATCGTCAACGGGCCCCTAGAACCGGTAGGTCGAGGTCAGCGTGTAGGTGCGCGCCTGTCCGTAGAAGCAATCCCCGCGTGCCAGGCACTGGGTGATGTGCACCTTGTCGGTCAGGTTGACCACGTTGAAGGCCACGCGCCAGTCGCCAGCGTCGTAGGCCACCATGGCATCGGCCAGGGTGGCCGCCGGGGTGGTGATGGCGCTGGTGCCCGTCCACTGCGAGCCGGTGTAGCGCACGCCCGCGCCCACCACCCAGCCGCCACGTCCCTGCGCTGCAAAGCGGTGGCTCAGCCAGGCCGATGCGGTGTGCCGGGGCACGCTGGCCACGGGCTGGCCCTGGTCGCCTGCGTTGCTGCGGCTGATTTGGGCGTCGGTGAAGGCGTAGCCCACCGTGAAGTCCCACTGGCGCGCCAGGCTGGCCTGCACCTCTGCCTCGAAACCGTTGACCTTTACTTCGCCGATCTGCAGGCTATTGAGCGGGTTGCCGGGGTCGGTGGTCTTGCGGTTCTTCTCGCGCAGGGTGTACACAGCGGCAAACGCACTGATGCCCTGGCCTGGCGGCTGCCACTTCACGCCAGCCTCCCACTGTTCACCGCGCTGGGGTTTGTAGGGGGTGCCGTACGCGTCGAGCCCACCCAGGGGCTGGAACGATTCGGAGTAGCCCACATACGGTGCCCAGCCGCCATCCATCTGGTACGTGACGCCTGCGCGTTTGGTCCAGGCCTTGTCGTCCACGGCAGCGGCAGGGCGGCCTTCGGTATCGGTCTGCGCACTGTCGTGGCGCAGGCCCAGCGTGGCCGTCCAGCGACCCCATTGGATCTGGTCTTGCGCGTAGAACCCCAACTGCTTTTGCACCACGCTGGGCTGGCGCACCAGCTGCGCCGCAGTGGGCGGTGTGAAGTTGCCGTACACCGGGTTGTACACGTCGATGGACGACGCCACCGCGCGCCAGGCCTGCTGGCCGGTGTGGTTGCGCTGCACGTCCAGGCCAGCGAGCACTGTGTGCGCGGTACTGCCCGCCTGCAGCTTGCCTTCGAGCTGCGTGTCGATGAGCAGCATGCGGCCGGTGTTGAGGTTCCACACCGCGTCGCGCACCAGCGTGCGGTTGTCGCTGTTGAACACGGGGCGCGCAGGGCGGCCGGTCCCAGCGTTGGCGGTGAAGCTGGTGTAGATGGTGCGGTAGTCCACCTCGCTCACGGTGCGGCGCAGGTTCTGGCGCACTGTCCAGTCGCTGTTCAGACGGTGGCTGAACAGGTAGCCCCAGGAGTTGTTGCTGGTGTCATACGCGTCCCAGCCCGGCTCGCTGATGAAGGTGTTGCGCGGAATCTGTCCGTACTGGCTGGGCAGCTGCGTGCCTTGCCACGGGAAGAAGCCAATGAGCGAGCCGCTTTGGTCCTTCTGGTGCAGCGCCTGCAGCGTCAGCGACGTGTCGGCATTGGGCTTCCAGGTGAGCGATGGCGCAAACACCGCGCGGTTGTCGTCCACATGGTCCACCTGCGTACCGCTGTCGCGGCCCACGGCCACCAGGCGGTAGAGCCACTGGCCGTCCTGGTCGAGCGCGCCCGTCAGGTCGGCGGCGATCTGCTTGCGTGCGTTGTTGCCCAGCTGCACCTGCACCTCGCGCAGGGTGTCTGCCTGCGGGCGTTTGCTCGTCAGGTTGAGCACGCCGCCCACGCTGCCCTGGCCGTACAGCACGGAGGTGGGGCCGCGCAGAAACTCCACGCGCTCCAGCGTGTAGGGGTCTGGCCGGCTGGTGTTGTAGGTGCCGTAGGTGCGCAGCAGGCCGTCCTGGTACTGGCTCACCGTGCCGCCGCGCGCGGCAAAGCTGTCCACGCGGCTGTCAAAGTAGTTGGACACCGCGCCTGCGGTGTACGCCGTCACCTGCCGCAGCGTCTGCACGCCCTGCGCCTCCATCTGGTCGCGGGTGACCACGCTGATGGCTTGCGGGGTTTCGATGAGTGGGGTGTCGGTCTTGGTGGCGCTGAGCGCACGCTGGGCCACAAAGCCGGTGACGGGGGCCGTCGGGTTCTCTTGCTCCGCGCCCGAAGACACGGTGACCGGGGCCAGTGTGACCTCGGCAGTGGGCGATGGGACGGTGGTGGTCTGCGCCTGGGCCGCGGCACTGCACAGCACCAGCACGGCGGCCTGTGCAACGGCGGTGCGCGGCGCGCGGCATGCGCGCGAACGGGATGGGAAAGGAGGCATGGTTTGCTATTGATTCGATAGCTGCTTGGGCATGTTCGACTAGCGCAAGCGGCCGGTTTTGCTTGAATTGCTTGAAATGGGCGCTGATCAGCGACCCGCGGGGGCGGGCGTGGCTGCTGGGGGCAACGACGGCGAGGGCATGCCCTCGGCCAGCACAAAGCTCAGCGTCGTCACGTAGCTGGCTTCGCCGTACGGCGCGCCGTGCGCCTCGCCCGGCGTCTTGTCGCTGTGCTTCACCTCGGCCACGTACTGGCCCTTCCAGGGGGTGACGAAGGTCACCGTGCCGTCTTCACCCGCCTCGGCCTCGCGCGTCCAGCCCGAGGGCGCGGCCAACTGCACCTTGGCCTTGGGCAAGGGGGCGCCCTGGTAGACCACCTTCAGCTCACCGGGCTTGCCGGTGGGCACCAGGTCCAGCGCTGCGGTGGGGGCCACGGGCTTGGTCAGGCTGGCCACCCAGCGGGCGGCGGGCTGCCAGTACATCGCGGGCAGGTTGCGCTTGCTGCGGTCGATCACGGGGTAGGTAGGCGTTGCAAACAGCGTGTCTGGGGTGCCGGTGGTGGCGTAGACGAAGGCATCCTTGCCAAGCTGGCCGTCCACGCGCTGCGCCGGGGCGCCGGTGCGTTGTTGTTCCAGGATGGGCACGCCCTTGAACTGGTCGAGCCGGCCAGGTGATGTCTCGCGCAGGTTGTCGTTGAACTCGCCAAAGTGCAGGCGCGCTTGGCCCCCGGCGTTCTCCAGCCACACCTGGTGGGCGTGGGCAGGGGCCAGGGCAGAAACGCCGGCTATGGCCAGCACGGCAGCCAGCCAAGGGCGTGGGGAGGTGGTAGCGCAAGACATGGACATGGATATTTCCTCTCTTTGGTTTGGGATTCCGGAGCGCTGCTCCAAACGCAGCGCGCAGCCCGCTGCAACACCGCAAGGGTGGGTGCAGTGAAGCTCATTTTTTGATAGCTGCCTGCGCTTGATGGATGAGCGCTGGGTGGCTTTTTGATCTGAACGTTGCAGCGCTCGGCTCACACCGGACGCCAGCGCAAACTGGGGGCCGTGAGAGCCGCTTCAGCGGCCGTCATGGGTCGTCAGGAGGTCGTCATGCCGACAGCCAAAAACCGCTTACCACTCCACGCTTGCGCGCGGGTTCTTCGTTGGAGGCGTCGGCCCTGGCGCGCGCGGCCGGCCGTACCAGCACATCACCGCGACGGGGATGCCCAGCCCCACCCACGACCACCAGTCGCCCCAGGTGTCGGACACCAGCGCCGTGATCAAGCCGGTGGTGGTGAGCACACCCATCACGATGGGCCCGCCCCACAGGGCCCAGAAAGGGCGGTGCTTTTTCATGCGGCCCCCTCGGTGGAGCGCGCGGCGCCCGATGTGGGCAATGCGCCGCCAGCCA
>Ga0208124_100086_pt1 | contig 59918 bp, 58 predicted proteins | sample LakWasM104_HOW12_2_FD_183922 | JGI IMG/M metagenome (GOLD analysis project Ga0208124, IMG submission 183922) | Freshwater sediment methanotrophic microbial communities from Lake Washington under simulated oxygen tension - Sediment Metagenome... | ecosystem: Environmental > Aquatic > Freshwater >...
ATTTTTAATAGTATTCATGTTCACTCCTCACAGAGGGCCTGCGCCACCAATGCAGCGCGGGAGGGGGTCCAGCTCACGGGGCGCTGCCAAACCCTGGCTCACCCGGTCCGGGCGGGATGCGCCCCGAGCCATAGATGAACAACTGCGGGTTGTCGCTGATGCCCCCCGCCGCGCGGCCCATCTGGCGGGCGGCACGGGCCGTGTCGTCGGCGGCGCGGTTCACTCGGGGCAGGGTGGCGGTGCTGAACTGGTCCGCTGCGCGCGCCAGCGACTGGGTGCCAGCGGTGATCTGGTCAATGGGGCCGCCGTCGGCGTTGAGCCGCTGGTTGGTCTTGCCCAAGTCCACCGCCAGGGCCGACACACTGGCGCCCGCCTGCTGCAATGACTGCAGGGTCTGGCGCGCATCGCTGGCCAGGGGCGGCAGCGCGGCCAGGGCCGGGTCCAGGCGCTGGGCCACGGTGGCATCGAGCCGCTGGGTCAGGGTGTTGACGCTGCTGGCGGCCTGGCCGATGCTGGACAGCGCCTCGGTGAGCTTTTGCTGGTTGTTGTCGCCCAGCAGCTGGTTGATGCGGCGCGTGGCCTCTTCGACCTGGCCGAGGATGGCGGGCGCCTGTTCGGCCAGCTTGCCAAACGGCGAGGGCTTGAGCGGCAGGCGCGGCAGGCCGCTGGGGCCGGGGGGCAGCTCGGGGTAGGGCTTCTCGGCATCGTCCAGTTGCACGTGTGCCAGGCCAGTGACGCCCTGGTAGCCCAGCACCGCAAAGGTGGTGGGGCTGATGGGCGCCTGTTCGTTGACCGCAATACGGATCAGCACGTTGCCGCTCACCTGGGGGTCGAACCCGATGCGCGTGACCTTGCCCACGGCCACGCCCTTGTAGCGCACGGTGGCCTGGGGCTGCAGGCCACTCACGCCGTCGCGGGTGGAGAGTTCGTACTGCTCGTAGTTGGCGTTGTCGCGCGTGAGCCAGATGGCCAGGCCTGCCAGCATGGCGGCCACCACCAGCACAAAGATGCCTGCGGCGAGGGCGTGGGATTTGTTTTCCATCAGGGATGTTCCTTGTCGGGCGCAGGCGCGGCGGCGGTCTGCACCGCGGCCTGCTGCACAGGGGGCACGGGGGCCATGGCGCGTTGGCCACGTTCGCCCATGAAGAAGTGCTCGATGAACGGATGCGAAAAGTGCGCCACCTCGTGCGGCGGACCAGTGACGATGACCTTCTTGTCCGCCAGCACCGCCACGCGGGTGCTGAGCGCGAACAGCGTATCCAGATCATGCGTGACCATGATGACCGTGAGCCCCAGCGCCGCGCGCAGCTCGCGCAGCAGCGCGCAGAAGTCGTCAGAGCTGCTCGGGTCCAGGCCCGCCGTGGGCTCGTCCAGCAGCAGCAGCGGTGGGTCCATGATGAGCGCGCGGGCCAGCGCCACGCGCTTGACCATGCCCCCCGACAGGTCGGCTGGCATGCGCGTGGCGTGTTCGGGCTGCAGGCCCACCATCTGCAGCTTGACCAGCGCGGCATCGCGCACCAGCTCGGGCGGCAGCGTGCCCTGCTCGCGCAGCGCAAAGGCCACGTTGTCGAGCACGTTGAAAGCCGAGAACAGCGCACCGTGCTGGAACAGCATGCCCACCCGGCTGGCTGCCCCCTCGCGCCCCATCTCGGACGCGGGCCGGCCCAGCACGGTGACCTGCCCGCGCGTGGGCCGGGCCAGGCCCAGGATCTGGCGCAGCAACACCGTCTTGCCCGTGCCCGACCCGCCCACCAGCGACAGCATCTCGCCGCGCTGCACGGTGAAGTTCAGGTCCTGGTGCACGGTGAAGGTTTCGTCGCCCTTGCCAAACTGCGTCCAGAGGCCTTGCACATCCACGATGGGCGGCTCGCCGGGCGCGACGGCGATGTGTTCGGGCTTGGCGATGCGCTCAGTCATATGCCGATGTTCTTGAACGCTATGGCAAACAGCGCATCCACGATGATCACCATGGTGATGGACGACACCACCGACGCCGTCGTGCCTTCGCCCAGGCTCTGGGTGTTGGGCTTGACGCGCAGGCCCCAGTGGCAGCCGATCAGCGCAATGAACGCACCAAACACCACCGACTTGGCCATGGCCAGGCCCAGGTTGCCGATCTTTACCGCTGCGGGCAGTGCCTGCACAAAGTACGACGGCGAGATGTCCATGGAGATGTCTGCCGCCAGCATGCCGCCCGCCAATGCAGCCAGCGTGGTCCACACGCTGATGAGCGGCATCGCCAGCGCCAGCGCCAAGGTGCGTGGCATCACCAGCCGGAACCCGTGCGGGATGCCCATCACGCGCATGGCGTCCAGCTCCTCGGTCACCCGCATCACACCGATCTGCGCGGTGATGGACGAGCCCGAGCGGCCCGCCACCAGGATGGCCGCCAGCATGGGCCCCAGCTCGCGGATCAGCGAGATGCCCAGGATGTTGACAATGAACGACTCGGCACCAAACTGCCGCAGCTGCAGGCTCATCAGGTAGGCCAGCACCACACCGATGAGGAACCCCACCAGCGCCGTGATGGGCAGCGCCGTGGCGCCCATGCGGTACAGATGGCCGGACACATCACGCCATGGCCCCTTGCGCGGTGCGCGTGCCAGGCGCCCCAGGTCCAGCACCAGCTGGCCCACCATCTCCAGCAGGTGGCGGGCGTGGTCCACACCGTGCAGTACCAGCACGCCCAGGTGATCGACCTGTTCGCCCAGGCGCCAGGGCTCAGGCGGCGGTGCAACACAGGTGAACTGGGCCACCCGTGCCAGCATGGTGCGCTGGCTGTCGGTGCAGGCCAGCTCTGCGGGCCAGGCGTGCTGCCAGTGGTTCCACAGCAGCTGCGCGCCCACATGGTCCAGCCACTGCAGCTCCCGCAGGTCCCAGCCCAGCGTGGGGGCGGGGGGTGCGCCGCGCAGTTGGTCCGACACGGCCTCCCATTGCGCCGCGTTGCCCAGCTCGGCCGCACCCCAGCGCCCACGCAGCTGCGCACACGGCCCTTGGGGCGTATCGGCGCGGACGATGTGGGGAGCGTGGTCGGTCATGGGTCTGGCCGCCAGGGCAGCCGCAGGGGTGGGGTCGTCAAGAAGCAGCAAGGAAGAGCGTGCATGGTAGCGGAGCGAATCCTGCACGCGCTGTCGGACACGAGCCTGTCAAGCACAGACAGGCGGCGAAGCGTGTAATTATTATCAAATCAGCGCCAAGCGCAATCAATTCAAGCATCAGCAGCTACCAAAAGTGTAGCAATAGGCACACACCCTATCGACAGGGCCTGCCCCATCCGCACAATGGCCCACCGTTACCACCTTTGATCGGCACCGCCCCTCCTCCATGAGCGACACCACGTTTGACACCATCATCATCGGCGGAGGCACAGCCGGTGCCTTGCTCGCCAACCGCCTGAGCGCCGACGGCCGCCATCGCGTGCTGCTGATCGAGGCCGGCCGCAAGGACGACTACCACTGGATCCACATCCCCGTGGGCTACCTGTACTGCATCGGCAACCCGCGCACCGACTGGCTCTACAACACCGAGCCCGACGCGGGCCTGAACGGCCGTACCCTGCGCTACCCACGCGGCAAGACGCTGGGCGGCTGCAGCAGCATCAACGGCATGATCTACATGCGCGGCCAGGCGCGCGACTATGACCAGTGGGCCGAACTGACGGGTGACGCCAGCTGGCGCTGGGACAGCGCCCTGCCCTACTTCCGCCGCCACGAAGACCACTGGCGCCTGGACCAGCCCGGAGGCGTGAACGAAAATTTCAAACGCCTGCACGGCAACAAGGCCACCGGCAGCACTGGCGAGTGGCGGGTGGAAAAGCAACGCCTGCGCTGGGACGTGCTCGACGCCTTTGCCCACGCCGCGCAGCAGGCCGGCATCCCCGCCACCGACGACTTCAACAGCGGCAGCAACGAAGGCGTGGGCTATTTCGAGGTCAACCAGAAAAGCGGCTGGCGCTGGAACACCGCCAAGGCCTTTTTGCGCCCCACTTGCTATGGCCGACCCAACTTCGAGATGTGGACCAGCGCGCAGGCGTCCAAGCTCATCATCGAGACCCAGCCCGATGGCAGCCAGCGCTGCACCGGCGTGTTGGTGTGGGACGGCCACGAGATGGTCACGGCCCGCGCGGCGGGCGAGGTGATCCTGAGCGCAGGCGCCGTCAACTCGCCCCAGCTGCTGCAGCTGTCGGGCATCGGCCCCGCCACACTGCTGCGCCAGCATGGCATCGATGTGGCGGTGGACCTGCCGGGCGTGGGCGCCAACCTGCAGGACCATCTGCAGATCCGCGCGGTGTTCAAGGTGCAAGGGGTGCAGACGCTCAACACCATGGCCAACTCGCTGGTCGGCAAGGCCAAGATCGGGCTCGAATATGCGCTCAAGCGCAGCGGGCCCATGAGCATGGCGCCTTCGCAGCTCGGTGCGTTCACCCGCAGCAGCCCCGACCAGCCCTATCCCAACATCGAGTACCACGTGCAGCCCCTGTCGCTCGATGCGTTTGGCGAGCCGCTGCACAGCTTTCCGGCCTTCACCGCCAGCGTGTGCAACCTCAACCCCACCAGCCGGGGCACGGTGAACATCAAGAGCGCCGACTTCAAGGCCGCGCCCGCCATCACGCCCAACTACCTCAGCACGCCCGAAGACCGCCAGGTGGCCGCCGACAGCCTGCGCGTCACGCGCCGCATCGTGGCCCAGCCCGCGCTGGCCAAATACCAGCCGCAGGAGTGGAAGCCCGGCGTGCAGTTTGAAAGCGACGAAGACTTGGCGCGCCTGGCGGGTGACATTGCCACCACCATCTTCCACCCCGTGGGCACCACCAAGATGGGCCGCGACGGCGACCCGATGGCCGTGCTGGATGCTCAACTGCGCGTGCGCAATGGACGCGGCGGCGTGGTGGCCGGCCTGCGCGTGGTGGATGCGGGCGCCATGCCCACCATCACCAGCGGCAACACCAACTCGCCCACGCTGATGATGGCGGAGAAGGCGGCGGAGTGGATCATTCAGGCCCGGCAGGCGGCGTGAGTACCATCGCGCCGATGTATTCCTCCACCTTCATTTTTGCGACCAAGCAGTTCGACGACGCCTTTTACCGGCTGGACGAAGCCATTGCCACCGCCGCCCGTTCCATCGACGGCTACCTGGGCGAGGAGTCGTGGACGGACACCGGCAACGGCCTGGTATCCAACGTGTACTACTGGCAGTCGCTGGAGGCGCTGCAAACGCTGATGCAGCACCCCGCGCACCTGAAAGCCAAGGCCGCGCAGGCGCAGTGGCTCAATGGCTACCAAGTGGTGATTGCGCAGGTGCTGCGCACTTACGGCGACAACCAGCTCGCCGGACTGCTGCCCACGGCCGGGCTGTTCACACAGGGCACTGCGCCCCACTGATCTTTTCAAGCCACGGCGCAGAAGCCGCTTGGCAGGTCAGCGGATGCCACCCACATAGCGCGGCACCTCGGGGGCAGGCTCGGGGGGCGGTGCGGGGCGCGCACGCACCGCCTGCGCCGCTGCATCCAGCAGCGGTCGGCGCTGGGCGGCCGGCGGGCTGGCGTGCAGGGCGTGCTCCAGGCGGTCGGCCCATTCGGCCAAGTCGGGCGCGTTGTCTTCGGTGGCGCGCTGGCGCGCAAACCGCACGATCTCCTGCGCGTAGTCCGCGTTGGCCGCCATCCATTCGGTATCGGTCACGCGCCCTGTCTTGCGCCGCAACAGCACATGCAGGTGGGCGGCAATCGCCAGCTTGTCGGAATCGGACATGTTCGGCTCCTTACTGCATTGGGGTCATCCATCGGACTGCATTCGCTGGCCCGCACATCACAGGACGCGGCGACACATTCAGCCGCCCAGGCGCTCGCGGTGCTGGGCAATGTCCAGCCCGGTCTGCTCGCTTTGCTCGTCCACCCGCAGGCCCATCGCAAAGTTGACGACACACAGCAGCGCGGCCGTCACCACCAGGCTGTAGGCCCCCACCGCGCCCACGCCGATGGCCTGGGTCAGCAGGCTGCCCGCAGCGCCTCCCACGGTCTTGCTGGCCAGCACGCCTGTCAGCAGCGACCCCACGATGCCGCCAACGCCATGCACGCCAAATACGTCGAGCGAGTCATCCACCCGCAGCAGCCGCTTGAGCCCCGTGGCGCCCCAGTAGCAGGCCAGCCCGGCCACCAGACCAATAACGACGGCCGAGCGCAGCGTGACAAAACCGGCGGCGGGCGTGATGGCCACCAGCCCCGCCACCAGGCCAGAGCACAGCCCCAGCAGCGACGGGCGCCCGCGCACCACCCACTCGCCCAGCATCCACGACAGCGCACCGGCCGCAGCGGCCAGGTGCGTCACTGCCATGGCCAGCCCGGCACGCCCATCGGCTGCGACCGCAGAGCCCGCGTTGAAGCCAAACCAGCCCACCCACAGCATGCCCGCGCCCGCCATGGTGAGCCCCAGGTTGTAGGGCTCAAACGGCTCACGCCCATACCCCGCGCGGCGGCCCAGAAACCAGGCGCACACCAGCCCCGCGACGCCCGCATTCACGTGCACCACCGAGCCACCCGCAAAATCCAGCGCGCCCATCTGCGCCAGCCAGCCACCCGGCTCCCACACCCAGTGCGCCACGGGCGCATAGACCACCAGTGTCCACAGGCTGATGAAGACGAGCATGGCCGAAAACCGCATGCGTTCCACAAACGCGCCCACCAGCAGCGCGGCCGTGATGATGGCAAAGGTGAGCTGGAACATCGCGTACACCGACTCCGGGATCAGCGGCGCAATGTGGCTCACGGCCAGCTTGCCCGCCTCCAGCTGAAAGTCGAGTCCGGCAAAGCCAGCACGGTCCCAGCCGCCAAGCCAGGCGCTGCCCGGTGTGAAGGCCAGTGAATACCCCGCCGCAAACCACAGCAGGCTGACCAGCGCTGCAATGGCCACCACGCTGGCCATGGTGTTGAGCACGTTCTTCCTGCGCACCATGCCTGCGTAAAACAGCGCAATGCCTGGCAGCGTCATCAGCAGCACCAGGGCGGTGGAGGTCATCATCCAGCCGGTATGGGCTGCATTCACCGTGTCCTGGGCCACCAAGGCGGGGCGCGTGAGGGGCGCCGCGACTGCAGGAGCCTCTGGCACGCCCTGGGCCAGCGCGCAGGTGCAAAGCCCCAGACACAACGACACGACCGCAAACACCCGGTGGTTGACTGCACGCATGCACGCTCCCTTTCGCAATTTGTTACAAGCGCGTTGCACGAGCCATGCCAGCCGGTTGCCACCGAATCGGGGCACAGAACGCCCACCGAGAGCCATCCGGCGCCCAACAACGGGGGGCGGGAAACCCCCAATGCACCAGCAGGGTGCAGCCGTTACAGTCACGGCACTCGAAAGCGCGCTTCGGTGTGCCAAGCGAGGGGCCCGAGGAGACAACCTTTCTACCAAGAACCACATTCAAAACACCCAACGAGGTGTGAACCCTTTCAGGCGCTGGCGATCCCAGCGCCTTTTTCTTGCCTGCTAGGGATGGCCTGCATAACCCTCGCGAGTCGGTGGTAGTGCGGATCGGGATGGGCCGCAAGGCGCCTTTTCACAGCCAATAGCCCGGCTATTGGCAAGAAAAGCAACGCAGCGGACCGCGCGACGCCGCGCTATCACCGACCGCAGGGAGTTATGCATGCCATCCCTAGATCCTGAGCGGTCCTGAATCGATAGCAGGCCCGGTGCGACAATCCTGCGATGGAATGGATTTTGATGACCCTGGCCTCGCTGCTCGCGGGCTTTGTGGATGCGATCGTGGGAGGCGGTGGACTGGTGATGGTGCCCGCGCTGTTTGCAGCTTTTCCGGGGGCGCCCCCAGCCACCCTGCTGGGCACCAACAAGGCGGCCTCGGTCTGGGGCACCGCCATGGCCACCTGGCAGTACAGCCGCAAGGTGCAGATCCGCTGGTCGGCCATGCTGCCGGCCGCAGCCGCCGGTTTTGCCGGCTCATTCGTGGGCGCGTGGGCCGTCACCGTCGTGTCGGCCGACTTCCTGCGCAAGCTGCTGCCCCTGGTGCTGCTGGGCGTGCTGCTCTACACCCTGGCCAAGAAGGAGCTGGGGCGGCACCACACCCCCCGGTTTGCGGGCCGGGCCGAGGTGATCGCCGCCTGCCTGATTGGCGTGCTCATCGGCTTTTATGACGGGTTCTTTGGCCCGGGCACCGGCAGCTTCTTCGTCTTTTTGTTCGTGCGACTGCTGGGCTATGACTTTCTGAATGCATCGGCGTCGGCCAAGCTGCTCAACTGCGCCACCAACATCGCCGCCATTGCGTTGTTTGCCGCCAAGGGCCATGTGTGGTGGCACTTTGCGGTGACGCTGGCCGTGGCCAACGTGCTGGGCAGCCTGCTGGGCACCCACATGGCACTCAAGCATGGCACCGGCTTTGTGCGGGGCATCTTCATCGTGGTGGTGAGCACGCTGATCCTGAAGACGGGGTACGACGCCTTCCTGCGGTAGGCCTGCTCTTCACGCACCAGGTGTCGGTTGCCAGGGTGGCACCCAACTTGCAACGCCCTGCAAGGCCTACCACCAGGGCGCTCCGAGGTCATCGGGGTTGCCCTGCATGGCCCGAATGTGAACGCGCGTCCTATAATTTCCGCACGCTTCCGTTTGATGACGAGGCCCATCGCCAATGGCGATGTCCGCATCCACCCGCTCCGGCCTGCCTACCCGCAGGCCGGATTTTTTGTACCTGAACCACCCCCACAGGAACCTGTCATGCAATTTTTCAAGTCTGCCGTTGTCACCGCCGTGGCGCTGTGCGCTGCCCTCGCCGTCCAGGCCCGCACGCTGGACGAAATCAAGAAGGACGGCAAGATTATCGTGGCCACCGAGGGCCAGTTCGCTCCCTTCAACTACTTCGAAGGCACCAAGCTGACGGGTTTTGAGGTGGAAGTGGCGGAGCTGGTGGTCAAGAAGATGGGCCTGAAGCTCGAATGGAAGACCCTGGGCTTTGACGCCCTGCTGACCGGCCTGGGCCAGAACCGCTGGGACGCCGTGATCGCCTCGCACGGTGTGACCGACGAGCGCTCCAAGGCCGTGACCTTTGCCAACCCCCATTACTGCTCGGGCGGCATCATCGTGGCCATGGACGACAAGATCCGCAACGCCAAGGACCTGACCGGCAAGGTCGTGGCCGTGCAAACCGGCACCAGCTACCTGGAGCAGGTCAAGAAGGTCAGCGGCGTGAAGGAAGTGAAGAACTTCCCGCAAGACACCGACGCCCAGCGTGCCCTGATCTCCAAGCGCGTGGACGCCTGGGTGAGCGATAAGTTCGTGGCCAAGGAAGCCGCTGCCAAGAACGCCAAAGCCGGCTTCAAGCTGGGCGACATGCTGTTCATCGAGCGCATCGCCCCCGCCATGGCCAAGGGCAACACCGGCCTGGCCGACGCCTGGAACAAGGCGTTCACCGAAGTGCTGGCCGATGGCAGCTACGCCGCCGTCTCCAAGAAGTATTTCAACGAAGACGTGCGCTGCAATTGATATGACGGCACATGGGGTGCGCAGAAGGCCGGGAGCCTCTGCGCACCTTTTGCCTTTTGTGGCGGCGCAGGCCGATGTCCCTGCCGCCCACCCGATTTCCAACCAAGACCTTCTGGTCGTCTGATCCATGCTTCTCGCTCTTTGGCCACAAAGCTGGTCCCGACAGCAGCGCAGCAATGCCACGCTGGTCGCTGCACTGGTGGTGATGGTGCTGGCCCTCTCGTTGCTGGGCCAATTGCTGTCGTTCTTCCCTGACCCCATCGGCCCCAATGCCCAGGCGTTTTCTGAAGGTGCGCGCACCACGCTGTGGCTCACGCTGGTCAGCGGTGCCGTGGGCCTGGTGCTGGGCACAGCTGCGGCGCTGGCCCGCACCGCCCGCTGGACGCCCGTGCGCTGGATTGCTGGCGTGTACATCTGGGCGATTCGCGGCACACCGCTCCTGGTGCAGATCCTGTTTGTGTACTTTGCGCTGCCGGTGCTGGTGCCAGGGCTGAACCTGCCCGACTTTGCCGCCGCCGTCGTGGCGTTGGGACTCAATGTGGGCGCCTACAACGCCGAAGCCCTGCGCGCGGGCCTGCTGGCCGTGCCACGCGGGCAGACCGAGGCCGCCCGGGCGCTGGGCCTGGGCCGCATGCATGTGTTCATGGACGTGGTGTTTCCGCAGGCGTTCAAGATCTCATTGCCGCCGCTGGTGAGCAACTTTGTGGCGCTGCTCAAGGACTCTTCGCTGGCCTACGCGATCGGCGTGGTGGAGCTGACCAACGTGGGCAACCGCATCCAGTCGGCCACGTTCCAGCCCATCGCCACGCTGACCACGGTGGCCATCACCTACCTGCTGCTGACCACACTGGTCACACAGATATCCAACGCCGTCGAGTACCGCTTTGACGTGGAGGGCCGCAACCAATGAACTCCAACGTTCCACCCAAGCCCTACATCGTGGCCGAGCGCGTGTGCAAGTCGTTTGGCGCGCACCAGGTGCTCAAGGACGTGTCCACCGTGTTCCACACCGGCGAGGTGACGGTGATCATTGGCGCCTCGGGCTCGGGCAAGAGCACCCTGCTGCGCGCCATCAACCGCCTGGAGCCCCACGACAGCGGGCGCATCACCATCGATGGCGTGGAGGTGTGCGACGACCTCACCACCCTGCAGCGCCAGCGCTGCGAGGTCGGCATGGTGTTTCAGCAGTTCAACCTGTTCGGCCACATGAGCGTGCTGGACAACGTGACGCTGGCGCCCCGCCGCATTCGCCGCACCCCGCGCACCCAGGCCAACGACGAGGCCATGCAGCTGCTGCGCCGCGTGGGCATGCAGGACCATGCGCACAAGTACCCCTGGCAGCTGTCGGGCGGGCAGCAGCAGCGAGTGGCCATTGCACGGGCGCTGGCCATGGCTCCGAAGGTGATGCTGTTTGACGAGCCCACCTCGGCCCTCGACCCCGAGATGGTCAAGGAAGTGCTGGACGTGATGCGCGGCCTGGCCCGTGGCGGCATGACCATGATCGTGGTCACCCACGAAATGGGCTTTGCGCGCGAGGTGGCCGACCGGGTCATGTTCTTCGACCAGGGTCGCATCGCGCACGATGCGCCGCCGCAGGAGTTCTTCAGCAACCCGGCCAACGACCGCATCCGCGCGTTCCTGGGCCAGGTCAGCCACTGAACGGGCATGCTGCACACTCTGCAAAGCAGAGGCCACCGGGCAACCGGTGGCCCTTTTTCTTTTTGGTATTTAGGAATTTGTCGATGCGTACTGAACGCTGGGGCCTGATGGCCCTGCTGGCTGTGACCGTGGTGTGGGGCACCACCTTCCCGGCGATGAAACTGCTCTCGGCGCACCTCGACGCACTGCAGATCATCTGGCTGCGGTTTGTGATCGCACTGCTGGTGTTGGCGCCGCTGTGGCGCGGCATGCTGCGCCACGAGCGGCGCTGGGGCTGCGCGCTGGGGTTGCTGCTGTTCCTGGCGTTCTGGCTGCAGATCGAGGGCCTCGCACGCACCAGCAGCAACCGCAATGCCTTTGTCACCGGGCTCAACGTGCTGGTGGTGCCGCTGATCGCCATGGCAGCGCTGGGGCGGCGCTACGGCTGGCGGCTGTGGGGCGCCTGCGTGATGGCGCTGGCAGGCATGGCGCTGATGTTCCACGAGAACGAGCCCTGGAACCTGGGCGATACGCTGACGCTGGCCAGCACCGTGTTCTATGCGCTGTACATCCTGGCGCTGGAGGAATGCGCGCGCCGCACGGCCGCACAGCCCCTGCGTGCCACCCGCATGGCCGCCGCGCAGGCCACAGTGATGGCACTGGCCTCCACTGCGCTGTTGCTGGTGCAAAGCGGCAACATGGAGTGGCTGCACTCTGCCGCCCAGCTGCCGGTGGACGCCTTGCTGGCCTTGCTGTACCTGGGCCTGCTGGCCAGCGTGGTGGTGGTGACGCTGCAGGCCTGGGGCCAGCAGCGCGTGGACGCCATGCGAAGCGCCATCGTCTTCGGGCTGGAGCCGGTGTTTGCCGCGCTCACAGCGTGGGTGTTGCTGGGCGAGCAGCTGGGCTGGGCCGGGCTGAGCGGGGCGGCGCTGATTGTGGCGGCGCTGGTGTTCAGCCAGCTTCAGCCGTCACCGCGCGCTGCCGGTGCATAGCAGGCGCTTTTGAAGAAAAACAGCTTGTAGCGCAAGTCGATACTGCGCCAATAGCTATCAATTTGATTGCAATCCAGTGCCGGATCAAGGAGCGACCAACGGCACCTCGCTGGCCTTGCGGGGCTTGCCCATGGGCGCACTGGCCAGGCCCTTTTGCACGGCGGCGATGTCTTCTTCGCTGGGGTACTCGCCCAGCAGCCAATAGTCAAACACGCGCCGCGCAATCGGAGCGGCGTGGGCAGCACCAAAGCCTGCGTTCTCCACAATGGCGGCTAGGGCGATGGTGGGGTTCTCGGCCGGGGCAAAGGCCGCAAACAGCGAGTGATCGCGCTGGTGCTCCTCCAGCGCCTTGGCGTTGTACTTCACGTTCTGGCCCATGGTCACAGCCTGGGCGGTGCCCGTCTTGCCGGCCGAGGTGTAGGGCGCGCCCATGAACACCCGCGTGCCTGTGCCGCCCTTGTTCACCGCCACCAGGGCATTGCGCACCAGCTCCACGTTTTTGGCCTGGTAGCCCAGGTTGATGCCAGGGGGCTGCACGATCTCGGTGATGGCGCCGGTGACCGCATTCTTCACCGCCTTGGCCATGTGGGGGCGATAGCGGATGCCCCCGTTGGCCAGCGTGGCCTCGGCCAGTGCCAGCTGCAGCATCGTGAAATTGTTGTAGCCCTGCCCAATGCCCAGCGACACCGTTTCGCCCGGGAACCAGCGTTTCATGTCGGCGCGTTTGTAGGTGTTGCGCTTCCACTCAGTGCTGGGCAGCGTGCCCCGCACTTCGCCGTTGAGGTCGATGCCCGTGGACTGGCCGAAACCCAGCGGCTTCATGAAGTCGTGGATGGCATCCACGCCCATGTCCACAGCCAGCGAATAAAAGTAGGTGTTGCTGGAGAACTGGATGGCGCGGTGCATGTCCACGCCCCCCAGCCCGCCCTCGTGGCTGCGGAAGGTGTGGCCGCCGAAGGTGTAGAAGCCAGGGTCGTTCACCACCAGGCTGGGCGAGCGCTTGTTCAGCTGCAACGCCGCCAGCGCCATGAAGGGCTTGTAGGTGGAGCCGGGCGGGTAGGTGCCGCGCAGGGCGCGGTTGAGCAGCGGCTTGTCGATGGACTCATTGAGCGCGGCCCAGTTTTCGGCGTCAATGCCTTCGACAAACAGGTTGGGGTCGAAGGTGGGCTTGCTCACCAGCGCCAGGATCTCGCCATTGCGCGGGTCGATCGCTACCAGCGCTCCACGGCGGCTGCCATACAGCTCTTCGATGAGTTTTTGCAGCTTGATGTCGATGGACAGCATCACGCTGTCGCCGGGGGTGGCGGCGTGGCTGGAGAGCTTGCGCACGGCACGGCCACCCGCCGAGGTTTCCATCTGCTCCACACCTGTCGCGCCATGCAGGGCCGACTCGAAACTGTGCTCGATGCCGAGCTTGCCGATGTACTCCGTGCCCCGGTAGTTGGCCTCGTCCTCCGAGTCCTGGATGCGGGCCTTCTCGGTCTGGTTGATGCGCCCGATGTAGCCAATCGCATGGCTGGCCACGTCGCCCAGCGGGTAGTTGCGAAACAGCCGCGCCTTGATGTCCACACCCGGAAAGCGGTAGCGCTGGGCGGTGAAACGCGCCACCTCCTGATCCGTCAGGCGGGTGCGGATGGGCAGGGATTCGAAGTTGCGCGACTCTTCCATGAGCCGCTTGAAGCGGCGGCGGTCACGCGCCTGGATGTCCACCACCTTGGACAGGGCATCGATGGTCTCGTCCAGCACGCCGGCACGCGAGGGCGTGATCTCCAGCGTGTAGGCCGAATAGTTGGTGGCCAGCACCACGCCGTTGCGGTCCAGGATGAGCCCCCGGTTGGGCACGATGGGCACCACGGCCGTGCGGTTGCTTTCGGCCTGGGCTGCCAGGTCCTCATGGCGCACCACCTGCAGGTACACCAGGCGCGCCGCCACCAGGCAGAACGCAGCCATCACCACCAGGCCCACCACCACGGCGCGCACCCGGAACCGCGAGGCGTCGGCTTCGCTGCTGCGCACCTCGGTCATGGCCTCACCCCTGAAAAAACGGCCCAGAAGCTGGCTGCCTGTGTGACTGGCGCGGCCCAGGCCAGGGGACGCCGAGCAAGGGTCGCCCCGCCGCGAGCGCGTCGCAGCCCTTCCCGCAGTGCGCAGCACTGCGAGACAAGGGTGAGGCAGCGCTGCCGCTCAGGGGGTTGTTGCCTCATGTTCACAACGGCCGGTTCTGGTCTTTGTCGGGCGGGCGGCGCTGGGGCGCCAGCAGCACCCAGCTGGCCAGGGGCCACAGCAGCGCCTCCAGGAACGGGGCCAGAAAGCTCCAGAACCCCGGGAAAATTCCGCCCGCCGCCATGCGCAGCAGCAGCTCGATGGCATGGGCAACGGCAAACAGCGGAAACACCTGCAGCGCTTGCGACGGCACACTGAACCACAGCAAACGGCGGTGGATGGCGATAGCTCCGAACGACAGCACGGTGTAGGACAGCGCATGCTGGCCCAGCAGCGCAGACTGGCTCACGTCCATGCACAGGCCCAGCACGAAGGCCGCCCCCATGCCAATGCGCAGCGGCTGGTGCACGCCCCAGAACACCAGCAACACCATCAGCAGATCAGGCATCCACACCACGCGGCCCAGCGGCAGCATGTTGATGGCCAGACCCGCAGCCAGACTGGCCCAGATGAACACCGGGTTCACCGGCATCAGCAGGGGCTCACCCCGCGGCATGATCATCGCGGGCCTCCTTGTGTCGGGGTCATCGGGGCAAGGCGGCGGCTCATTTGCGGCCCCCGCGTTTGTTCGCGGGCGCGGCGGGGGCCGCATCCGGGCGGGGCAATTCATTGTCGGCCAGGGGCTTGAGCACCACCACATGGCGCGCACCCTGCACCTGCGCCAAAGGCACGCAGTAGATGCGCGCAAACGCGGAGTCGGCACGGCGCTCCACCTTCACCACGCGCGCCACGGGCAGGCCCGGCGCATACAGGCCGTCCACGCCGCTGGTGGTCAGCAGGTCGTCTTCGCGGATGTCCGCGTTGGCAGGCATGAAGCGCAGCTCCATGCCACCACCATGGCCCGCCACCGGGTCGCCATAGGCCACGCCGCGCACGCCGGTGCGGATGTTCAGCACCGGAATCGCCTGGTCACGGTCCACCAGCAGCGTGACTTCGCTGACCAGCGGAAACACGCGGGTGACCTGGCCCAGCACACCGGCCTCGTCCATCACCGGAGCGCCCAGCTCCACGCCGCCCAGCTGCCCCCGGTCCAGCACCACGCGGCGCGTGTAGGGGTCTGCGGTGTCATAGATGACTTCGGCCGCCTGTGCAGGGGTCTGGAGCCGGTCGCGCAGCTCCAGCAGTTTGCGCAGCCGCTGGTTTTCCATGGCCAGCTGGTCGGCCTGGTTGGCGCGCTGGCCCATCACGGTCATCTTCTTGCGGGCGGCATCCAGGTCTTCTTGCGCGGTTTGCAGCGACTGGAAATAGCTGCGCCCGTGACTCGCGAACTCCACCGGCTGCAGCATGAGCCACTGCACCGGGTACAGCACCGTGGCCACGGCCTGACGGAAGGGGCCGGTAATCTGAAAGCGCGCGTCGGCCACCATGAGGAACAGCGCCAGCGCACTGAACACGGCCAAACGCGACAGGGCCGAAGGGCCCTGTTTGAAGAAAGGGGGAGCGCTGCGCTCCAGAGTACCCAAGGGCATGGTGCGCAGCGGTCAGGATCTGCCGCGGGGAGCGGGCTCCACGGGCGGGTGCTCAGAAACAAGCATTGGAGCAGGTGCAGTCATGCAATTCAGAGCGCAAAAAAAGTGCCTGCAGCATACAGGCCTGCCGACTTACTCGCTCGTGAAAATGCTGCCCAGGCGGTCCATGCGCTCCAGGGCGATACCGCAGCCGCGCACCACGCAAGTCAGCGGGTCTTCGGCCACCAGCACGGGCAGGCCGGTTTCTTCGGCCAGCAGGCGGTCCAGGTCGCGCAGCAGCGCGCCGCCGCCGGTGAGCATCATGCCGCGGTCGGCAATGTCGGCGCCCAGCTCGGGGGGGGTTTGTTCCAGCGCGTTCTTCACGGCCGAGACGATCTGGTTCAGCGGGTCGGTCAGAGCTTCCAGCACTTCGTTAGAAGAAATGGTGAAGCTGCGTGGCACGCCTTCGGACAGATTGCGGCCCTTGACTTCCATCTCGCGCACTTCGGAGCCCGGGAAGGCCGAGCCGATGTTCTTCTTGATGGCTTCGGCCGTGGGCTCACCGATCAGCATGCCGTAGTTGCGGCGGATGTAGCTGATGATGGCTTCGTCAAACTTGTCACCACCCACGCGGACGCTGCCCTTGTAGACCATGCCGCCCAGCGAGATCACGCCCACCTCGGTCGTGCCGCCGCCGATGTCCACCACCATCGAGCCCGAGGCTTCCGACACGGGCAGACCGGCGCCGATACCGGCCGCCATGGGTTCTTCGATCAGATAGACGGCCGTGGCGCCTGCGGCCTCGGCTGCGTCCTTGATGGCGCGGCGCTCGACCTGGGTGGAGCCACAGGGCACGCAGATGATGATGCGCGGGCTGGGGGTGAACAGCGTGCGCGGGTGCACCATCTTGATGAACTGCTTGATCATCTGCTCGGTGATCACGAAGTCGGCAATCACGCCGTCCTTCATCGGGCGGATGGCCTCGATGTTGCCGGGCACCTTGCCCAGCATGGCCTTGGCCTCGTGGCCTACGGCCTGGATGACTTTCTTGCCATGGGGCCCGCCTTCGTGGCGGATGGCGACAACGGAGGGCTCGTCGAGCACGATGCCTTTGTCGCGGGCGAAGATGAGGGTGTTGGCTGTGCCAAGGTCAATGGCCAGGTCGGTGGAGAAATACCGACGGAAAGCTCCGAACATTCAAAAATCCTCTCGGGCACGGCATGCGCGTCGGCCTGCCATCGCCAGGTATTCAGGGGGGTGTTTATGGGCTTTTTTCACGCAATTGACTCCCATTCCGGGAGCTTTGCGGCAAAGCCGGGATAATACCCCATCCCCTGTGAATAACTCCCTCCGGCGCAGCCCGGATCACAGCTTTACTTCTGGTTTCTCTAGATTCTCCTCCCTATGGCACTGACCCCCCAGGACATCGGCCGCATTGCCAACTTGGCGCGGCTTGAGCTGACGCCCTCCGAAAGTGAGCGCATGCTCACTCAGCTCAACGGCTTCTTTGACATCGTGGAACAGATGCGGGCTGTGGATACCTCGGGCGTCAGGCCCCTGGCCCACCCCGTCGCGGCTATCCAGGACGTGGCCCTGCGGCTGCGCGAGGACGTGGCCAGCGAGCCCAACCAGCGCGAAGCCAACCAGCAAAGCGCCCCCGCCGTCGAACGAGGCCTGTTCCTCGTGCCCAAAGTGATCGAGTAAGAGCCCCGCCGCATGACTTTCACCGCATTGCATGACCTGGGCGTGGCCCAGCTGGCCACCGAGCTGCGCGAGCGCCGCGTCTCGGCCGTCGAGGCCGCCCAGCATTTCCTCGCCCGCGCGCAGGCCCACCAGAACCTGGGCGCCTACGTGGCCGTGAACCCGGACATCACCCTGGCCCACGCCCGCGCCCAGGACGCCGCCATTGCCGCAGGCACCGCCGGCCCGCTGGCGGGCGTGCCAATCGCGCACAAGGACATCTTTGTCACCAAAGGTTTCCCCAGCACCGCAGGCTCGAAGATGCTCGCGGGCTACCAGTCACCCTTTGATGCCACCGTGGTCACCAAGCTGGCCGACGCTGGCGCCGTGACGCTGGGCAAGCTCAACTGCGACGAGTTCGCCATGGGCTCGGCCAACGAGAACTCCGCCGTCGCCCCCATGGGCTTTGACGCCCCTGCCCCGGTGCGCAACCCCTGGGCCACAGACCGCATCCCGGGCGGCTCGTCCGGCGGCAGCGCTGTGGCCGTGGCCGCGCGCCTGGCCCCGGCCGTCACCGGCACCGACACCGGCGGCTCCATCCGCCAGCCCGCGTCGTTCTGTGGCATCACCGGCATCAAGCCCACCTATGGCCGCGCCAGCCGTTACGGGATGATCGCGTTCGCTTCCAGCCTCGACCAGGCAGGCCCCATGGCCCGCTCGGCCGAAGACTGCGCACTGTTGCTGTCCGCCATGTGCGGCCCGGACCCGGACCGCGACTCCACCAGCCTGGACGTGCCCGCAGAGAACTTCAGCGCCAAGCTCAACGACAGCATCGATGGCCTGCGCATCGGCATCCCCGCCGAGTTCTTTGGCGAAGGCCTGGCGCCCGACGTGCGCGCCGCCGTAGATGGTGCCCTGAAGGAATACGAGAAGCTCGGCGCCAAGCTCGTGCCCATCAGCCTGCCGCGCACGCAGCTGTCCATCCCGGTCTACTACATCATTGCCCCGGCCGAAGCATCGTCCAACCTCTCCCGCTTTGACGGCGTGAAGTTTGGCCACCGCGCCAAGGACTACACCGACCTGGTGGACATGTACAAGAAGACCCGCGCCGAAGGTTTTGGCGACGAGGTCAAGCGCCGCATCATGATCGGTGCCTATGTGCTGAGCCATGGCTACTACGACGCCTACTACCTGCAGGCGCAGAAGATCCGCCGCATGATCGCCGACGACTTCCAGAACGCGTTCAAGAGCTGTGACGTCATCGCTGGCCCCGTGGCCCCCACGGTGGCCTGGAAGCTGGGCGACCACGGCAACGACCCGCTGGCCGATTACCTGGCCGACATCTTCACCCTGCCCGGCTCGCTGGCCGGCCTGCCCGGCATGAGCGTGCCCGCCGGTTTTGGCGAGGGGGGCATGCCCGTGGGCCTGCAGCTGCTGGGCAACTACTTCCAGGAAGCCCGCCTTCTGAACGCTGCGCACCGCCTGCAGCAAGCCACCGACTTCCACCTCCGCCGTCCGGAGGGCTTCTGACATGACCGCCAAACTGATCCATGGCTACGAAGTCGTCATCGGCTTCGAAACCCACACCCAGCTCGCCACCCAGAGCAAGATCTTCAGCCGTGCTCCCACCGCCTTTGGCGCCGAGCCCAACACGCAAGCTTGCGCCGTGGACCTGGCCCTGCCCGGCACCTTGCCAGTGATGAACCGCGAAGCCGTGGCCTGCGCTATCAAATTGGGACTGGCCCTCGGCTCCCACATTGCGCCCGTGAGCATTTTCGCGCGCAAGAACTACTTCTACCCTGATCTGCCCAAGGGCTACCAGATCAGCCAGTTCGAGATCCCGGTGGTGCAGGGCGGCGAGGTCGAGTTCTTCCTGGGTGACGAAAAGAAGACCGTGCGCCTGGTGCGCGCCCACCTCGAAGAAGACGCCGGCAAATCGTTGCATGAAGATTTCATCGGCCAGAGTGGTATCGACCTGAACCGCGCGGGCACGCCGCTCCTGGAGATCGTGACCGAACCCGACATGCGCTCGTCCGAAGAGGCCGTGGCCTACGCGAAAGAGCTGCACAAGATCGTCACCTGGATCGGCATCTGCGACGGCAACATGCAGGAGGGCAGCTTCCGCTGCGATGCCAACGTGTCCGTACGCAAACCTGGCCAGCCGCTGGGCACGCGCCGCGAGATCAAGAACCTGAACTCGTTCAAGTTCATGCAGCAGGCCATCGACTACGAAATTCGCTGGCAGATCGAGCAGATCGAAGACGGTCATGCAATCCAGCAAGCCACCGTGCTGTTCGACCCCGACACGGGCGAAACCCGCGCGATGCGCACCAAGGAAGACGCGGCGGACTACCGCTACTTTCCGGACCCCGACCTGCCTCCGCTACACATTTCGGAGCAGTGGGTGCAGGATGAACGTGCGCAGATGGCTGAATTGCCTCGCACCATGGCCGCCCGTTTTGTGGCGGACTATGGCCTGCCCGAGTACGACGCCACCACGCTCACGCAGAGCAAGGCGATGGCAGCGTACTTTGAGGCGGCGGCCAAGGCCTGCGGCCAGCCCAAGCTGGCTAGCAACTGGATCATGGGCGAGGTGTCGCGCCGCCTGAACATGACGGAGACCGGTATCGAGCAGGCTCCTGTGACTGCAGCGCAGCTGGCCGCATTGATCGGCCGCATCGCCGACGGCACCATCTCCAACAACGCCGCCAAGCAGGTGTTTGATGCGCTGTGGACCGGGGAGTCGAGCGACGTGGACGCCGTCATCGAATCCAAGGGCCTCAAGCAAATGAACGACTCAGGCGCGCTGGAGAAGATCATCGACGAGGTGATTGCCGCCAACCCCGATAACGTGGCGCAGTTTCGCGCGGGCAAGGACAAGGCGTTCAACGCTCTGGTGGGCCAGATCATGAAGGCCAGCAAGGGCAAGGCCAATCCGACGCAGGTGAACGAACTGTTGCGCGCCAAGCTGGCGGGATGACGCGCAAGCCGACTGGCAACAACACCAACAACAAAGGGCCGCGAGGCCCTTTGTTGTTTCGATCTTCTCAATGGGGTGATGGCCGCCGAGGGCCTATGGCAAGGGAGTTGCCCCCCGCGCGGGCCTCACCGCGTGGCGGCTGGAGCGGAGGCGTCGCTGGCAGGCGTTGTGCCCGGCAGTGGCATGCGCTGCGCATCCCACAGTTTGCGCAGCTGGGCCAGCTCCACGTCAAAGCGCTGGTGCACGCGGCGCTTTTCCTGGTCCTGCCCGGCAATGAAGCGCTGCTGCTCGGCAATACTGTCTTCGTTCTCGGCAATCTTGCGGCGCAGCGCCATGGGGGCTTTGTTGGGGTCCTTCTTGTAGAACTCCATCTCCACATCGAAGGCTTTGCGCTGCTGGGCCAGTTCGACCAGGCGCTTTTCGGCGGTGGCGGTCACGTCATCGACGAGCTGAATAGCCGCAGCGCGCTCCACATCGTGCGTGGCCTTGTCGGGATAGCGGGCCGTCAGCGCGCGCTCGCGGCGGCGTTCTTCCAGCTCGCGGGCACGGGCTTCGGCCTCCTTGCGGCGCTGCGCTTCTTGCGCGGCGCGTTCCTGCTCGGTCAGCGAGGGGCCAATTTGCCGCCGTACGATGCCCGAGGGCCCGAGTTCCCGCTGCTCGCGGTCCAGGCATTCAGCGATCGGACGGTCGGCCGTCAGGCGCCGGCCATTGCGGTCCACGCAGGTGTAGATGCCGCTGGATGTCCCGGGGGCTTGCGCCCGCGCCCAATCGGCGCCCAGGGTGGCCAACAGAACCCCGCCCATGATCCACGCCGATTTGCTCAAACCATCTACCCCTCGTTGACGCCGTATCGCTGGCGGTAGGCCAGCACCTTTTCGTGATGGGAACGCATCCCCTCTTCCCCGTTTTGCTCCAGAAAGAGCAATAAGTCTGCCAGCCGCGCAATGGCACACACCTGCATGCCCAGCTGGTTGCGTACGTACTGCACCGCGCTGTGGTCTACGTCCTGTCCATTCTCGGTGGCTTTTTCCTGGCGGTCCAGTGCAATGGCCACTGCATGGGGTGTGGCGCCTGCCGCCTTGATGATGGCGATGGACTCCCGGGCGGCCGTGCCGGCCGACATCACATCGTCCACGATGAGTACCCGGCCTTTGAGGGGCGCGCCCACCAGGGTGCCGCCTTCGCCGTGATCCTTGGCCTCCTTGCGGTTGTAGGCAAAGGGCACGTTGCGGCCCAGGCGCGCCAGCTCCACGGCCACGGTGGCAGCCAACGGAATGCCCTTGTACGCAGGGCCAAACACCATGTCGAATTCGATGCCGCTGGCCAGCAAGGCTTTTGCATAGAATTCCGCGAGCCGGCCGATCTTGCGGCCGTCGTCAAACAGTCCGGCGTTGAAAAAATAGGGGCTCAGGCGCCCGGCTTTGGTCTTGAATTCGCCAAACCGCAGCACGCCCGACTCGACGGCAAAACGGACGAAATCCTGCGCCAGCTGGCCCTGTTCGGGGGTTTGCACGCCAACATCCACCATGGGGAAATCCTTGTTCAAGTTAACCAGCCTCAATCTCAATGGCATCCGCTCGGCCACCAGCAAAGGCGTGGAAAGCTGGATGGCAGCCACGCGGCCGGATTGTATTTGTGTGCAGGAAGTCAAGGCCCAGGCCGCCGACATGGCCAACCGCTTCGAGCGCCTGGCCGACCTGCAAGGGCACTTCCACTTTGCCCAGAAAAAGGGCTATTCGGGCGTCGGCATCTACACGCGGCACGTGCCGTCGGATGTAGTCATTGGCTATGGATCGGCCGAGTTCGATGCAGAAGGCCGATACGTCGAGCTGCGTTTTGACACGCCCGCCCGCAAGCTGTCGATCATCAGTGCGTACTTTCCCAGCGGCTCGTCGGGCGAAGAGCGGCAACAGGCCAAATTCCGCTTTCTGGCGGAGTTCCACCCCCACCTCATGCGCCTGAAGGCCGAGCGCGACTTCATCCTGTGTGGCGACATCAACATTGCGCACCAGCAAATCGACCTCAAAAACTGGCGCAGCAACCAGAAGAACAGTGGTTTTTTGCCCGAAGAACGCGCCTGGATGACAAAGTTGTTGCACACAACTGATGAAGGCGGCGGCATCATAGACGTTTACCGTCAGTTACAACCTACCGCCACCGACACCGCCTACACCTGGTGGAGCAACCGCGGCCAGGCCTATGCCAACAACGTGGGTTGGCGGCTGGACTACCACCTGGCCACCCCTGCGATCGCGGCGCTGGCGCGCGCTGAACATATTTACAAGGGCGAAAAGTTCTCGGACCACGCACCCATCACAGTGGACTACGCACTGACCCTCTGAGCCCTGCCCCAGCCCCTCTGCCCCCGATGACCGACGCCAGCACCTCCGCCCCGCCTCCCGCCCACAGTTTTCGCCCCCAGAGCGCCGAAGCGCTGTGGCGTCAGATCTCTACCCCCCACCCCACGGTGGGCAAGGCACGGCACCTGGGCGAGGCGCTGGTCCACGCGGGGCTGCTGTCCACGCCGGACCTGGCAGAGGGCCTGCAGGCGCAGCAGGAGGAGCGCGGCAATGGCGTGCAGCGGCCCATCGGCCAGATCCTGGTGGACCGGGGGGCACTCACCCAGGACCAGCTGCGCAGCGTGATTGCCACCTGGCTGGGTGAATACACCGTGCACCCCGGCGACATCACGCCGGAAGCGCCGGCCCTGGCACTCATCCCCCGTGCCGTGGCCGAGCGCGAATCCGTGCTGCCCCTGATCGCACGCGAGGACGCGCTGGTGCTGCTGATGGCGGACCCCTGGGACCGCGTGCTGATCGACGAGATCCGCTTTCTGACCCAGCGGCGGCTGATCCCGCTGCGCGCAGCGCCCGGCACGCTGATGCCGGCCATCCACAAGGCCTACCGCACCCGCCCTGCCGACGCGGGCGGCGCGGCAGCCGGCGCACGCGCCACCTCGCAGGAGTTGCTGACCAACCTGGCCACTGCGTCGCCAGACGCAGACACCGAGCAGGCCGACGTGATCAGCGAGTCGGACAACACCCTGGTGCGGCTCATCAACTCGGTGATTGACGAAGCCATCAGCCACCGTGCGTCAGACATCCACATCGAGACCGAGCCCGCACCGCACAACGTGCGCGTGCGCCTGCGCATCGATGGCGACCTGGTGCCCTACCTGGAGCTGCCCGCGCGCTACCGCTTTGCGATGGTGGCACGCATCAAGATCATGGCCAGCATGGACATCTCGGAGCACCGCAAACCGCAGGACGGCAAGATCGACTTTGCCCGCTTTGGCGGCCCTCCGGTGGAGCTGCGGGTGGTCACGGTGCCCACCTCGCGCGGGCTGGAGGACGTGGTGCTGCGCCTGCTGGCAGGCGCCAAGCCCCTGCCGCTGGAGAACATCGGCCTGAGCCAGCCCAACCTGCTGGCGCTGCGTGCGGTGGTGCAAAAAAGCTATGGCCTGGTGCTGGTGTGTGGCCCCACGGGCTGCGGCAAGACGACCACGCTGCACTCGGTGGTGCGCGACATCAACACCGCAGGCCGCAAGATCTGGACGGCCGAAGACCCCATCGAGATCACGCAGGAGGGCCTGCGCCAGGTGCAGGTGAACCCACGCATCGGCTGGACCTTTGCCGCCGCCATGCGCACCTTTTTGCGCGCTGATCCGGACGTGATCATGATCGGCGAGATGCGCGACGAGGAGACGGCACGCATCGCCATCGAGGCCTCGCTCACCGGGCACCTGGTGCTGTCCACCCTGCACACCAATTCGGCGCCTGAGAGCATTGCGCGCCTGCTCGAAATCGGCCTGGACCCGTTCAACTTCTCGGACTCGCTGCTGGCCATCCTGGCGCAGCGCCTGGTGCGGCGCCTGTGCACCGCCTGCCGCGAGCCGCGTGTGGCCGACGACGACATGCTGGCGGGCCTGGCGTCGCAGTACCTGGAGAGTGGCACCCACAACACCGCCGAGGCGCGCCAGGCGCAGATCGGACGCTGGCGCCAGCAGTACGGCGGTGCCCAGGGCGAGCTGCGAATGTGGCGCCCCGTAGGCTGCGCCAAATGCGAAGGCCACGGCTACCACGGCCGTCTGGGCATCCACGAGCTGATGATGAGTGACGAAACCATTCGCCAGCACATCCGCCACCGGGCCCCGGCCTCGGACATCCGGCACTCCGCCCTCACCGCCGGCATGCTCACCCTGCGCCAGGACGGCATCGAAAAGGTATTGCAGGGCCTGACCGACATGAGTGAAGTGGTAGCCGCCACCAACCTGTAGCCCCGACAGCGGCCCCAGGCCGCCAACCCGACGGCAAATACCGTCAACAATTGTCAAAACCACCCATCTCGCGGCAATTTTCCGTTGGACGGCTGTCGGTTTTCCTGCTTTCACGGGCATAGTCAAGCCGTACCAGCCGCCGTACCTGGAGCCATTCCGGGCCCTGGCGCGCTGGTGGGATGTGAAAGTGGTGACGATGTTGTTCCGATTTCTGGCGGCCCTGCGGGCCCGCACAGGCACTGCCCTGGTGGCCCTGCTGGGCCCCTTGAGCCTGTGCCTGCCGCTGTGGGCCCACCCCGCTCCGGTGTGCCCAGCCCCCCAGGGCCGCAGCGTGCTGCGACTGCAGCCTGCGGGCGACGGCCCGGCACAGGCCTGCGACCTCCAGGCTCTGGAGCGGCTGCCAGCGCGCGACATCACCACAGCCTTGCCCCCCGCGCTGGGCCTGGCGGGCGAACATCGCTGGACTGGTGTGCCGCTGCGCCACCTGATCGAGCAGCTTGGCGGTGGCGAGCGCAGCCGCATCGTGCTGACGGCCCTGAACGACTATGCCGTCGAGATCCCCTGGAGCGACCTGCTCCGCTACAACCCCGTGCTGGCCTACCGGCGCGACGGCCAGCGCATGGGCATCCGCGACAAGGGGCCGCTGATCCTGATCTACCCGTTCGATGCCCATCCTGTCCTGCAGCAGGGGCAGGACTACGTCAACCGCACCATCTGGCAGGTCCATGCCGTCTCCGTCCGCTAAGCCGCAGGCGCCCACCACCGGCAGCCCCCGCACGGCCTACCGGCTGCTCGCCCTGGTGGTGGCCATGGCCCTGGCCACGTCGGTAGCCCTGTGGTGGACGCTGCGCCAAGCGCAGGACCTTGCGCAGCCCCACCAGCAAAACGACCTCTGGTACATCGCCAGCGTGCACAACGAGCTGGCGCGGGTGAGCCTGCTGGCACGCCAGCTGCGGGCCCGTGAGGCCAGCGCGCAAGACCTGATCGACCGGCTGGACGTGCTCTACAGCACGCTGGACACCACGGGCCGCGGACCGCATGTGAGCACCCAGCTGCGCGACGCGTTGCCGGACACTGCACAAGGCCTGGACAACTTGCGCACCCAGGTCGAGCACTGGTCGGCGCTAGCCAGCGCGAACGCGAACACCAAGCCCCACGAATCCGGCAGCACCGCAGCGCGGCGCACAAACCCGACCGCCGCACCACCCCAAGCGCTGCGCGTGGCCGAGGACATCACCCGCCAGTCCGACGCTTTGCTGGAACGCTTGCGCCAGGCGGTGGCCACCGTGCACCTGTTCAGCACCCAGCAGACAGACCAGGCGCGCCGGCAGCTGCACCAGCGCTTCATCGTGCTCAGCGTGGTGCTCAGCGCCCTGCTGGTGGGCACCACGCTGCTGATTGCGCGGCTGGTGCAGGACGCACGCGCCGCCGCCGCCGCATCGCGGCAACTGGCGCAGACCAACCGGGAACTGGAAGACCGCGTGGCCCGCCGCACACGCAAGCTCGAAGAAAGCCGTGCGCTGCTGGGCTTCATCCTGGACACCAGCCCCAGTGATGTGCTGCTGACCGAGGTCGAGAGCGGCCGCGTGCATTTCATCAACCACCGGCTGACCGAGCGGCTAGGTCTCCCGGCCGCGCCCCAGACCCTGTTTCTGCCCGACCTGCTGCACGACCCCGATACCCGCCAGCGCTTCATGCAGACCCTGGACCAGTACGGGCAGGTCGATGCCTTGGAGGCGCAGATCGGCACCCATGCCCCGCGCTGGAGTTCGCTGTCGGCACGCCTCATCGATGTCGAGGGCCGGCTGGCCCACCTGCTGTGGGGCTTTGACATCAGCACCCACAAGGCCCTGGAGGCCCAGCTGCGCGAACTGGCCACACGCGATGCCCTCAGCGGGCTGCTGAACCGCCGGGCGTTCATGGAGCGCAGCACGGCCTTGTTCGACCACTGCCGCCGCCACGGGCAACCGTGCACCGTGCTGATGATCGACATCGATCACTTCAAGCGCATCAACGACCAGCATGGGCACCAGATGGGCGACACTGCCATCCGCGCCTGCGCAGACGCCATCGGCCAAGCCCTGCGCGAGGCAGACCTGCTCGGCCGCCTGGGGGGCGAGGAATTTGCCGCACTCCTGCCCCACGCCAGTGCCGACAGCGCCCGCCAGGTGGCCGAGCGCATCCGGGGCGCCATCGCGCAGCTGGGGCTGGTGTCCCCGTCCGGGCATCCGGTCACGTTCACCATCTCCATCGGCATGGCTGCCAGCGAGCGCCACCACACGGGCATCGAGCCGCTGCTGGCCGATGCCGACGCGGCGCTCTACCGCGCCAAGGCCACCGGCCGCAACCGGGTGCTGGCCCACGAGGCCGCACTTCCCGCCCATTGATCTCCACCCACGACACAACGACCATGAGCCTTCGCCTTTTGATAGTGGATGACAGCCGCATGTCCCGCCTGATCCTGCAGGGTCTGGTGCTGCAGGCCCACCCTGACTGGACCATCGTGCATGCCAGCAGCGGCGAAGAAGCCCTGCAGCAGGTGCGCGAGAGCCCTGTGGATCTGGTTTCCATGGACTTCAACATGCACGGCATGAACGGTCTGGAAGCCGCCCTGGCGCTGCGCCAGCTGCTGCCACAAGTGCCCATTGCCATCCTCACGGCCAATGTGCAGACTGCGGTGCAGGAGCGCATCGAAGAAGCCGGCATGGTGTTCATCGCCAAGCCCATCACCGCGCAAGCCGCCCAAGAGCTCGCCGCCCTCGCAGGAGCCTGACATGCCCATTCAGCTAGACGCCGAACAGATCGATGCACTGAGCGAGATCTTCAACATCGGCGTGGGCAAAGCCGCCGCCGCCATGGGCGGCCTGCTGCGCGACGAGGTGCTGCTGTCGGTGCCGCATGTCAGCGTGTTCACCGTGAGCGAGGCGGCGCAGCAGCTGGGCACCCAGGGCCACCCCATGTATGGCGTGCGGCAGCCGTTTCGCGGCGTGCTCAATGGCGATGCCTTGCTGATCTTTCCGGGGCACCGCAGCCTGGAGATCGTGCGCATCGTTGCCGGGCAGAACGTGCCCAGCGAAGACCTGAGCGCCATCGAACAGGATGCGCTGACCGAGGTGGGCAATGTGATGCTCAACGCCTGCATCGCCGCCTTGTCCGACCTGCTGGGCCACGAGTTCGAGCTGAGCCCGCCACGGTTCGACATGGGCGACAGCCGCACCATCCTGGGCACGCGCATCCAGAACCACCTGGTGGTGTTCCTGCACATCCGCTTTGAGCTGCTCAGCAGCCAGATCGAGGGCTTTGTGGTGTTTGTGCTCAACACCACTTCGCTGGAAGGCCTGCGCACCGCCGTGAACCGGCTGCTGGGCCGTCCTGTGGACGCCGACTGAGGCCCGAAGCGGCCAAGCGGCCGCCAACGGGCGCCGCGCGCTGCACAGGCCCTGTGCGAAACTCGCGGCTGTTGCCTTCCGGCCCTGCCGCCACCGCGCCAGCCCGCTGTCACCCTGGGTGGGGATAGCGGCCCTGGCGTGACGGGCGCTGGGCTTACTGCCTCCATCCCATGCTCCGCTACCTCACCGTTCCCGTCACTCCTTTCCAGCAGAACGCTTCTATCGTCTGGTGCGACGCCACCCGGCAGGCCGCCGTGATCGACCCGGGGGGCGACCTGGACACCTTGCTGGCCGCAGTGGAAGAACACGGGCTGACGCTGTCGCAGATCTGGCTCACCCACGCGCACATCGACCACGCGGGCGGCACGGGCGAGCTGGCCCAGCGCCTGTCGCTGCCCATCGTCGGCCCCCACCCGGGCGACCAGTTCTGGATCGACGGGCTGCCGCAGCAAAGCGCGATGTTCGGCTTTCCGCCCGCGCAGCACTTCACCCCCACACGCTGGCTGCAAGACGGCGACACGGTGCAGATTGGCAACGAGACCTTGAACGTGCGCCACTGCCCCGGCCACACGCCCGGCCACGTGGTGTTCCACGCGCCGCAGATCGACCGCGCGTTTGTGGGCGACGTGCTGTTTGCGGGCAGCATCGGCCGCACGGACTTCCCCCAGGGCAACCACCAGCAGCTCATCGACAGCATCACGCAGCGGCTGTGGCCCATGGGCAACCAGACGGTGTTCATTCCCGGCCACGGACCGGAGAGCACCTTCGGGCGCGAACGGCAAAGCAATCCCTACGTGGGCGGGACCTGAGCGCTGATCGCCAATGCTCCTGTATTCATAGCATTTCAGGCATATTGCACTAGCGCATCCGGCTGATTTGGCTTGAAATGGGTTGCAGGAAGCCGTCGCAGGCCTCTGGGGCGTGCTCCGCGCCGCTGGGGGCGCAGCAGCGATCAGGCCCCGGGATACCGGCCAGTTCGCCGCACCTCCGACACCGCCGGGGGCTACGATGGTGTGGTTTGCCACCCCTGCGGGCCGCCCATGCCCCTGTGCCATGACCCCATCCAACGCAGCGCGCCCCCCGCTTGAACCCCAGCGCGGCTCCCGCCTCGCGGGCAAGGCTTACTGGGCGATGGTGCAGCGGGTGGCGCTGACAGCAGCCGCCATCGACGCGGGCTACATCCTGCTGTTTCTGTGGCTGGGCTCGATGCCGCTGGCGGCCATCAATGTGCTAAGCATCACCATGTATCTGGGCGCCTACCGGCTCATCCAGAAGCGCTACAACACCGCCGCGCTGGCCCTGATCTGGCTGGAGGTGATCGGGCACTCAGCCCTGGGTTCGCTGCTCATCGGCTGGGAGAGCGGCTTTCATTACTACCTGCTGATGTTCATCCCCGCCATCGTGATCGCCAACACGCGCGGCTATGCCACGCCCATGGTGCTGGCCCTGCTGGCCTACTACCTGGGCCTGCACATGCTGAGCGACGCGGTGGGGCCGCTACACCCGCTGCCCGCGCAGAGCGTGAAGATCGTGAACTGGGTGCACATCTGCGTGGTGTTTGCCATGTCGGCAGCGCTGTCGGCGTTCTACCGCCGCACCATCCTCATTGCCGAGGCGCGCCTGCGCAAGCAGGCCACGCGCGATCCGCTGACCGGACTGGCCAACCGCAGCCACTTTGACGCCCAGGCCACCGAGGCACTGGAGCGCAGCCAGCGCAGCGGCGTGCCCGTGACGCTGCTGCTGTGCGACGTGGACCACTTCAAGCGCGTGAACGACCAGTACGGCCACGCCGTGGGCGACCAGGTGCTGGTGGCCATGGGCCAGGTGCTGGCCGACAACCTGCGCGAGGGCGATGTGCTGGCGCGTTGGGGCGGTGAAGAGTTTCTGGCGCTGATGCCCGCCAGCCCGCTGGACGCCGCCCGCGCCACGGCCGAACGCATCCGCGCCGCCGTGGCCCAGGCGCCGCTGTCCGTGGGCCCTGCGCCCATCACGCTGACGCTGTCGTTTGGTGTGGCCCAGGTGCACGGGCCCGACGATCTGCAGGCCGCCATCGCCCGCGCAGACCAGGCACTGTACGCCGCCAAACACGCAGGGCGCAACCGGGTGCAGCTGGCGGGTGAAAACGCCACCGACGCAGTGGCGGCCAGCGCTTAGGGCAACGCTGAATAAGTCCCCGCAGTGGCGCGCACCCTGATTTGGGATGGGATGCAAGGCGCAAACCACAGCGATAGCCGTAGCTATCGCGAGGATTTGCAACGCGGCAGACCGCCCAAAGCAGGGGTGCGCGGTGCGCGAGGGACTTGTTCAGCGTTGCCTTAGATACGCTGGCCAGGCGGTTCAACCGTTGCGGCGCGCGGCCTCGTACAGGCCCTGCACCTTGGGCACGTTCAGCTCCAGTTCGCGGATGCGCGCAGGGCCTGAAGGGTGGGTGGACAAAAACGCCAGCCCGCCTTGCTTGCTGCCACTGGCGTTGCCCATCTTCTGCCAAAGACTCACGGCGGCCGATGGCTGGTAGCCCGCCCGCGCAGCCAGCTCCAGCCCCACCAGGTCGGCCTCGCTTTCGTCCGAGCGGCTGAACTGCAGCGTGAGCAACTGCCCGCCCAAACCCGCCGCCGCCTGCCCCAGGTCGCCCAGCCCCAGCAGCTGCGAGCCCAGGCGCAGCGCCAGGTTGGTGCCCTGCGTCTTGGCGATGCGCTCGCGTGCGTGCTCACGCAGCGCATGGGCCATCTCGTGGCCCATGATCATCGCGGCCTCGTCGTCGGTGAGCTTGAGCTGGTCGAGGATGCCGGTGTAGAACGCAATCTTGCCGCCAGGCATGCAAAACGCATTGATCTGCGAGCTGCCGATCAGGTTGACCTCCCACCGCCACTGGCGGGCGCGGTCGTTCCAGGGCGTGGCGTACGGGATCAGCCGCTTGGCGATGGCGTGCAGGCGCTGCAGCTGGGGGTGGTTGTCGGGCGCCAGCGCGCGCTTGGCGCGGGCCTGCTCCAGCATCTGGCGGTACTGCTGGGCGGCAGACTGCTCCAGCGTCTCGGCGGGCACGAGCTTGCGCAGGCTGGACGCCGAACCCACGTCCACCTGCGCCAGCACCGGCGTGGCCGCAGCGGCGCCCGCTGCCAGCAGGAACGCGCGGCGTGCGGACCAGGGGGACGACGGCGCGACGGAAGGAGCGGGGCAGAAAAGACACATACAAGGCAATCCCAGAAGGAATAATGAGCAGCGCTGGCACACAACACACCAGAGCCTGCCGCGCAGATGGAGGCTGACAGGATGGCTACAAGGGTGCGTCGGCGATGATAGACAAAACCCCCGCTCGCCCATGTCAGACACCTCCACATCTTCCACCCCCAGCCTCGCTCCCGCTACCGCCGCAGACAAGCCCCCGCGCACCCCCTGGCTGCAGACCCTGCGCGTGTACCTGGAGCCTGCCAGCCTGCGCATGCTGACGCTGGGTTTTTCGGCCGGGCTGCCGCTGCTGCTGGTGCTGGGCACGCTGAGCTTTCGCCTGCGCGAGGCAGGCATCGACCGCAGCACCATCGGCTACCTGAGCTGGGTGGGCCTGGCCTACGGCTTCAAGTGGGTGTGGGCGCCGCTGGTGGACCGCATGCCCATCCCGGTGCTCACACGGCTGCTGGGGCGGCGGCGCAGCTGGCTGCTGCTGGCACAGCTGGTGGTGGTGGCGGGCCTGGTGGGTATGGCCCTGGCTGACCCGCGCCTGACTCTGGGGCCCATCGTGTGGTGCGCGCTGGCCGTGGCATTTGGGTCGGCCACGCAGGACATCGCGCTCGATGCCTTCCGCATCGAATCCGCCGACGCCAACCACCAGGCCGCGCTGGCGGCGTCGTACCAGACGGGTTACCGCCTGGCGATGATCTGGGCCGGAGCCGGTGTGCTGTGGATTGCCGCGCGCTCCGAGGTCGCGCCCGCGGCCGGCCAGGCCGTGGCCCTGGGTGCCGCCGCGTACCAGAACGGCGCCTGGCAGGCGGCCTATCTGGCCATGGCGGCGTCGATGGCCGTGGGCGTGGTCACCGTGTTGTTTTCGCGTGAGCCTGCACCCGTGGCGCTGCCCCCCGCCAAGAACGCTGCCGAGTGGATCCAGGGCGCACTGGTGGCCCCGTTTGCCGACTTCCTGCGCCGCTACGGCTGGCATGCGGCGCTCATCCTGGCGCTGATTGCCGTGTACCGCATCAGCGATGTGGTGATGGGCATCATGGCCAACCCGTTCTACGTGGACATGGGCTACACCAAGGACGAAGTGGCCGCCGTGACCAAGATTTACGGTGTGATCATGACGCTCGCGGGCGCCTTTGTGGGCGGCGTGTTGTCCATGCGCTTTGGCGTGATGCGCATTCTGATGCTGGGCGCCATCCTTAGCGCGGCCAGCAACCTGCTGTTTGCCTGGCTGGCGGGCCACGGGCACGACGTGACGGCGCTGATTGCCGTGGTGTCTGCCGACAATCTGGCCAGCGGCATCGCCTCGGCCGCGTTCATCGCCTACCTGTCGAGCCTGACCAACGTGAGCTACTCGGCCACGCAGTACGCGCTGTTCAGCTCGATGATGCTGCTGCTGCCGAAGTTCGTGGCGGGCTTCTCGGGCGACTATGTGGATGCGTTTGGCTACGCCCAGTTCTTCACCTCCACGGCGCTGCTGGGGCTGCCGGTGCTGGTGCTGGTGTGGCTGGCATCGCGCATCCAGAAGGTCGGTGGCGCCTGATTCATACGTCCAGACAGCTACTAAATCGATAGCAATTTCTGAAGCCTCTCGCCACCCGGTTTACCGGAACTTTACGGGGGCTTCAACACGGGGAGACGGCGGGGCCGGACCATGACGACAGTTTCAAAGCCTCGCTACTACACTGCCCCCATGAGCTCCCAACTGCTGATGATCGAAGACGACGCCCGCCTCGCGCAGATGGTGGGCGAGTACCTGGGCCAGTCGGGCCTGCAGGTCACGCACCGTGCCGATGGCAAGAGTGGCCTGGCGCAGCTACAGGGCCCTGATGCCGGGCCGCTGCCCGACCTGGTGATCCTGGACCTGATGTTGCCCGACATGGATGGACTGGAAGTGTGCCGCCGCATCCGCTCGCTGCAGGGCAACGCGGCGCAGGTGCCGGTGCTCATGCTCACCGCCAAGGGCGACCCCATGGACCGCATTATCGGGCTGGAGCTGGGTGCTGACGATTACCTGCCCAAGCCCTTTGAGCCCCGCGAGCTGCTGGCCCGCATCCGCGCCATCCTGCGCCGGCGCACGGATGGTGGCGGCGCGGCAGCCGCCACCCAGGTGCTGCGCTTTGGCACGCTGGAGATCGACCGCGACGCGCGCACTGTGACCGTGGCGGGGCAGCTGGCGGACCTCACCTCGTACCAGTTCGACCTGCTGGTGGCATTGGCCGAGCGCGCGGGCCGGGTGCTCACGCGCGACCAGATCATGGAGGCCGTGCGCGGCCGCGAGCTGGAGGCGTTTGACCGCTCCATCGACGTACACATGGGCCGCATCCGCGCGGCCATCGAGGCCGACGCCAAGAACCCGCGCCGCATCCTCACGGTGCGCGGCGTGGGCTATGTTTTTGCCAAACAGCAGGATTGATCGCTGACGCAGGCCGCTGCTGCCTGCGCTGTCGCCCCACGCATGTCATTGTCCAACCCTTTTTCCCGCCGCCTCTATCTGCGCATCTGGCTCGCCGTGGTGGGCGGCATGGCGGTGCTGACGCTCACCGTGGGCTGGGCCTGGCGCATTGCCGAGGAACAAAAGGCCCAGAACAACCAGCCGTTTGTGCCGCCTTCGCGCGAGATGGCGGTGCGCGACCCGGCGGGCAACCTGGTGCTGCGCGGCATGGCCACGCGCCAGCCGTCCGAGCCGGGCGAGGTGGTGGAATTCCACATCGAGGCAGAAAACGGCCAGATCTTCACCCTGCAGATGGCGCCGCGCCAGCCCCGCATGGGCCGCAATGGCGGCCGACCCGGTGGCCCCGGCCAGGACGAGGCCGCTTTCTGGACCCGGCCGCCCTTCGGCTTCTTGTGGCTGCTGGGCATCGTGGGCCTGGCAGTGGCGGTGGGGGTGTACCCCATCATCCGCCGCCTCACGCAGCGGCTGGAGGCGCTGCAGCGCAGCGTGAAGAAGTTTGGTGAGGGCGACCTGTCGGTGCGGGTGCCCGAGCAAGGGCAGGATGAGGTGGCCGACCTCGCACGCCAGTTCAACGCAGCGGCCGAGCGTGTGGAAACCCTGGTCAAGTCACACAAGTCCCTGCTGGCCAATGCCTCGCACGAGCTGCGCTCACCCCTGACCCGCATCCGCATGGGGCTGGAGCTGATGGGTGGCCAGCAGCCTTCCCCCGCCTTCCGCGAAGAAATCCTGCGCAACATCGCCGAGCTGGACCAGCTGGTGGACGAGATCCTCCTGGCCAGCCGGCTCGACGCGCGCGAGGCCGACGTGGGCACGGTGGAACTGGTGGACCTGATTGGCCTGGCCGCCGAGGAATGCGCGCGGGTGGACGCCGACCTGGACGTGAGCGCGAGCCCCGATTCGCTGGAGGTGCGCGGCGTGGCCAAGCTGCTGCGCCGGGCGATCCGCAACCTGCTGGAAAACGCACGCCGCTACAGCACCGGCGAGATCACCGTGGTGGTGCACCGCCGCCAGGGCCGCGCCGAAGTGCATGTGTGTGACCACGGCCCGGGTGTACCGCCCGGCCAGCGCGAGCGCATCTTCGAGCCCTTCTACCGGCTGCCGGGCGCCAGCGAGCGCGCGGGCGGCGTGGGCCTGGGGCTGGCGCTGGTGCGGTCGATTGCCGGCCGCCACAACGGCACCGTGCACTGCCAGGACCGTGCTGACGGCGACAGCGGCGCGTGTTTTGTGCTGGCGCTGCCGCTGGCACCATCCACGCACTGATCGGCGCCTGTATTCGCGTGTGCTCAGCGCGCTACCGGGCGGGGCGCCAGGGGCCAGCGCCAGGCCATGGCGGCATACAGCACCGCACCCACACCGAGCGCTGCGGCGGCCACAGCCAGCCCGTAGACAAAGCCCTGCCCTTGCGTGGCCGCGTGGTGCAGCATCCATGCCACCATGGGCGGGCCCACGATCTGACCGATGCCGTAGGCCGCCGTGAGCAGCCCCGGAAAACTGTCGCCCGCCGCAGGCCACACGCGCCGCGCCTCCTGCAGGGCATAAAAGGTGATGGCAGTGAACGGCAAGCCCAGCAGCAGGCTGCCCAGCGCAAACCCCGCAGGCCCCGGCCACACCAGGCTGAGCGCGATGGCCCCGGCCTGCACCACGTAGGCTGCCATCAGCAGCCAGCGCCGGTCCCACGCGGCCGGGGTGCGGGTGGACAACGCCGCGCCCAGCGCCACGCCGGCACCAAACAGCGGCCAGAACAGGTCGGGCCAGGGCGACCCTGCAGGCAAGGCAGCGCGCGCAATCACGGGCAAAAAGGTGGCGGTGACGATGTAGCCCAGCCCTGCGAGCCCATAGGCCAGCGTGAGCCCCGTGCGCGCCCAGACTCCGTGGCCGGGGGTGGAGCCGTCCACCACCGGCCCGGCGGCTGCGGCTGACGCGGGCATGGCCACACCCTGCAGCACGGGCCAGATAGCGGCGCACAGCCCCACACTCAGCAGCCCAAACACCGCCCAGCCCGCTGCGGCAGGCCACTGCAGCGCCACCATGGCGCTGGCCGACAGCCCGGTGAGCACGATGCCCAGCCCCGGGCCGCAAAAGATCAGCCCACCGAGCGCAGCCTGGCCCAGCGCCACCAACCGCACCATGCACCACACCGAAACATTCAAAAACACCAGCGCACTCGCCACCCCTGCCGCAAACCGCAGTGCGGGCCAAGCGCCCGGCAGTGGCAGCGCCATGCCCAGCGTGAGCAGCACAGTGGCCGCCAGCCCCCAGCGCGCCAGCCGCGCCGCATGCCAACGCTGCCGTGCACGCGGCGCCACCCAGGGCAGCGCCATGCAGGCCAGCGCCCCAATCAAGTACCCAAGGTAATTGGCCGTAGCCAGCCAGCTGCCGCCCGCCAGCGTGACCACGCCGTCGTGCAGCATCATGGGCAGCAGCGGCGTGAAGGCAAACCGGCCCACGCCCATCGCCACCGCCAGCGCGGCCATGCCCGCCAGCGCTACGGACAGGGGGCGGTCTTGGGGGGCGGTGCGCGGTTCCATGCGGGCGGTTTCCAGTCTATGATTCTGTTTTGAGATTTATTTTTTATTAATCATCTCATAACAAGAATATTTATGGATCTGGCAGCGCTCGAAATATTCCGCGCCGTCGCGCTGGAAGGCAGCGTGACCCGCGCGGCCGAACGGCTGGGCCGCGTGCAGTCCAACGTGACTACGCGCGTGCAACAGCTGGAAGAGCAGCTGGGCGCCACGCTGTTCCTGCGCGAGGGCAAACGCATGGTGCTGACGCCTGCCGGGGAGGCGCTGCGCGGCTATGCCGACCGCCTGCTGGCGCTGGCCGAAGAGGCCCGCCAGTCGGTGCACCCCGGCCAGCCCGGCGGCCGGTTGCGCCTGGGCGCCATGGAAAGCACGGCCGCCGCACGCCTGCCGCAGCCGCTGGCCCGGCTGCATGCGCAGTGGCCGGGGCTGGTGCTGGAGCTGTCCACCGCCCCCTCGCGCCAGCTGGTGGAGCAGGTGCTGGCCCACACCATCGACTGCGCGCTGGTGGCCTGGCCGCCGCCGGGCATCGACGCCGAGGCGCCGGTGGAGCACACCGCCGTGTTTGCCGAGGCCCTGTTGCTGGCCCTGCCCGCCGACCACCCGCCCGTGCACACGCCCCAGGACCTGCAGCTGGACACCCTGGCCGCCTTCAGCCCCGGCTGCACCTACCGCCGCATGGGCGAGGCCTTCATGCAACAGAAGGACGGCAGCCAGCCGCGCGTGCTGGAGCTGGCCTCGTACCACGCCATCCTGGCCTGTGTGGCCACCGGTCGCTGCGCGGGCGTGGTGCCCCAGGCCGTGATCGACCTGATGCGCGAGCCGCCTGCGCTGCGCCTGGTACCTTTGGCCACCTGCGACACGGTGCTGGTGCACCGGCGCGGCTACCAGTCCCCTGCGCTGGACGCGCTGCAGACCGCACTGACCTCCGGCGAAGCGCACCGCCCCGCGACATCGACCTGACCCCCTCCCCCCACAGATCGCACAAGGAGCCCCCATGCCCGCCGCCTTCACCACCCACCTGGGCCTTGCGCTGCCCATCATCCAGGGCCCGATGACCGGGTCGGACACGCCCGCGCTGGCCGCCGCCGTGTCCGAGGCCGGCGGCCTGGGCATTCTGGGCTGCGGCATGCGCTCGCCCGCAGCCATGGCCGAGGCCGCCGCTGAGGTGCGCCGCCGCACCGACCGGCCCTTTGGCATGAACCTGTTTGTGCAGGCCACGCCCACGCCGGACGACGCCACGGTGCAAGCCGCACTGCAGCGCCTGGCGCCGTTCTACGCGGAATTCGGCCTGGTGCCCGAGCGGCCCGCACAGTGGTGTGAGGACTTCGCGGCACAGTTCGACGCCCTGGTGGCCGCGCGCCCGGCCGTGGCCAGTTTTACCTTCGGCATCCTCACGGCGGCGCAGGTGGCACAGCTGCAAGCGGTGGGCAGCACGGTGGTGGGCACCGCCACCACGCTGGCCGAGGCGCAGGCCTGGGCCAGCGTGGGCGCGGATGCCGTCTGCGCCTCCGGCATGGAAGCTGGGGGGCACCGGGGCACCTTTCTCACCCCTACGCAGCCCGGCGCCACCGGTGCGGCGCCGTCGCTGGCCGACTTTGCGGCCAGCATGGTGGGCACGCTGCCGCTGGTGGCGCAGTGCGCACAGGCGCTGTCCATCCCGGTGATCGCTGCGGGCGGCATCATGGACGGGCGCGGCATTGCGGGCGTCCTGGCGCTGGGCGCCCAGGCGGTGCAGATGGGCACGGCATTCCTCACCTGCCCCGAGTCGGCCATTGGCACCGCTTACCGCGAGGCCCTGACACGCGCCCAGGCCACCGACACGCGCACCACCCGCATCTTCTCGGGCCGGCCGGCGCGCGGCATCGTCAATCGCATGATGCAAGCGCTGCAGGCCGACGAGGCCACCGTGCCGCCCTACCCCGTGCAGAACGCGCTGACCGGCGCGCTGCGCCGCGCGGCCGCCCAGGCGGGCCAGGCCGACTGCCTCTCGCTGTGGGCAGGCCAGGGGGTGGCCCAGGTGCGACCCATGCCTGCGGCACAGTTGATGGCGTTGCTGGCCCAGGAGTGGCAACAGGCCACCGCGCCGCGTGGCAACTCCCCTATCGGCCACCAATAACTACTATTTTTATAGCAGCAGGGGCATATTGAACTAGCGCTTGCGGCCAAAAACGCCCCAGAACCCGCGCAGTAGTCTCCCTGATATGAGCAGGGCACTCAAAACTGGCGCGCTGTGAAACCAAGTGCCACCGTGGAGCTGGCTTTGCCAGGCCACGGGTGGCGTTCCCCTTGGGGAAAGGCGCCGCAGGCGACTCAGGGGGGCTTCACTGCCTCCAGGGCAGTTCGCGCGCGGGGCCCTGGATCATGGGCGGCTGGGCGTTGAGGGTTTCGCCCGCCAGCACGCGCTCGTACATGCGTAGGTAGTTGCGGGCCATGCGCTCGGCGCCAAAGTGCTCCACCACATGCTGGTGGCAGGCGCGCGGGTCAAAGCGGTTGCCCCGCACCGCCTCGGCCAGCACCGAGGCCTGGTCGGACAGCACACCGCAGTGCACGGGCACCAGCTCGGGCAAGGCGCCGTAGGGCGTAGAAAACACGGGGCAGCCGAAGTACAGGCTCTCGATCACGGCCAGCCCGAACGGCTCATGCCAGCGCACCGGAAAGATCAGCCCGCGCGAGGCGTTGAGCAGACCCGTCTTCTGCGAGCCGCCCACCATGCCGTGGAAGTGGATCTTGCGCGACAGCGTCCAGCGAAAGCCGCGCTTGAAGTTGATGCGGTTACCGCCCAGCACGTCCAGCTCCACCCCGGCCATCTTGGCCACCTTGATGGCGCCGCGCACGTTCTTCACGCCCCAGGCCGCCTTGCCCAGGAAGTGGTAGTGCGAGCGCGGGCGGTCAAAGTCCACCGGGCCATAACCGGCCCAGTCCAGCCCGTTGTAGACGAACTCGCTGGAGCCATAACGCGCCGCGTGGTCGCGCGACAGGAACACCGTGTTGCGCGGCAGCGGCTTGGGCTTGCGGGCGTTGCCGTGCTCAGTCACCAGGTAGGGCTTGGACAGCTCGGAGCGCGGGTTGAACTGAAAGTGCGTGATGTCCACGTCGGCCGGGATCTGCCCCTCCCACGGCTCGTCCGGCCGGATGGGCAGCACCTGGCCGAAGTCGCATGTCGAGCCCTCGGGCACCAGATAGCTCACGCGGTGGCCCTGCTGCACCAACGTCTTGCCCAGGTCCCAGATCACGCGCTCGGTACCGCCGTAGCCGTACACCGGGATGGGAGAGTTGTTGACCAGCAGGATGTGCATGGCAGAGGTCCTTCAGGAAAGGGAGGCGGCGGCTTGCCCGGGCGTTTGCAGCCGCAGGCGCTCGCGGCCTTGCAGGATGGCCAGCACCAGCATGCCCATGAACAGGTAGAACATGGTGCCGCTGTTGTGCCCCAAAAACACCTGGGTGGTGCCAAAGCCCATATACGACACGGGCAGCAGCACGCCGATCATGCGCAGGCACAGCCCATCAGCATCGAGCACACCCGCAGCCCCCGGGAACACGCGGCGCCGCGTGGGCCAGAACAGCACCAGCGGCACCCCATAAAAAATCAGCAAGACCACCACGCCAGGGATGCCGCGCTTGGCAAAGATGTCCAGCAGCTCGTTGTGGGCGTGGCTGAACTGCAAAACAATCGGGTGCGCCTCACCGGCAGCCACGCGGCGCTGCTTCTCGGCCTCGTAGCCGTAGCGGCCCCAGCCGGTCAGGGGGCGGTCCAGGCCCATGCGCCAGGCCAGCCCCCAGTGCGCCAGACGCTGGCCGACCGAACTGGCCGCATCGCCCCGCGACTCGTACTGCGTGATCTCCTGCCGCGCCTCATCCACGCGCAGGCGCACCTCGTTGGCCTTGAAGGCCATCAGGCCCACAGCCCCCACCACGACCAGCACGGCGCCGATGATGGCCCTGCGGGGTTGGCCGGAGCGCCCCTGGAGCCAGACGCACAGCAGCAGCGCCATGGGCAACACCACCCAGCCCCCGCGCGACTCGGACAGCAGCGATCCCTCCAGGCCCAGCAGAATGCCCACCGCCCAGCCGCCCCGTTGCCAGGGCTTCCAGCGGTCCCACAGCACCAGCAGCGCCACCGAGCACATCAACCCCAGCAGCAGGCTGAGCCCGCCGTACTGGATCGCATTGGTAAAGCCGTTGGCGCGCGGTAGGTGCAGTACCAGGGCCTGGTACAGGCCGATCAGGCCCGCCCCGCAAGCGCCCACGGCAATACCGGCCCAGAGCCAGCGCACCCGCGGGGGATAGGCCAGCACGTACAGCAGACAGGGCAGCGCCAGCAGGTACTTGGCGGGCCGGTCCAGGTTGGACCAGCTGCCCTGGGCGGGGTCAAAGTCGAGAGCCCAGACCATGCCCATCGCCACGATGGAGCCAAAAAGCAGCCAGGCATCGCGCCCAGGCCCGCGCCGCAGCCACACCCCGGCGGTGGCCAGGCTGCACAACAGCAGTACCACCGCTCCCCAGGAGTAGCCCGAGCGCACCCACAGCGCCAGGCCCGGCACCATGAACGCCGCCACGCCCGACAGGCGCACAAAAAGATCGTCAGCTTTGGTCAACGGCGCACGCTCTCACTCAGTTGCTGGTGGTCGTACTCCAGGGCGGCATACCGGAAGAACGCCTCCAGCGCCACAAACAGGCAATACAAAAAACCGGCCCCGCCACACAGAAAACCCAGGCGGAACACATACAGGCGCAGGAACATGCTGGTGCCCGAGGCCAGGCCGCGCACCACCCCGCCCTTCTTGCCCGTCGCGGCCCGCTTGGCAGCGCCGAGCATCGCGTACTGCGTGAGCTTCTCCAGGCTGCCGCGCACGGTGGTGCGCGAGTAGTGCAGCAGCCGCGCTTCGATCAGGCGGCGCGGCACGGCGCCACCGCCCGGAGGTGGCAACAGCTCGGCCTGCTCGTGCACCACGCCTGTGAACTCGCGGACCATGGCGCGCACAAACAGGCGCTCGATCTGCGATTGCGAGCGAAAGTACTTGAGTTCGTGCCCATAGGCCACCATGCGCCAGCGGATGGTCCACACGGCCTGCGCGCCAGAGCGCACGATGGCCTGCAGCTCCTGGGCGAACGCCGGTGTCATCACCTCGTCGGCATCCAGGAAGAAGATGTAGTCACCCCGCGCATGGGCCAGCAGTCGGTTCCGCTGCACGGCAAAGCCCTTCCATTCGGGGTAGCTGTGGACCTCCGCGCCCAGGCGCTGGGCGATGGCCACGGTGTCGTCGGTGCTGCCGCTGTCCACCACCAGCAACTGGTCGGCAAACGCGGCGCTTTGCAGGCAGGCTTCGATGCGGTGCGCCTCGTTGAGGGTCAGCACCGCCACGGTCAACGTGGGCGGCGCCGATGCGCCACCGGTTGCAACTGGCATCAACCCATCAACCGGTCAGTGGCCAGCGTGCACATGCTCTCCGGCCTTCAGCCGGTACACCGTGCCGCAGTACGGGCACTTGGCTTCACCCGTGCGGGCCACGTCCAGGTACACCTTGGGGTGGCTGTTCCACAGCTTCATGTCGGCCTTGGGGCTGGGACAGAAAACGCCGCCTTGGGCGTTCAGGTCTTTGGCCAGGAGTTCAACGGTTGCTTGCGACATGTTCTTCAGACCTTGCTCAGCCAGTGGGCGTATTTCGGATTGCGGCCACCGACGATGTCGAAGAAGGCGCTTTGGATTTTTTCGGTGATCGGGCCGCGCGAACCGCTGCCCAGCTCGATCCGGTCGAGTTCGCGGATGGGCGTGACCTCAGCGGCTGTGCCGGTGAAGAAGGCCTCGTCGGCGATGTACACCTCGTCGCGCGTGATGCGCTTTTGCACGATCTCCAGGCCCAGGTCCTTGGCGATGTGGAACACGGTGTTGCGGGTGATGCCGTTCAGGGCACCGGCCGACAGGTCGGGCGTGTAGATCACGCCGTTCTTGATCACAAAGATGTTTTCGCCCGCGCCTTCGGACACAAAACCCGAGCTGTCCAGCAGCAGGGCTTCGTCGTAGCCATCGTCCGTGGCTTCCATGTTGGCGAGGATGGAGTTGGTGTAATTGCTCACCGCCTTCGCCTGCGTCATGGTGATGTTGACGTGGTGGCGGGTGTAGCTGCTGGTCTTGACGCGGATGCCGCGCTTGAGGCCTTCCTCGCCCAGATAGGCGCCCCAGGCCCAGGCAGCGACCATCAGATGAATCTGGTTGCCCTTGGGCGAAACACCCAGCTTTTGCGAGCCGATCCAGGTCAATGGACGCAGATAGCAGGATTCGAGCTTGTTTTCGCGCACCACGGCTTTCTGGGCCTCATTCACCTCTTCCTTGGTGAACGGGATCTTCATGCGCAGGATCTTGGCGCTGTTGAAGAGGCGGTCGGTGTGCTCTTCCAGGCGGAAGATCGCCGTGCCATTGGCGGTGTTGTAGGCGCGCACGCCTTCGAAGGCGCCGCAGCCGTAATGCAGGGTGTGGGTCAGCACGTGGATCTTGGCGTCGCGCCAATCGACCATCTGGCCGTCCATCCAGATCTTGCCGTCACGGTCGGCCATCGAGGGAACTACGGGGCTCATGGGTGTCCTTTGGTTGCTGTGGGTCGCAAAACCAGGATTTTACGGGGCGGCGGGCGGCGCGCCTTCTCCATCAGCGGCAGGGTTGTCCTGGGGGCGGACCAGGGTCCACACCACCAGCTTGCCCTGCTGGAACTCGCAGGTCACGTACGAGCGGGTGCCGTCGGTCCAGCGGTAGACCTCGGGCTGCACGTTTTCGGCCGACACGCGCTCTCCCAGCGCCTGGGTCATGGCCACCACGTGCATGAGGTTCACGCCCTTCGTCAGCCGAGCGTTGAGCATCACGGCGCTGCCCACATACCCGATGGGGCGCTTGGCGGCCTTTTGCATCACGCTCATCAGCCGCGTGAAGTGCAGCAGGCCCCACATGAGCAGCCCACCGGCCACGGCAGCCACTCCGGCCCAGCCGTAGGCATAAAAACCAAACCCGATCAGGGCCACCGCCCCCAGGGGCACCAGGATATTGCGCAAGTTCATAGGTCGAGATTGTCTTATGGCGCCATGGACATGGCGCTGTGGGCATTGCTTACAGACCGCGCACCACGTTCATGGCCTCTTCCACCCGCTCGACGGCGTGGATGGTCAGCCCTTCGATGGGTTTTTTGGGCGCATTGGCCTTGGGCACCACGGCCACGCTGAAACCCAGCTTGGCAGCTTCCTTCAGGCGCTCCTGCCCCCGGGGCGCGGGTCGCACCTCACCGGCCAGCCCCACTTCACCAAACGCCAGAAAGCCGCGCGGCAGCGCCTTGCCCCGCAGGCTGGAGGTGATGGACAACATTACCGCCAGGTCGGCTGCGGGCTCGCTGATGCGCACGCCCCCCACCGCATTCACAAACACGTCCTGGTCCATGCAGGCCACCCCCGCATGGCGGTGCAGCACGGCCAGCAGCATGGCCAGGCGGTCCTTGTCCAGGCCCACACTCAGGCGCCGGGGGCTGGGGCCGCCGCTGTCCACCAGGGCCTGGATCTCGACCAGCAGGGGGCGTGTGCCCTCCAGCGTCACCATCACGCAGCTGCCGGGCACGGGCTCGGAGTGCTGACTCAAGAAGATGGCGCTGGGGTTGCTCACGCCCTTGAGGCCCTTTTCGGTCATGGCGAACACGCCAATCTCGTTGACGGCGCCAAAGCGGTTCTTGATGGCGCGCACCAGGCGGAACTGGCTGTGGGTATCGCCTTCGAAGTACAGCACCGTGTCCACCATGTGCTCCAGCACGCGCGGCCCGGCCAGAGCGCCCTCTTTGGTCACATGGCCCACCAGAATCACGGCGATGCCCGTGCCCTTGGCCATGCGCGTGAGGTGCGCTGCGCATTCGCGCACCTGGGCGACCGAACCCGGTGCGCTGGTGAGCTGGTCGGAATAGGTGGTCTGGATGGAGTCGATGACGACCACGGCCGGTTGCGTGGCGTCCACCGTGGCCAATATTTTTTCGAGCTGGATCTCGGCCAGCAGCTGCACCTGGCTGCCCTCGATGCCCAGGCGGCGTGAGCGCAGCGCCACCTGCGCGCCGCTTTCCTCGCCTGTCACGTACAGCGTGGGCAGGCCTGCGCGCTGCAGCGCGTCCATGGCCTGCAGCAGCAGGGTCGATTTGCCAATGCCTGGGTCGCCGCCGATCAGTACCACGCCGCCCTCCACAATACCACCGCCCAGCACGCGGTCCAGCTCGTCGATGCCGCTGGGGGTGCGGGCCACGTCCTGGGCCTCGATGGCCGCCAGCGGAAGGACGGGTTGCGCATTGGCCAGACCCGCGTAGCCCTGCGGGGCGCTCAGGCGGTTCTTGCCCGGCCCGGCCTCGGCCACCTGCTCGATCAGCGTGTTCCAGGCGCCGCAGGACGGGCATTTGCCCAGCCAGCGCGGGCTGGTGCCGCCGCATTCGGTGCAGGTGAACGTGGTTTTTTCTTTGGCCATGGCAGGTGTCGGTGGGCGAACGCAAAAGCAGGGGCAGCCGACTATAGCGACCCGCCCCGCACACGAAGACAACAGCCCGTACGATGGCGGGCTTGGCACCGCACGGAGTTGACATTGCAGACACCCACCAACCGCTTCAAACAGGCCATGGCGCAAAGCCGGGCGCAAATCGGCCTCTGGCTCGGGCTGGCCAACGCCTACAGCGCAGAGATCCTCGCGGGCACCGGCTACGACTGGCTGCTGGTCGATGGCGAGCACGCGCCCAACGACCTGCGCTCCATCCTGCACCAGCTGCAGGCCATCGCCAGCGCCACCAGCGCCCTGCCCCCCGGAATGCAGGCGCCCCACCCCATCGCCCGGGTGCCGGTGGGTGACACGGCCCTCATCAAACAGTACCTGGACATCGGCGCACAGACCCTGCTGGTGCCCATGGTCGATACGCCCGAGCAGGCCCAGCAGCTGGTGCGCGCCACGCGCTATGCGCCCGAGGGTGTGCGCGGCATGGGCAGCGCACTGGCCCGCTCGTCGCGCTGGCAGGCCTACCCGCAGTACGTGCACGAGGCCAACCAGCAGATCTGCCTGCTGGTGCAGGCCGAGACCGTGGAAGCCATAGCCAACCTCGACGCGATTGCCGCCACGCCCGGTGTGGACGGCGTGTTCATCGGCCCGGCCGACCTGTCGGCCTCGATGGGCCACCCCGGCAACCCAGGGCACCCGGATGTGCAGGCCGCCATCCACGACGGCATCGCGCGCATCCTGCGCGCGGGCAAGGCGCCGGGCATCCTGGCCACCAACGAGGCCCAGGCGCGCCAGTGGCTGGCGGCCGGCGCGCTGTTTGTGGCCGTGGGCGTGGACACCATGCTGCTGGTGAGCGCTGCGCAGGAGCTGCTGGCCCGCTACCGCAGCGCGCCAGACGCCGCCCCCAACCGGCCCGCAGGCTACTGAACTTTTCTTCTTCCAGACCCAAGGACAGACATCCATGAAAGCATGTATTTACGGTGCGGGCGCCATCGGCGGCTGGCTGGGCGTGGCCCTGGCGCAAGCGGGCCACACCGTCAGCATGGTGGCGCGGGGCGACACACTGCGCGCTCTGCAAACCGAAGGGCTGCGCATGCGTCGCCCCGACGGCACGCTGGCGCAGGTGGCCGTCACGGCCCACAACGACCCGGCAGCCCTGGGTGTGCAAGACCTGGTGGTGGTCGCCGTCAAGGCGCCGGGCCTGCCTGACGTGGCGCGTGCCATGGCCCCGCTGATCGGGTCCGACACCATCGTGCTCACCGCCATGAACGGCGTGCCGTGGTGGTTCCTCGATGGCTTTGGCGGCGCGGCGCAGGGGCGTGCCCTTGAATCCGTGGATGCGGGCGGCGTGATCGCCCGCGCTATCCCGACGAGCCATGTGGTGGGCAGCGTGGTGCACACCAGCTGCTCGCTGGAGGCACCGGGCTTCGTCAAACAGCATTTCGGCAACCGCCTGATCGTGGGCGAGCCCGATGGCAGCCGCAGCGAGCGCTTGCAAGCACTGGCCGACACGCTGCAGCGCGGCGGCATCGATGTGGAGGTGAGCACCACCATCCAGAAAGACATCTGGTTCAAGCTGTGGGGCAACCTCACGGTTAACCCCATCAGTGCCCTCACCGGCGCCACCACCGACCGCATCCTGGACGACGACCTAGTACGCGGCTTCGTGAGCGCCGTGATGCTGGAAGCCAAGGCCATCGGCGAAAAGCTGGGTCTGCCGATTGACCAGCAGCCCGAAGACCGCCACGCCGTCACGCGCAAGCTGGGCGCGTTCAAGACCTCGATGCTGCAGGACGTGGAAGCGAACAAGCCCCTGGAGATCGACGCCCTGGTGGGCGCCGTGCGCGAGCTGGGGCAGCTCACCGACACGCCCACGCCCCACACCGACGCCTTGCTGGGCCTGGTGCGGTTGATGGCACGCACACGCGGCCTGTACTAAGAGCGGCTAACAAAACTCTTCTGGCGTCGTTGCTGTGTCTTGTCGTACTGCTCGTACTGCCTGCGACACAGCGCCTAGCCAGAACCGCTTCGCTGAGTTTTGTTTGCCGCTCTGAGTCATCTCAAGCAAAATCGGCTGCAGGCGCTAGTGGAATATGCATCAGCAGCTATTTAATTCATAGCAAACCAACCATGACCCAACTCACGCTGTACTACACCCCCGGCACCTGCGCGCAGGCCGTTCGCATTGCTCTGGAAGAGGCCGGCGCCCCCTACGACCTGGTGCGCGTGGACTTCGCCGCTGGCCAGCAACGCACGCCTGAATACCTGGCGGTCAACCCCAAGGGCCGCGTGCCCGCGCTGGCCACGCCGCAAGGCACGCTGACGGAGACCCCTGCCCTGCTGGCCTATGTGGCGCAGAGCTTTCCCGCAGCGCGCCTGGCGCCCGCCGACGCCTACGGCTTTGCGCGCCTGCAGGAGTTCCACAGCTACCTCGCGTCCACCGTACACATCGCCCACGCCCACCGCCCCCGCGCCAGCCGCTGGGCCGACGAGCCCGAGGCCCAGGCAGCGATGCAGCGCAAGGTGCCGCAGAACATGACGGAGTGCTTCAACCTCATCGAAAGCCACTACCTGCCGAACACGGACCAGGGGCCCTGGGTGATGGGCGAGCAGTACACCGTGGCCGACGGCTACCTGTTCACCATCGGCACCTGGCTGCACAGCGACGGTGTAGACATAACCCAGTTTCCGAAGGTGTTTGCACACACGCAGCGCATGCTGCAGCGCCCGGCGGTGCAGCGAGCAATGGCCTGAAACGCCCACGGCGGACACAAAAAAGCCCCGGTGCTTCGGGTCAGAAGCGCCGGGGCTTTTTGTTGGCAAATTGGATCAGTTCACCTTGAGATACCGCCAGTCGATGCGGTTGTCGGCGCGGTGGATGATCTCTACCTTCTTCGTGCCCGCCCACGGAATGACCTGGTTGTACAACGGGATGTGCGACACCAGCTCATGCTCCTTGATCAGCGCCTGCTCGATCAGGCCGTTGCGCGTTGCAGTGTCTGTTTCCTTCTTCACACGCTCGATCAGCGCGTCCATCTGCGGGTCTGAGAAGCGGCCCAGGTTGAAGTTGCCATCACCCCCCGCGCCGGGCGAGCGCACCAGCGACTGCAGGCTGTAGAACGCGTCAAACGTGGGCACGCCCCAGCCCAGCAGGTAGATGCTGGCTTCGTTGCGCTGGATCATCGGGAAATACGTGGCAAACGGCAGCGAGCGCAGCTTGGCCTTCACGCCCACCTTGGCCCAGTGCGAGGTGATGGCCTGGCACAGCTGTTCGTCGTTGATGTAGCGGCCCGCACTGCACGCAAAGTCCACTTCAAACCCATTGGGGTAGCCCGCGTCGGCCAGCAGCTTCTGTGCGGCCTTGGGGTCGTAGGGGTAGCGCACGTCGGCCTTCTTGGTCCAGCCGTTGACCTGGTTCGCGATCAGCGTGCCCGTGGGCTGGGCCAAGCCGCGCAGCACCACGCGCTGAATGGACTGGATGTCGATGGCCTGGTACAGCGCCTTGCGCACACGCAGGTCCTTCAGCGGGTTCTTGCCCTTCACGTCCGAGCCGGGCAGCTCGTCGCGGAACTGGTCCAGCCCCAGGAAGATGGTGCGGTACTCTGGCCCTTCCAGCACCTGCAGGTTGGGCGTCTGTTTGATGCGCGCCAGGTCTTGCAGGCTGGGGTCGATCACAAAGTCCACCTCCCCCGACAGCAGCGCGGCGGTGCGCGTGGCGTCGGCCTTGATGGGGGTGTAGACGATCTCGGTCAGGTTGGTGGGGTACTTGCCCTTGCCCCACCAGTGCGGGTTGGGCTCCAGCACCACACGCTGGTCGGGCGTCCACTGCTTGAGCTGGTAGGGGCCAGTGCCCAGCGCATTGCGGTGGGCATAGTTTTCGTCCTTGGTCTTGATGTCCTTGGGCTCGACCGACTTGTTCTTTTCGGCCCAGGCCTTGCTCATGATGCGCAGCTCGGTCAGCTGGTTCACCAGCACCGGGTTGGGCAGATCGGAGTGGATGTCGATGGTGTAGGCGTCGACCTTTTCCACACGGTCAATGCCCTGGGTGTAGACGGCGAAGTTGGAGCTTTTGGCCTTGGCGCGCTCCAGCGAGAACTTGGCGTCGTCGGCGGTGAACTCGCTGCCGTCGCTGAACTTCACGCCCTTGCGCAAGGTCAGGCGCAGCTGAGTGGGCTTGATGAGCTTCCACTCGGTGGCGAGCGAGGGCTCGGGCTTGAAGGTCTTGCTGTTGTATTCCACCAGCGTGTCGTACACCGCGCCGTGCATGGTGTTGTTCACGCCCACGTTCTGGGTGTGGATGTCCCAGGTGGAGATGTCCACCGACCGGGACCAGCGGAAGGTCTTGGCCTGTGCGGCCAGGGGCAGTGCCGCAACAACGGCGGCGGCCAGGAGTAGGTGTTTGAAGCGCATGGACGGGAGGATAGGCAAAAACGCCAAAAAATGCTGAATGGCCGCACTATCCCCCAAGCAACGCTGCATGGGAACGAACTTATTCTTCTTAGCTTAGAGCCATCACCCCTGCCAGCACCAGCATGGTGGTGGCCGTCACCCCATCCAGCACCCGCCACGCCGCCGGGGTGGCAAACAGCGGCGCCAGCCAGCGGGCGCCGAGGCCAATCAACAAGAACCACAGCGCGCTGGCCAGCGAGCCCCCTGCGGCAAACAGCGCACGGCCCCAGGCCGGGTAGGGCGTTGCCATGGTGCCCAGCAGCACCACGGTGTCCAGGTACACATGCGGGTTGAGCCAGGTGAGTGCCACCACGGTGGCCAGCGTGGTGCGCAGGCTGGTACCGGGGCCGCTGGTGGCGACCAGCAACTGTCCTGGGCGCAGCGCCCGCGCGGCCGTCTGTGCCGCATACATCAACAGGAACAGCGCACCCGCCCAGCGCATGAACTGCGCCCACTCGGGCCGCGCCAGCAGCACGCCGCCCATGCCCCACACGCCCACCTGCAGCAGCACCGCGTCCGACAACGCGCACACCAGCACCACGGGCATCACATGCTCGCGCCGCAGCCCCTGGCGCAGCACAAATGCGTTTTGCGCGCCAATGGCCATGATGAGCATGGCAGTGGATGTGAAACCGTGAACGAACGCAGTGGAGACCATGGGCACGGATTCTGGCCAAGGGCCTGCGTTGACGCCAGCTATACTTTTTAACGATCCGTCAAAATGGCTAACCACCCATGCAACTCGACTCCGCCCAGCTCAACGCCTTTGCCACGGTGATCGATGAGGGCAGCTTCGAGCGGGCGGCGGCCATGCTGCATGTCACGCGCTCAGCGGTGTCGCAGCGCATCAAGCTGCTGGAAGAGCGCGTGGGCCAGGTGCTGGTGCGCCGCGCCACGCCCTGCACGCCCACCGAGGCCGGGCAGGCGCTGTACCGCCATGCGCGCGAGGTGGCGTTGAGCGAGGCCGATGCGCTGGCCACCATTGGCGGCGGGCAGCACAGCACCACGCGGCTGGCGATTGGTGTGAATGCCGACTCGCTGGCCACTTGGTTCCCCCACGCCATGGCACAGGCGGCCGAGGGGCAGGCCATCACCTTCGACATCCATGTGGAAGACCAGGACCATTCGGCCAACCTGCTGCGCGAAGGCCGCGTGATGGCCGCCGTGACGGCCGACCCGCAGCCCGTGCAGGGCTGCCAGGTGCTGCCGCTGGGCACGCTGCGCTACCGCGCGCTCGCAAGCCCTGCGTTCATGGAGCGCCACTTTGCGCAGGGCGTGAACGCCACCACCCTGGCGCAGGCGCCCATGCTGGTGTTCAACCGCAAGGATGCGCTGCAGGCGCGTTTTGTAGGCCGCATCACGCGCCGCAAGCTCGCACCGCCCGTGCACTGGCTGCCCGAGGCACATGCGTTCGTCAAAGCCACCCGCGCCAGCCTGGGCTGGGGCATGACGCCCGACCCGCTGGTGGAGGATGACCTGAAGACTGGTGCGCTGGTCGAGCTGATTGCAGGCAAGCCGGTGGATGTGCCGCTGTACTGGCAGTGCTGGCGCCTGAATGTGCAGGCGCTGCAGCATGTGACCGCAGCCGTGCAGCGGGCTGCTGCGCTGACGCTGCTGCGCTGAGAAGAAAGTCGAGAGGGATGTAGCAAGCAAGGGCCGACTACGCAGCGCTCGCCAGGTCCTCGTGGTGGTCCGCCGCGCCGCGCTTCCAGTAAGCGGAGATGCGCATGCGTTTCGCGTCCACGCCCGGCTTGGCCATCACGGCGCGGCGCACGGCGGCCATGTCGCTGTGTTCGCCAGCGGCCCAGACAAAGCCCGCGCCGGGCGGCAGCGACAGCGCCTCCACAGCGGCAGGCAGCGCGCTCACCCATTGGAGATCCACCTGCGCCGCGCTCGCCAGCGTGCGCTGGTCGGCCGGGTTGCTCAGCTGGATGCGCACGGTGGCCACCGCGCTGGCGGGCAGCTCGGCCAGGCGGCGGGCGATCGCGGGCAGCGCGGTTTCGTCGCCCAGCAGCCAGTGCCAGTCGAAGCCCGTGGGCACCACCATGCTTCCGCGCGGCCCGGCAATGCCCACCCACTGGCCCACGGTGGCGCTGGCGGCCCAGTCGGTGGCGGGGCCCGCGTCGTGCAGAGCCACTTCGATGTCCAGCTCGCCTGCTACCGCGTCAAAGCGCGCGGGGGTGTAGTCGCGCAGCACGGGGCGCGGGCCATCAAACACGGGGCGGCCGTCCTGCAGCGTGGGCAAGGTGGGGCGGTCTTGCCCGGGCGAGGGAAGGATGAGCTTGAGATGGTCGTCGAACCCGGCGCTCATAAAGCCCGCCAGCTCGGGGCCGGCCAGGGTCAGCCGCACAAAGCCGGGGCTGACCTGGGTGCGGCGCACCACCTGGAGGTGGCGGCCCTGCAAAGGGTGGCGAATGCGCTCGATGGCGAGGGAGGGGGCCGTGGCGGCCAGGGGCAAGGAAGCGTTCATGGCGTAAAATGTTGATTTAATCAACCAAATCAACCAAATCATCCGTCATTCAGTTGACTTTGTCAACCGATAGCCACGCCATGCCCCCACGCGCCCGCCCCGATGTGTTTGAAGCCCTGCACGACCTGATGCACGCCTACCGGGCGCGCATGGTGCGCGCGATGACCTCCGTGCACCCGGACCTGACCTTCAACGAGGTGCGCGCGCTGAACTTCATCGGCCGCCACCCCGGCGCCACGCAGAAAGAGCTGGTGCGCCACAGCGGCGCCGACAAGGCCCAGGTGGCACGCATGCTGGGCCTGTTGCAGGACAAGGGGTGGCTGGAACGCCAGCCGCACGCCGAGGACCGGCGCAGCCTGTGCCTCACGCTGAGTGCCGAGGGCCAGGCGCTGTACCAGGCGCTGCAGGCCGCGCGGCAAACCCTGTCGGCCCAGGTGCTGGCGGGCTGCGACGACGCCACCCAGGCGCAGCTGCTGGCCCTGCTGGCGCGGGTGCGGACCAACCTGGACGCGCTGCCCCCCCTGGAGACTGGCGAGGACTGCAGCCACGGCAAGGGCCGATCCTCCCGTTAAGGGCCCCACAGGGGGTTTCAAGCGCTTTTGAAGGGATTTTTGCCCCAAGCGCTAGTGCAATATGCCCTGACAGCTATCAAATAGAGAGCAAATCAGCGCCCCTGGATCACGCGCAGCGCCTCGGGCAGCGAATGCACATGGGGCAGGAAATGGTCGATGGTGGCGCCCAGCAGCACGGCGCAGACCAGCGCGCCCAGCAGCGGCTTCCAGGTCAGGCGCACGGCGGCGCTGAGCCAGCCCTCGCGCTCCACCCCCACGGCGGCGCGGGCAGTGGCCACCGAGAAGGCAATCTCCACCGCCACCGTGAGCAGCACATCCCAGCCAAAAAACAGCATGGCCAGCGAGCCCGCCCCCAGGATCAGTGCCGCGCCAATGAGAAAGATGGCCACCACGGGCACGACCACCACAGCGCCCTCGTCGGCGCTGCCCAGCGCATCGGCCGCGCCCCCGGCAATATCGCCCAGCACGCCGGAGTCGCTGCCGGAGCCCCCGCTGGACAGGCCCTGCGTCCACCCGCCCCCAAAGTCCCCCGATGCGCCACCGCCGCCAAAGTTGCCACCGCCGGTGCGCGGCAAGGGCACCTGGCCTCCACCGGAGGGGCCATTGCCACTGGGCCAGGAGATGTCGGGCAATTCCACACTGCTGCCGTCGCCCGACGACCCGTCCCGCCGCACCAGCCGCGCTGCCCAGGCGCGCAGCACCAGCAGATAGCCGATGTAGCCCACCGACAGCGTAATCAAGTACCGCAGCGCCAGCGACTCCACGCCCAGCACCATCTGCAGGTGCGAGGTGGCCCACATCAGCAGCAGCGTGAAGCTGCCGATCAGCAGCCCGTGCCAGCGCAGGCTGTAGCGCTGCTGCAGGGTGCGCGCGACCGCACCATGTTGCGGCATGCGCACCGAGCGCCAGGTGGAACTGCCTTTTTTCTTGGAACTGGAGGAGTTGCTGCGGGGTGTGGCCATGGAAGGAGCGCGCTGCGCGCGGCGGCAAACAGACGGCGCCATTTCACACCAGTTTCAGGCCGCGCCCCACACCGGCTGCCCCTGCGGCGTGAACTTGTGCGCGAACCGCGCCCTGCCGCACGCCAATGTAGGGGGGCTTCAGGCCCCGCCGTCCACCACCACCGGCACGCGCTGCGCCAGGGCGCACATCAGCTCGTAGCCCACGGTGCCTGCTGCCTGCGCCACCTCGTCGATGGACAACACCACGCCATTGCTGGCGCGGCCCCAGAGCGTGACCTCGCTGCCAAAGCCCACCTCCACACCCGCCTGCTGCAGGGGCGTGAGGTCCACCGTCACCATGTCCATGCTCACCCGCCCCACCAGGCGCGTGCGCACGCCGTTCACCAGCACCGGCGTGCCGGTGTCGCAGTGGCGGGGGTAGCCGTCGGCGTAGCCACAGGCGGCGATGCCAATGGTGAGCGGGCCGTCGGCCGTGAAGCGCGAGCCATAGCCCACGGTGTCGCCCGCCTGCAGTTGCTGGGTGGCGATGAGGCGCGTGGACAGCGTCATGGTGGGTTGCAACCCCCAGTGGCCGGCATGGTGCTCGGGGAAGTCCGGCGCGCTGCCATAGACCACGATGCCCGCGCGCACCCAGTCGGCGCGCACACCCGCATCCTGCGCGTGGCGCAGCGTGGCGGCACTGTTGCTCAGGCTGCGCTCGCCAGGCAGGTCCTGCGCGGCGGCGTTGAAGGCCGCCATCTGGTGCGCAATGCCGCGCGGGCCGTCGGCGTCGCTGAAGTGGGTCATGAACGAAATCTCGTCCACCTGCGGCAGCGCATTGAGCCGGGCCCACGCGGCGCGGTAGCGCTCGGGCGTGAAGCCCAGGCGGTTCATGCCCGAATTCATCTTGAGGAACACCCGGTGCGGCACCTGCGTCTTGTGCGCAGCCAGCATGTCGATCTGCTCGTCGCAGTGCACCGCATGCCACAGGCCCAGGCGAGAGCACAGCTCCAGGTCGCGCGGCTCGAACACGCCTTCGAGCAGCAGGATGGGCCCGCGCCAGCCCAGGTGGCGCACGCGCTCGGCCTCGGCCAGGTCCAGCAGCGCAAAACCGTCGGCGCCGCGCAGGCCCTCGTATACCCGCTCGATGCCGTGGCCATAGGCATTGGCCTTGACCACCGCCCACACCTTGGCGTCAGGCACCGACTGGCGCACGCGCGCGAGGTTGTGGTGCAGGGCCGTGGTGTGGATGGTGGCAGCAATGGGACGGGGCATGGGACAGACCTGATGGAGCGAGGGATTTACCGGGGGATCAGCGCCGGATTCTGGCACTGTGGCCGTTTATCCGCGTGATATAACCGCCTGTCCCTCGCTACGATTCTTCACATTTACCAGGGCATCAGCCCAACTGATGCTCTCACCAGCCATTCGATGAAGCGCGGTTTTTACACCATCATGTCGGCGCAGTTTTTCAGCTCGCTGGCCGACAACGCACTCTTCGTAGCCGCTGTGGAACTCCTGCGCACCGGAGGCGCCCCCGAGTGGCAGCGCGCGGCCCTGGTGCCCATGTTCGCATTGTTCTATGTGGTGCTGGCGCCCTTCGTCGGCGCCTTTGCCGATGCGCTGCCCAAGGGCAAGGTCATGTTTGTCAGCAACGCCATCAAGGTGGCGGGTTGCCTGATGATGCTGTTTGGCTCGCACCCGCTCATGGCCTACGCCGTGGTGGGGCTGGGTGCTGCGGCCTACTCGCCCGCCAAGTACGGCATCCTGACCGAGCTGCTGCCCGCGTCCCAGCTCGTCAAGGCCAACGGCTGGATCGAGGGCCTGACCATTGCATCGATCATCCTGGGTGTGCTGCTGGGCGGCCAGCTGGTGGGGCAGCAGCTGTCGGGCATGCTGCTGGGCTTTGACTTCCCCGTGATCGACACCGGCGTGGACACCCCCGCCGAGGCCGCCATCGCAGCGCTGATCGCTGTCTATGCACTGGCTGCCTGGTTCAACACCCGCATCCCGCACACCGGGGTGGAGATGCGCCCCCTGCGCGCCGACCCGTCACGCAGCGTGGTGGCCAACGCGCTCAACCTGCTGCCCGACTTCTGGGCCTGCAACAGCCGCCTGTGGCGCGACAAGCTGGGCCAGATCTCGCTGGCCACCACCACCCTGTTCTGGGGCGCCGGTGGCAACCTCAAGTTCATCGTGCTGGCCTGGGCCGCCGTGGCCCTGGGCTACAACACCACCCAGGCCTCGGCCCTGACGGGCGTGGTGGCCATCGGCACCGCCGTGGGTGCCGTGGTGGCATCGATGCGCATGCGCCTGGACATGGCCACCCGCGTGATCCCGCTGGGCATTGCGATGGGCTTGCTGCTGATCCTGATGGTGTTCATCAGCAACATCTGGCTGGCCATTCCGTTCCTCATCGTGCTGGGTGGCCTGGGCGGCTACCTGGTGGTGCCCATGAACGCCCTGCTGCAGCACCGGGGCCACAACCTCATGGGCGCGGGCCGGTCGATTGCCGTGCAGAACTTCAACGAGCAGGCCTGCATCCTGGGCCTGGGGGCTTTCTACAGCCTGTCGCTCAAGCTCGGCCTGTCGGTGTTTGGTGCCATCACCACCTTCGGGCTGGTGGTGGCGGGCATCATGTGGGTCATCCGCCGCTGGCACCAGCGCAACTGCGTGAACCACCGCGACGAAGTGAACCATCTGCTGGACATCGCGCGGCACGATACGCACCATTGACTCCCGATTGCGAAGCCCCCCTGTGCGGCTTCGCTGCTTCCCCCGAGGGGGACGCACCCAGTGGCCTGGCAGAGCCAGTTCCACGGGTGCACTGGCGAGGAGCCGCCCCGGCTTTGAGTGCTATGCCATGGCGCCAATTGCTACATAATTTATAGCTATCAGCGCATATTCAACTAGCGCTACCGCCTGTTTTTGCCTTCAATGCACTCTCCACAGCCCTTCGCCGCCCTGCTGTTCAACGCCTTTGTCTGGGGGCTGGCGTGGTGGCCGTTCCAGCACATGCACCAGGCGGGGTTGCACCCCTTGTGGGCCACGGCCTGCATGTATGCGGTGGTGCTGCTGGCGCTGCTGGCCTGGCGCCCCGGCATCCTGCAGCAGGTGCGCGCGCATCCGCAGCTGTGGTTGCTGGCGCTGGCCTCGGGCCTGAACAACGTGGCCTTCAACTGGGCCGTGACCATTGGCGACGTGGTGCGCGTGATCCTGCTGTTCTATCTGATGCCCGCCTGGGCCGTGCTGCTGGCCTGGAAGGTGCTGGGCGAGCGTCCTACCCCTGCGGCGCTGCTGCGCCTGGCGCTGGCTTTCTGCGGCGTGGTGCTGGTGCTGCTGCCCGAGGGCGCACCTGCTTCGCGCCTGCTGCAGAACCTGTCGCTGGCCGACGCTCTGGCGCTGCTGGGCGGTTTCATGTTCGCGCTGACCAACGTCACGCTGCGCCGCCTGCACACCGTGCCGGGGCCCGCGCGCATGTTCTCGATGTTTGGCGGCTGCATGCTCATGGCGCTGGCCGTGGCCAGCATTGGCCTGCAAGTGGGCGTGGTGGAGCCCTTCCCTGCCGTCAATGCCACCTGGGTCGTCACCGGCCTGCTGCTGGCCGGGGTGCTGATGCTGGGCAATTGGGCGCTGCAATTTGGCGCCGCCCGCCTGGCGGCGGGCACCACGGCGCTGGTGATGCTGTCGGAGGTGATGTTTGCCAGCGTGTCGTCGGCCCTGCTGGGCGCGGCCACGCTGAACACGCGCACCGTGCTGGGCGGGGCGCTGATCCTGCTGGCTTCGCTGCTGGCGGCGCTGCAGTTCCGCCGACCGGGTGCTGCGGGCCCTCATTGATGGATTGACCCGCCTGCGCACAGGCCTCTGCAGCTGGGGCTACGATGGCCCGTCATCCCCCACCCGGAGAACCCGCATGTCCACCAGCATCTACGACTTTGAAGCCCTGCAGATGAACGGCCAGGCCGTGCCCCTGTCGCAATACCGGGGCAAGGTATTGCTCATCGTGAACACCGCCAGCGCCTGCGGCTTCACACCCCAGTTCGGCGGGCTGGAAGAACTGCACAAGGAATACGCCGACCAGGGCCTCGTCGTGCTGGGCTTCCCCTGCAACCAGTTCGGCGCCCAGGACCCCGGCAGCAACGACGAGATCGCCAGCTTCTGCCAGCTCAACTACGGCGTGAGCTTTCCGATGATGGCCAAGATCGACGTGAACGGCGCCAACGCCTCGCCCCTGTACCAGTGGCTCACCGCCGAAGCCCCAGGCCTGCTGGGCAGCAAGGCCATCAAGTGGAACTTCACCAAGTTCCTCGTCGGCAAGGACGGCCGCGTGATCCGCCGCTATGCGCCGCAGGACGCGCCGAAGAAGCTGGCGGGGGATATTGCGGCGGCACTGGCGGCCTGAACCCACTGCCCCGGCTCGCGGAGGACGGCACCGCTCTTTGCGCGCGCCATCACAGGCGATGATGAGCTTATCAGCACATATCAGGGTGCTCCGCGCATGCCTGGCGTTACCAATTGATGCGCCATGTAGGCATTTGTGAAAGCTGAATCAAGCAGTTGCCTACAGACGCATTGACGTCAAAACAGCAGAAAACACCGGCGACACTCGGCGTCGTTTCAGAGTGGCAGAGACCACTCGGTCGCATTTTCTGCTGTTTGGGAGGCCCCTCTTCATGTCTGCTTTCGCTGGATGGCGAGCGTGCTTTGCCGCTGCGTCATTTCTTGTCGCCGCCTGCGCTGCTCAAGCCCATGACTTTGTGAACATCCCACCAGCCTTGTGCGTGCCGGTGGACCGCAGCGTGGGTCTGCCTGCCGAGATGGAGCCCTATCGTGCTGCAGTGCGTATATGTGCCATCGCGCAGCAGCCGCCTTCCGTGGCTGCGCCGGTTGCTGCCAAGGTGAACTTGCTCAGCGTGTTCACCGACGACTATTACAAAACCTTGCCCGCTGATGCGGCGTGGCGCGACTTTCCTCTGCCCATGCTCGTTGACGCGACGGGTCGCTGCCTGGGCCGCATCCCGCACCTCTTCCCAGTCGATCCCCCGCAGGAATTGACCATCAGCGCCGGGCGATGGCAGCGCGGTACCCCGCACGAACTGCGCCTAAAGGTGCAGTCCCCTGCCGTGGGCGGTGACTCCACGCTGCCCAGCCTGCACTGGAATCCTCGCAAGGGGACCTACACCCCCAAGAACACCACCCCTTCACAGGACAAGACCTCGTGCCCACAGACGTAGCCGAAACCGCGCAGTCCGTCAGCAAGCTCAAGCAGGCTTGCGATGCTGCCTATGCGCTGTATCCCAACTCATGCAGCCATGCCGTCTGGCATGTGATCAAGCAGTACCTGCCCAACCAGGCTTGGATGAGCGCCAACGCACTGGTCGAACACATGCGCGGGCAGGCGCACTGGAAGATCGTCCCGGCAGGACAGGTGGGCCGTCTGGCGCGCGAAGGTGTGCTGGTGGTGGGCGGCAAATCCGAGGCCACCAACGGGCACGTGATCGTTGTCTACCCTGGGCCAGACACGACGGCGGGCGGCTACAGCTATACCCGCGACGGCAAGGCAGAGACCCTGCGCACGCGGGGCAGTTACGCGCCGGCCATGTCCACCTCGTTGGGCTCGTGGCCAGGTGCCAAAAGCCGGGGGGACAAAACCATCTGGGACCCTTGGGCCAACGACGCCAAATTCGCGCAGGTCACCTTCTGGCAACTGGTGCAATAGCGGACAGGGCCGCTGTGCGGCTCTGCCACTGCCATGGCACCGAGTCTCGTCTTCGGTCTTCTGTGGCGGGATTTGCGCCACCAAGGTGACGCCTCCGCCAGTCGCTATCTGGCTGGCCGCGAAATGTGTCCCGCCGGTAGCAGGCCGCCGCGCCAGTGGCCCTCTGAGGGCCTCCGCGCGGACTGGCGAGGACCTACTGGTCAGTTCCAGGCCGCTCAAAGAGTCATCGTTTCAGCGCGCAAGTTTCCATCACTATTTTTTCAACTCGAAGGGATGTCCATGCTCTTTCACACACGCTTCGCCCCCGTTGGTTTGCTGACCGCCGCCGCACTGCTGCTTGCAGGTTGCGCCGACACGCCGCCCCCGCCGCCGGAGCCCGAAGTGGCTGCCGCGCCCGCCCCTGTACCCCCCGCACCCCCGGCTGAACCCGCGCCCGCACCGGTGCCGGAGGAGCCGCGCCTGCCTGAGGATGGCATGGTGGCCCAGTTCAAAGCCAACCAAGTTAAGCTGTCGCCCGAGACGCAGGCCATCCTGACCCGCCTGGCCGCGACACGCGAGCCCACAGAACGCCTGGAGATTACCGGCTACTGCCACCGCAAAGACGCACCGGTCGATGCCCGTGAGATCGCATTGATGCGTGCCATGGCAGTGCGCAACGCACTGGTCAAGCAAGGCGTGCCCGCCAAGTCCATCCGGGTGAAGTTCAACACCACGCAGGCACTGCATGCGGTGAAGATCACGGCGAAGTAGGCAGGGCATCTCCTCCTCTATCCAAGTGAAGTGGGCTGCAGAACGGCCCGTCAATTGCGCTGCTGTTCCAGATAGCGCACATGACCTTGGACTCGCAGGATGGGACGCGCTCTACTTTCGTGCACCCCGCCCACACCCTGAGACTGCGGCGTTTGGTACTCCATGGCGGCGACGGACCTCCATCGCGCGTTGTGGTGCAGCCCCGTTTCCCTGTCCAGGTACTGCCCCTGCATCCGCAGGTTCTGCTGAAGCTGGACTGTCTGG